>ERZ1669250.138-NODE-138-length-38619-cov-30.096307_pt1 | contig 38619 bp, 37 predicted proteins | sample MGYA00579295_ERZ1669250 | MGnify/ENA primary metagenome ERZ1669250 (study PRJEB41166, sample SAMN08046056) | hot springs metagenome | biome: hot spring; feature: acid hot spring; material: thermophilic sediment; isolation source: thermophilic sediment from acid...
ATAACTCTCCATGTTTTTTTCAATTTAAATCTTTATGGAATTAATCTTTTAAAAAAATTTAGAATGATATAGATATAATAAGGTTCTTATAGATCTCGCGCAATATCATTATCATGAGTCAATATAATAATTTGGAGAGAGAGTCAGTTAGTTTTTGGCTAGTTGTTGCGCAGAGTCTAACGACTGTCGCTCCATTGATGGATCTAATAGCATTTATAACAACTGCGGCCCTTTTTGCATATGGCGCATTACCACTAGCATTTTTATTGGCTTTTATAACTACATTCCTGAGCATTAATACTATTTTCCAATTTTCAAAGAAAATAGCTAGTAGTGGAGGATATTATACCTTTGTAGGCAAAGGTCTTGGAGCTAGGCCTGGACTTTTTACTGGATGGATATATCTAATTTATACTTGGCTTATTGTACCTAATGAGGCAATATTTTTTGGAGCATTATTCTTCCCGGCCGCGTTTCAATTATTGACTGGAATTGCTCTCCCAGCTATAGCATGGATTGTTCTATCGCTGGTTCTAATAATTTTTGTTTTTCTTATGGCCTATCTCGGCATAAAACCCTCTTTGAAATATAGTTTAATAACTGGTGGTCTAGAAGTTTTAATAATGCTTATATTCAGCTTTATAGTTATTGCAAAATCGGGCTATTATAATACATTAACAGTCTTTACACCCAAATTCTCCCCAACAGGCTGGAACGGAATACTTCTTGGAATGATATTCTCTGTAATATCCTTCGGTGGTTCAGGTACACCGGTAACCTTAGGTGAAGAAGCAAAGTTACCCCATAAAACAATAGGTAAAGCAGTCATAACTTCAATGTTAATTACCGGATTCACAATAACAATCGCAGCATATGCTCTGACAATCGGTTGGGGGCCAAGTAATATGGGAGCGTTCGGATCTCAATTGATTCCAGGTATATTAGAAAGCAGGACTTATATGGGAATCGCAGGAGCAGCTATTTTGACCATTCTCGGAGTAAATAGTTTTTTCAATTCGGCATTATCATCATTCAATGCCGGAATAAGAACAACATACGCAATTGCGAGGGATGGCATATTGCTTCCAGTTAAACTTGCCAAAGTTCATCAGAAATATAAAAGCCCCCATTATGTAATATACCTGAATATTGTCATTGCATTAATCTTGGCAATCCCTGTTGGTTATATAATCGGACCATTAAATACATTCCTAATTGAAGTTACAGGTGTAACAGTTGCATATTTCATATATCATATTCTGACCAATATATCACTAGGAGTCTATTTTAAGAAGATTAAAGAGCTTAGCATAATTAAACATATTATTATTCCGGCAGTAGCTTCTGTATTTTTTGCAGTTATCCTTTATTTTTCGATAATACCAATAACTTTCCCAGTAAGTTACGGAACGGTTTTAGTCTTCGTATGGGCGGTAATAGGAATTTTTATATCATTAGTAGTCAAAAAGGATAGGCTGACAAAAAGTTCTATGTTCTTCTCCTATGAAAACTTAAAGTAGTTATATTATTTAACTTATTTTATTATATTGTTCACTTACATTCAATAACAATGTTGTTAAGCTAAAAATGAGATAAAAATTAAATATATGTTATTTATGACATTGAGGTGACTATATGCAAAAAAGCTATAAAATTGGGCTTTCAGTACTGATCATATCCATCCTCATTTTTTCTGGTTTGATGGTACTGATCCCAAATGTATCAGCTCAGGAATCGCAGAGTACGAATCTCCTTAATTATCAGCAACCGGGATTTAGTGATCTGGGGCCGGTTCCAATGAATCAACCGGTTTCTGTAATTATCAATGTGCCATTAAGAAATCAAGCTCTCATGAATACTTATCTGAGGGAGATTTCGGTTCCGGGATCTCCATCATATGACAAGTTTCTTTCAAAAGCTCAGATAGAACATTTGTTTACAAATGAGGCACTGTTTAATCAAACTTTACAGGCTATGAAATCTTCAGGCTTTCAGATAGAATTTACCTCCCTGGACTCGATGATTGTTGCAAGAGGAACTGCGTCTCTTGTCAAAAGCTTCTTCGGAAAGCAAGTGGACTATTTTTCCAACGGTTCTTCTTCCTATTACAGCATAACAGGATCTTCTTATTTTGATGGAGTAAACGTCATGGTATCAAATTCAAGTAATTTACTATTCAACCATCCCTCTACTTTCCTTGGGCCAAAGCAAATATCACAGATAAAGCAAAAAATGCAGCAGCTTAATGAAACATTCTCAATTGAACCTTACCCGACAACGTCACTGCAGAATGTATATAATGCAACAGGGCTATATTCACAAAATATTACTGGAGCAGGCAAAACTATTGGTATACTGGATTTTGAGGGAAATCCATACATACAGCAGCAATTATCTTACTATGACCAGATATATGGCCTTCCGAATGCCAATCTAACGGTAATTCCCATAGGTCCATACAATCCCAATCTCGGTATCGCAACTGGTTGGGACGGGGAGATAAGTATGGATGTTGAAGCATCACACACCATGGCACCGGGCGCATCAATAGTCCTTTATATCGCAAATGCAAATCTTCCTTTGTCCGCGCCTATAGCTTTAATAGATTCTCAGGACAGAGTTAATACTATTTCACAGAGCTTTTCAACACCAGAATCTTATATTGCCAATTCACCTGCATACCAGCCAGAGTCTGTATCATTCTTCTTCAACTTCATATTACCTGATTATTATTATGAGCTAGGATCATTGGAAGGTATCACATTTAGTGCAAGTACCGGTGATGCGGGAGGAAGCGGTTACAGTTCAGGTCCACTTGGGACCCCGGGATATCCATCCACGTCGCCTTATGTTACTGCCGTAGGAGGTACCACAACATTCCTGACATTCAAGGATGGAAATATATTTTCATTCTATCAAACCGCTTGGTCAAACTATGGATTCGTTCCAGATAATCTTAATTATGGAGGCAGCACGGGCGGAGTGAGCATGTTTGAACCTATCCCTTGGTACCAATCAGGTCTAACCGTTCCAACGGGTTATCCAAATGGAAGGTTGGTTCCAGACGTATCCCTCGAGGCAGACGTATTCCCAGGAATGGTATTTGTGTTTGGTCAGAATCAGACTGGGATCAGCGGTGGAACTAGCGAGGCAAGCCCACTTTTCGCAGGGCTAATTACACTAATTGATGCGAAATTAAATAGGTCCCTTGGATTAATAAATCCATTGCTCTATTCCTTAGGTGAAAATAACAATACTTACAGCAAGGTTTACTATCCTATAACCCAGGGATACAATATCCCGTGGGTAGAAAAATATGGTTTTAACCTTGTAACAGGTTTTGGGGCCATAAACGCCGGGGAACTTGCCTACTATGCAGGAAAAACTGTTCCAGTTAACGCCCTAAATATCACAGTAGAAGCATATAATCCAATCCTAAACACTTCTTTTGAATTCCCTGACGGTTCAAATGTAACTATTCAGGCAACAGTAATGAGCGGTAATATAACTGTAGAAAATGGAAATTTCTCAGCCTATTTAGTGTCTCTGCAGAATAGGACAAATCCTGTGAAGATGTCAATAAATAAGTCAAAGGGAATTTGGGAAACAAACATCACAATACCTGATGGATTCAATGGACTCACATATCTATACGTAAGCGGAACTAGCGGAAATGAATCCGGAATGGGATTCGATCAGTTATTCAGCGGTTATTTTATTCAGCTTGATTTCCCTCAGGTCTTTTCAGGTTACTACTTGCCGCTGGGTCTACCTGTAATGGGCTATGTTAGCTGGCTAAATGGGACAGGAGTTAACACAACATTGAATTTCACCCTTTCCGGGTACAGCATACTAAACAACCAGTATTATACAGAGGGATATTTCAACACCACCTCATATTTCGGAGAATTCAGTACATTGATGTACGGAAACAATTCAAGTCTTGGAGTTTCAATGATAGAAGGCCAGAATTCCTATCTTTATTTCCCATTCTATAACGGGGCTGATCTTCAGAATACAATAATCTTGGGGCCAACAGTAGTTGAACCTGGTTCAGTGGCTCCAGGACAGGAGATATTCTTAATGACTGCAATAGCTCCACCGGTAAACTATTACTTTGATAATCCGAATGGTTATTACAATGTGATGGCAGGATCGAACATAACATATCAGCTGATAGATCCTCAGGGGAAAGTAATAAACACTGCCTTTGCTACTCCATTCGTACCGTCAGGGCTTACTGTGCCTTCAAACGCTAAACCTGGTCTATACACCATAATGATCAACACTGTTTACAATTCATTCAGCTATGGACCCATAATGGGTCAGTATTTCGGGCAGATACTAGTTACAGGTCCAGCAAGCGTACCGGAGGTATGGCTCAATACAACAAATATTACAGAGGGTGCCATAGTAAATGTCTATGCCAGTATAACAGAGAATGGCAGCGAAGTACAGTACGGAATGTACTCAGCCACCCTTTATCCAGCGACTCTGGGCTCAGAATATTATTCGATGACTCAATATACTGATATACCGCTATATTACAATGTTAGTGCAGGGCTATGGGAGGGTTACATAATAATGCCATCAGGTTATAATTCAGGCAGCGTGTATTTCATCAACGGACTTCCTGACATGGCTGGAGCATATTACCTCTATGTTACTGGTATATCTGCGGATGGCACAGCAGTTACCAATTCACCCACTACACAGTATCCAGTATATATCCAGAACCCTGTAATTGCAAATATAGAGAATCAGATCAATTCTATATCAAACAACGTTTCATCACTGAATTCAAAGAGCCAGCTGACCCAGTCACAGATTGATACACTCGAATCACAGATCAATCAGATCAATTCAGAGCTGCAGACGCTAAATTCCTCATATCATGTGAATGTTACCGGACTGGAAAATCAGGTTAGATCTGTCCAGGATACCCTGAATCATTCAACCAGCACTACCAAATCCATAAACATTACTGCCTATTATGCGGAAATCCTTGCAGCTATTGCACTCATAATTGCAATTATAGCAGTTGTAATATCAATAAGAAAACCGAAGAATTAATAATATTTTATTTTCCCTTTTTTATTACATAATTCTGAATGTGATCAAATTTCCACCATAATCTGTTAAGGATGTTTATGAGGAATCAATTGTATCTTAATAGAGCCCCTATGCCTCCAAATGCCTTTAAAAATAAAGCTCCTTCATCCGATTCGTCACTCACAAGCTCTATTTTAGCGTTTATACCTTGTCCGCGCTCTATGTATTCCTCGATTATATCTATTTTCTCTATGGCTATCATTGTGTTACCGCATTTTGGGCATTTATGTTCCTGCTCTTCTGCTGAAACTTCAGTAATCTCTTCACCATCAACTTCACATCTATATTTGAACTGAAATTTCTGTAGACCCTTTGATATTATTAATGTATCCACCCTGCCTTCATCAAGATACCTCATAACCTCTTTATCGCCATATGCCGCCAGTCCGGAACCCTTCTTGATTTCGACAAGAAATCTTTCAATTATTCTCTTTTCCTTAGCAACTTCAAGCTGGTCAAGAGTTTCCATTGCCTTGCTGACAAGCTCTTTAAGTCCGTATTCATTGGTGTATCCAACATCGTACAGATCTATTACCTTTTGTTGAATCTGATAGTGAAGGTATTCCTTCTTGTAAAAGAATTCTTTTGTTGATCCTGGACCTCCTATCAGTACTCCTTTAAGGTCAGGTTCCCTTAGAAAAGCATTTGACGCAATTTCGCCTATTTTGGTGAAGAATTCATGAGCTGCGATTTCTATAAGTCTCTCATACCTTCTGGAACTCTGTCCTCCCTGGTGATGCTTTGACGGCACTTGGGACTCTTTATTCTCAATAACTTCTATTCTTGATCCCCTTAGCAGGCCAATTGTTGCCTCGGCCCTATCTATCACAATCAACCCGTAAACATCTTTGTGTTCGAGCATAGGCAGTATTGGATCAAGATAGAATTTAGAATCACATCTGTAAAGGAAACTGGTTATTTTCTGTGGAGGCTCTATGAAATATGAGACCATCCTGCTCTGGTCCCCCCTTGTAGGCACATAACCTACGAATACGGCAAGACCATTTTCAGGCGGTGTTTTGTAGTACTTAAGCTTACTCATTATGCTTTCAATTGCAGATGTTACATTCTTCCTGGTAGTCTTGCTCTTAATGTTGGTAGAAGTGGAATATTCATCTCTTAAATATGCTATAACATCAGATATCTGTCTTTCAGGAGGTATATAAACAGAAATTAATTCAGTTCCCCTCCCTTCAAGATTCTTTATTTCATCTATGTATTTCTTAAACTGATACTGCTTCAGTTCTTTCTCTATCTTCTTCTTATTTTCTTCTAATTGGGACATCTCTTCCCCGTGGAAGATTTAGGAGGTAGCCTGTTCCTTTGGCTCCTCTTTATTCTCCTCCTTGTTTTCTTCCTTTTTCTCCTCCGCTCTTTTCTCGAAAATTTCCTTTATCACTACAGTTTTATTTGCAATATATTCTCTTATAGATCCAACTATTGCAAACTTTGCAAGGGGCCAATTATCATCTATTTTAGCTGAATCCGGAATTGTAATTATAATTTCCTCACCATTTTCTATCTTGAATTTATCAGCATCCTTTGAGAAATTTATCTCTATTATTGCCCTAATTTTATCCTCTTCATTCTCAATTTTCTCGAGTATCTTATACTGGTATTTGATTGATTTTCCAGCAAGAGGATGATTGAAATCGACAACAACCCTGCCTGGTGAGATTGTTACTATTCTTCCATATTTATCTCCTATTTTTACTATCTTACCGAGTTCTGGCTCGATTTCTTTTCTTTCAAATTCTCTCATTGACATTACTCTGACATTATTGGTATCCCTTACTCCAAAAGCCTCCTCTGGAGGAAGTATTACCTCTTTTTCTTCACCAACATTTGCAGTTTTGAGACTTTCCTCAAAACCCTTAAGCAATCTTCCAGATCCTATGATTGTCAGCATAGGCTTATAGACTGTATGCTCATCATATATTCCCGCATCCTTCGCCTTCTTCTCGTCAGTAGTTTCCACTAGCTTTCCGTCATCTGTAAAGCTGTCGAACTGTAATTTTATGATATCACCATTTTCCATTTAACTCACTCTTTTTTCCCATAACAATCAAAATTATTTAACTTAATCGGTTAAATTATTAATTTTATATGCTATTTAAGGAATATTATTTTCCCGTTTCTTAATTATTATACTACCCTATTCTATAAAACCGTACCTTTTCACCACCTCATTCATAGGTTCTATATAAGTAATAACATTATTGTGATGTGCCCTAGATTGCTCTCCCCAATGCTTGCTGATACCCTTTAAAAATTCTATCTCATTTCTCACAGGTATGATATAATAATTTTCATGAACATCCTTTCCATTTGAATAACCCCAGTAAAAAAATGGTCCATTCAACGGTCTGACAACATTATTGTAGAAGTCATAGAACCACTTCGATTTTATCCTGAACTCAATAAGCCTTCCTTCTTCCGAATTGGAAATTATTTTGAACTCAGCCCTACCCTTGATTTCCTTCTCCTTTAAATTTGCAACAATTTCCCCATATAAAGGAGATGATTCTGGGTCAAAAAATTTTGGTTTGAATGTCATTTCATTCTGAAAAATTCCTTCATTTTCATTTCTTGATTCGTCCATCTTCATATTCCATACTGTTTTTATCATTAGAAGCCTCGAATAATCTATGTTTATAATATTATGAAACTTGAAGAAGGAAGGTATATCACCTTCATGCTCTTTTTCAAGCATCACTATTTCCACATTATAATTTACGCTGTTTATATATTCGAAATATAAATCATCCACTGCAGACGCAACCGTTTCCGGATATTTGATTGCTATTAACACATCGTGCTGGCCCATTAAGGCTATGCTATAGATAATCACACCTTCAGTTTCCGCTAGACCATTTAGGAATTGATTGGATGCCTTCGTCACTCCTCTTTTGATGGCCTTTCCCTCCAATTCAACCATAATATCATTGCCACTCTTTTCGAACTCAGAGTTCATAAAATCCATTATTACATTTAGCTCCTTATTTGGAAGAAACTTTAGTTTATCTATAAAAAGAAACCACCTCTTATTGATCCTTACTAAGCCTACTCCGAAATGGTCTGACTTCCCATTATCGAATATTACGCCTTGAAATCTTTCTGGTATTGGATTTTCAATGTGGATTCTTAATACCATAAAATATCCGTCAGTTGGTTCAAATTTGATAGGGCACATTTTCTTCATTCTTAATATATACGACGCATATTTAAAATAATGTATTTTAATAGTTAAATTTTTATGATTAATGAATACATTGGAATTGGAAAATCTGATTTCTCAATAATGCCCCTCATCAAAATTTATTATCAATGAGGTCTGTTGCAATTGAATATTAATTTTTCTTAAATCTGGTTAATTCTGTTATTTTTTTCCTGGAGCCTATAGAAAAATTAGCAATTTTGAAATGATAGTTAAATCTTATCGCAAGGAGAAGAGATTTTTGCTAATGCAAAACAGTAAATAATATCTATTACTTCGTTATCACACTAATGAAGCCCCGTGGTGTAGTGGCCAAGCATAGCGGGCTCTGGACCCGTTGACGGCAGTTCGAATCTGCCCGGGGCTATGGGCAGAGATGATAACCGTAAATATTCTGGGAGAGAATAAGAAGAGGGATTTTACTGGAAGGAAGAAGGGTATAGATATAATAAGGGAATTAGGACTCAGTATAGACAGTACAATAATAATTAAGGATGGAAAACCCCTCCCAGAAGATGAGATAATAGAAGATGGCTCAAGCATTACAATAATTAAATCATTCTCAGGCGGATGAATCCTGAGGTATCCTGTACCTCAATATTGCCACCAATCCCCCAAATGATTGAATTATTTTTCCAGTCTCCCAGGAACTGTGAACGACGAAGACCTTACAGGATCCTTCCCTGCACCTGTTTAAGAAATCTTTTGAATTCTTTTCTCTGAAGAATTTATCAGTCATTATTAGAGTATCAACAGCTCTCATATCCAGAAGATATCTGACTTTTTCAATCCCGTAGGCGGCTGTTTCAGAATTTATTTTTTTGAGGAATTCTGTTATGATTCTACTTTCGGTGCTCCTTCTCAAATCCAGAAGGCTGCTCTGGAGTAATTCCCTTATACCATCCTCCCGAGAACCGCTTATCTGTGTGTTAACGGCCCTTACGCCTTCCTTTGAAAGTATCTTGGCAAGTGAATCCCTGAAAAGTGATGGCCCAATTATATAGAATTCCCTGTCTCCCTCATTCTTAAGCAATTTTTTTACTTCTTCCATATAGTCAGAGGAATCTTCGCCATACATCTTTCCATGACCTGTCTTTATGCTCCATAAAAGTTCATTCCTTGTTTCATTTATAGAATACAAAGAAATTTCCTCATCATCTATTGAAAGAATAAGAACTGAATTTTCACTTATTCCAGATGATTCCTCAAGACCCTTGAGAAATTCATCCCTGTTTGAGGGTATTATATTTAAGAAATCACCTTTTTCTATGTTTATTGACTGGTGTTCGCCTATGAGATCCTCAGGTCCATAGATAACCGAACCAACAATGTGAACTCTTGCAGATATCTCCATAAACTCAAGACTTTCTATCCTTATTGTGACGTTGACCTTTTGTCTCTCGGTTTTCTTGTTCCTTATAGTGTCGTTCTTCCTTTCTACCCTTCTAAGTACATCTGCAATTATGAGGTCTCCTGGTTTGAGAATTAGAGAAATATACCAGAGATCTTCATCTGTCCTTATCTCAATATTGAAAATATCCTTCTCTTCTCTAAATCTCAAGGCCAATACTCTCCATCATCTTTTTAAAATTACTGGTATGTGAACCCTGCCAGTAATATTTATCACACCTTGGGCAATAAAATATATCTTCAGCAAATTTTGAAACATATTCAGGAAGATTCTCCCTTGATGCTACCTTTTCCAGTCTATAGGAGCATATAGGGCATAATTGCCAGGGATTGAAGTCTGGTTTTGGCAGCACGTCCTTTAATTCAACTAGCTGTTCTACAGGCTCATATGATTTTATGAGTATGGAATTTTTCAGTCTTGAATGCAGCTCCCTGTCTCTTGTAAGTACAATATTATTTCCACTGTTCCTTACAATGAAATCATCATCCTTGTCTGGAGTAATGTAATTTACCTCATAACCCATAATTCTGAGGTATCTTGCAAGTTTTCCCAGCATGCTATCTACTATGATCATTCCTCATTCACATATACTATCTTTATATTTGTCAGTTTTTCAATTATTTCCTTTCCTATCGACATCTTTCTCCTTTTAATTTCTCTCGGTTCATCCACCGGATCATCCCAGTTAAAACCATATACCTTTACAATTTTCGCACCCATAATTTTGCCCATAATAATCGCCCTGTCCCCATCCGTAAACCCACCAATATTCTTCACCGGTCCAAAAGGAATTGATTGAGTGGTTCCCAGAACTATTCCCTTTATGAGTGGAACAAATTCTATCATCTTATCTATATTGTCTCCATGTGCATGAATAACCTTTATAGCATTTTCATTCTCAATTATTTTTTCTATGGGGCCATCGAGGTCTGAAACTATCATATCTGCCCTTCCTTTAAAATTTTTCAGGGCTGAATCTGCTACTATATTATATCCATCAGGCTCACCGCTGTAATGCCAGGGACCTATTACATTGACCTCTTCCCTTTTGGGAATTAAAGGCCACTTATCTTCCTTTATCAATGAAGATAAAATCAATCCGGATATGAAATCCTGGTACGGGTTATAATTCAGTCTTGCCACTATCTTTCTGTGCAACTCTGCTTTCCTGTAGAATTTCTCTGTGTTTTGTTTCATACCTTTTCCTTTCTATTGAGATTATTATACCCGAGGCCATTCCAATTACAGTCAGGGCAAATGCAATCCTGTCATATGTTAGCCTTAGATTTATTGCCTGAAATCCTGCAGTGACGAAAGATATCAGACCTAAAACCGCAACAGCAAAGCTTACGGAATAACCTGCAGACATGAGATATGTTATAAGTATCTGCCTCCTCCTTCCCTTCTCATAAAGGGTGAAACTTTCTATTATTCTGCCAAGATCATAGATGATTATTGCAATTATTGTGAAGGGTATAATCCTGTACAAAAGCAAAATGATGGATAGACCAACATTTACCGCCTGAAGCGCTGCAATATAACCGAGATAAACACCATAAGAGAATACCGAAGCCGCTATTAGGAAGGAAAATACAGTTATCCTTGTATAGAGGAATTCTTCTGTAATCCTGTCAAGTCCCGCTGACACCTTCTTCCCTATTGAATATGCCTTGCCGAGAAAATATATTCCTATTGCAGTAACAACTGCTATGAATCCAGAGGTGGCTGGATCTAAAGTACCCCATCCGAAGAGATCTATTCTAATTGCCATCACTATAAGCATTGAAATTCCAAGAACCAGGAGCGCAACCCCTATAGGAGCAAGTACCCTCTTCAGGAATTTCTCCTCCTTAAGAGCCTTAACCACAATGTAGTAGAGAGATTCTATATTTTTCTCCTGCCTCACTATAACTCTCTTAACAGTCCTGATTTTAACTCTGCTCATCACAAGCGGTATTACAAATTCATCCTCTGCACCATCTGTGACGATAACAACGTCATCAGGCTTTACCTTAGAAATAACATAGTCCAGCTGTTTCATAAGAATGTTATCTGAAGCCTCTCCCACATCCTTATTCCCACAGATCGTGGCAATCTCCACATCCTCTCCAGCTTTAAGCAGATTATCATATGTGGATATACCTGAAAATACGGCATTTGCGTCAGAATCTTCCGGATCTTTCAAAATCAAAGAGAGGGCAGCGTTAAGATTATCCACCCTTCCAATCATGGGGGATTTTACGCCAGCCTTCTCTCCAAAATCGTTGTCTCTATCTATACATAGAATTAAGGTTTTCATCATTTAATTATGAAATAACCTGCGCTCTTCTGTCTAGCGACCCTCTTGGCGTACCCCTTGTTCTGTAGTTCCTGGAGTGCATTGTTAACTATTCCTTTACCCATCTGACTAGCCTTCATAACATCGTCAGCAGTTTTCAGCTTTTCTTCAGCTGTAGCACCTAATTTTTTCAATGTTTCATATACCTTTTGAGCGTTTGGAGTTAAATCTCCCATTTTTATACACCGTTATAATGTATAACAATTAAATATAAATAGAATTTGAATCATTCAGGAATTAGAAGAGAAGGGCAATGATAAAAAATCATTTAGAGGGGGATCTGCGGATTTTAATAAACAGGACCGTGGAGGATAATGATGTTATGGAGAAGGTGAAAATCAAGGAGAGGGAATTCCTTTCACTAAAATCATCCTCTATAGAAAGGAAATTCTCAGAACTGGTCTTCTGTACTCTGACTGCGAATACGTCAGCAGAGATGGGTCTCAGATGCCAGGAATACTTACAGAGTATTGAGAATTATTCAATGCAAAATGTTAGAGAAAAGCTTATAGAATGTAAATATAGATTCAGAAATACCAGAGCAAGATACATAGAACACAACCACAAAAAGATGAATCTTCTGGATGATTTTCTCGAAAGGGAAGATAGGCGTGAATTACTTGTAGAAAATTACATGGGGATAGGAATGAAGGAAGCCTCACATTTCCTCAGGAATATAGGATATTTCCAGTATTCAATACTTGACAAGCACATACAGAGATTCCTATCAACATATTACAATGAAAATATAAGGATAAGGAATCCAAAGGATTATTATAACATAGAAAGGAAGTTCATAATTCTTTCAGAGGAATACGGCTTCCCTCCCGGAATAATGGATCTCATAATCTGGTATATTATGACTGGAAAAATAATAAAATAGGACAGCAATTTTAATTAACATTTATGCACTTTAGGCGTCTCAATGTGATTTACATGAAGGCTACAATTGCAGTTGGCGGAAACGCCCTACTTGAGAAATATGATAAGGGGACTGCAGATGAGCAAATTTCCAGGGCAGAAATAACAGCCCTCAAGACATATCAGTTCTTTAAGGATAATCACGTGGTTCTTACCCATGGTAATGGACCTCAGGTAGGCGCCATACTGATGCAGAATGAGTTCTCTGCCTCAATCACCCCACCGATGCCATTAGACGTATGCGATGCGATGTCCCAGGGAAGCATAGGTTATTTTCTGCAAACTTCCTTCCAGAAAGTGTTCAATGAAAAGAATATCAATAAGAGGGTGGTGACCGTTGTAACAAGGGTGCTGGTGGACGAGAATGATCCCGCATTCAAGAATCCGACAAAACCTGTAGGGAAATACTATACGAGGGACGAGTCAATAATTTTACAGAGAAATAATGGATATGTGATGAAGGAGGATGCTGGAAGGGGTTACAGGAGGGTTGTGCCATCTCCAAGGCCAATTGACGTTCTGGAAATAGATGCTGTGAAGTATCTTCTCAATGATTCTTTTGTTCCAGTTTCAGTAGGAGGCGGCGGTATTCCTGTTATAAGAAAGAATGGCGTGATCCAGGGTGTAGAGGCAGTAATTGACAAGGATCTTGCCTCATCTCTCCTGTCAGTTGAATTGGACGTCGACCTCTTTGTTATATTAACGGCAGTTGATGCAGCTTACATAAACTTCAACAAGCCAAACAGGGAGAAGATTGGAAAAATATCCCTGGAAGAGATCAGAAAACTTCGAGAACAGGGTCATTTCGCATCGGGAAGCATGCTTCCTAAAATAGATGCCGCAATAAATTTTGTTGAAAAAACAGGTCACAGAGCTATAATAACGAATGCAGAAAATATGTACCCTGCACTGGATGAAAAAGAGGGCACTATAATAGTACCCTAAATCATTTTATTTATCTTTTCCCCAATCTCTATTTTCCCAGTTTTTCGTAACCACTCAAGTGTTTCTTCAAGTTCCCTCTTAGATATGAAAAGTTCATGCTTTGTTACCAGGCATTTGGAAATTTCATCCGTTGACATCCTGCCATCAATACAGCCCGATACAAGATTCCTCAGGTCTTCTTTCCTGTTCCATGGGAATATGAACCATTTCCAGTTTTCCGCAGTTATCTCCTCCGCATAATAGTCAGGGACTATTTCAGCCCTCTTTATGTGCAGGAGAGTTGCACTCTTCACATATTGCGGATTCTTCATCCTGGCCGCATCAAGTGCAAGCCTTAAAGACTGCCCGGTATCTGTTATATCATCTACAACCAGAACCTTCTTGCCAGTGAGATCTATGACTATTGGATGAGTGATCTTTGCCTTACCATCTGGTGTAGCAGTGACTCCCCAATGTTCGGTTTTTAGTGTATACAGGTCCTTAATATTGAGGTAATCTGCGATTATCCTCGCAGGTACAAGCCCGCCCCTTATGACAGAAATAATGGAGTCAAATTTCTCATCACCAATCTTCTCAACAATTATTTCAGACCATCTTTCTATTTCCTCCCAGCTGACCATTTTTGAAGGAACTTTGCTAATAGCCATTATTATCATTTTGTAGTAACTTTCTTTATATAAATTCTTGTCTTGTTATCACAGGTATAATAAATTATTTTTGAGTTATTATGATAATTAACAATTCATCCGAATCAGGAAAGAAGAAATTGGTTTTCCCAAACTTTTTTATAAAGGAATAAGACTACTGTTATCATGAGTGAAAAGCTTCTTTTTCCATCCGATGAATGGGTGAATGAATATTGCAAGAGACTTAAGGAAAGCTCAGACTATAATAAAGCAGGCAAGGGCTGGAAGGAACCTATAATTTTCAGGATGACAGAAATAGAAAACCTGAAGCAGAAACCTCCCTTCGACAGTTTCATTCTCTATCTTAGCGACGGCATCTGCGAAAAATGTTCCGTGGTAACAGATCCAAATATGGAAGCTCCATATAAGCTGACTGCCACATATTCAAACTGGAAGAAGATAATAGATGGAAAGATCAATCCAACGCAGGCAATGCTGACAGGCCAGATGAAAGTTGAAGGTAATGTTGCCCATCTTTTAAGATATGCATCTGCTGCAATTGCTATGGTGAAGGTAGCCCAGAGTATACCCACCCAGTATCTGGAATAAACATGTCAATCTTTCAATTTCCAAGGAAGATAATTTTCCAGAGAGATATTCTGGAAGATATAACACCTACCCTGAAAGACGAGAAAATTTCATCTATATTGGTAATTACGGATAAGATAGTCAGGGGCAAGGTGGAAAAGAAACTGTCATCTGTCCTGAAGAATTTTGATGTTATAGTATACGATGATGTAAATCCTGAACCTGAAATCAAGCAAATAGAAGAAGTATCTAAATCATTAAGCAGCAACGTTGACGCAATAATGGCAATAGGCGGCGGAAGTGTCATAGATTTCGCAAAATCCGTTCTTATAAAAATGACATATCCTGATAAAGACCTCAGGGATGTCAATCCGTTTGAAAAACTTGATTTCAGAATAAAACTGATTGCGGTTCCAACAACTTCGGGTACTGGAAGTGACGCATCCTTCGGAATAGTACTTACAGATGGTGACAGGAAACTGGCACTTGCTAATTATAATCTCGTACCTGAGATAGTAATTCTGGATTCATCTGTAACACCAGATTCTGCTAAAATAATTTCGGCGACGGGTGTTGATGCTCTCGTTCATTCATTTGAAGCAATCGCTTCCAACACATCAACTATCCTTACTGATGCCCTTGCAGAGAAGTCAATAGAAATTATATTTCATAACCTTGAAAAATCAATAAAAGGCAATGAAGAATCCAGGGATCTTATGCATCTTTCCGCGACTATGGCGGGCATAGCATTTTCAAACAGTGGCACCGCACTTGCTCATGCTCTAGGTCATTCGTTCGGTTCTACATTTCATATTGTTCACGGGATTTCTGTGGGTTTATTTTTGACACATACCATAGAATTCAACTCAAGGGACGAGGCAATCAAATCAAAGTACGAGAAAATTGCCAGGATGCTTGGATTCAGTGATATATCTTCATTAATAGAGGGTATCATATTTCTATACAGGAAGATAGGTCAACCAGTACGTATCAGGGAACTGGGAATTCAAGAGAGAGACCTAAATGCCAAGATGGAGGAACTGGTTTCAAAGGCAATGATGGACAGTGAAATAGCCTTCAATCCAGTTATTGCGGGGGAAGACGATTTAAGAAAAATATTTACGGATGCATTTTAGGGGATAATGAGGTTGATTGCACCGGGAATAACACTGATTTTCACCGGTGTTTTTCCAACCACCTCTCCATCCATCTCAATAAGAATATTTTCTGCATTTATTTCAATGTTCTTTCCTTTGAATTCATAGGAATGACCCTTCTCTATATAAGTACCGTTTATGAGTTCCCTTAACTGAAATATTGTTTGCAATCTTCCTATAGGTTTCAGTATATGAATATCGAGTATGTTATCATCAGGTCTGGATTCAGGTGATGCCAGCATACCACCCCCAAAATATTTCCCATTCGCCACTATTATTTCTATAGTCCTCTTTTTTTCAGGTCTATAATCAACGGAAATTTCTGCATCAAATCTTCTAAGCCTGACAATTGAAGCAAGAACACCAATGATGAATGATGAACTTCCGAGTCTCCTGTGGCTATCCACATAATTCATCACATCGGCCCCGAAGCCCGCTTCCACTGAGTTGATAAAATACCTTTTTCCCCCATTTGCAAACTCTACCATTCCGGCATCTATCCTCATTGTCCTATTATCTTTTATTGTTTTAATCGCAGAGCCTAAATCACGTATTCCCACTGTTTTTCCAAAATCAGAACCGGTTCCTAGGGGCAATAATCCCAGGGATAAACCAGAACCAATTATTCCGTTAACGACTTCATTGAGTGTACCATCGCCTCCGCATGAAACAACAGCTTCATAACCTTCTTTCACAGCTTCCCTGGAGATTTCCTTTGCGTCTCCAGGCTTTTCAGTAAAGATGGCCTTTGATTCTGGAAATGATGCAATTATTTCATTTCCCTTTTCTTTCCATACTTTTCCTGCCTGGCCTCCTCCTGCCACTGGATTCACGATAAAGAGTATTTTCATTTGTGTTCCATATTGTTCTTCATTAAAATATTTATTATTAACAATTGTTAGGATAATTTTAGCATAATTATTCTTGAATTATTATTTGAGATCTATAAGTCCAGGATTCATTATATCATCAGGATCAAGGGTTCTCTTTATTGATTTAATCAGTTCATAGTTAAATCCCTCATATTCTCTGAGGAATGGCTTGAAGGATCTTCCTATTCCATGATGATGCGAGATGGCTCCTCCATTCTGTATTATTGATGTCAATATAGCCTTCCTCAGGGAATTCAGTCTCTCCTCCCTGTTATTTTTTGCATAAAAGAGATATGTGAAATAAAGAGCGGACCCTGTGCTGTATTCATGCGAGAGATGGCACATTATTAGCCCGCTTATTCCAAGGCTTGCAATTTCTGAATGGAATGACTTTTTCACTTCCTCATATATAGGAATAATTTTGCTCCATGGAGCTGAAGTCTCAATTGTATCTGCAAGTACACCCATTTTGAGCAGTGAGTTGTACATGTAAGGCCTGTCATATCTCCCCTCCCTCCATACCTTTGCAGGAGATTTACCCGTAGATACTGAATTTGAGGGTTGCTTGATTTTACCGTTTTCGTTTACAATTATGAGCAACGAACCCCCTTGAATCAATCGCCTCATCTTCAGATAACTCATAAAAATTTTTGTTTTCATATTCTCTTCTATACCACGGAAGGATAGGTCAGTTTCAACAGGATCGGAAAGTCTTGCCACAAGAGGGTAAATTCCATCATCGAAAAGCTCTTTAAGGGCCCTAACACCATTTTCAAAATCCCTGAAAATGAATGACTGATAGAATAATTTCTTGGGCATTTTTCTTATCTTGAGTGTTGCTTCTGTGACTATACCAAAGGCGCCCTCACTTCCTACAGCTATATCCATTGGTCTGAAATATGATGACTGATTAGGTACCATTCTGTCCATGATTTCTAACTTCGGGCTCACCATCTTTATACCGACAACAATATCCTTCATTTTCCCGTACCTATTGCTCTCCTGCCCTGCTGCATTTGTTGCTATCCACCCTCCTACCGTTGAGTGCAAAAATGATTCAGGGAAATGTCCTAGGGTGAATCCTGCCATATTGAGCTCCCTTTCCAGATCAGGACCTTTAACTCCTGCCCCTGCGTTCACAACCATATCCTGGGCATTTATAACAATTGAGTCCATTTTCCTAAGGTCAACGGATATGAAATATTTTTTAGAATTATTTGGAGAGAGACCTTCTGTCACCGTAGTGCCTCCTCCATATGGTATGATGCCAGTATCCTTATCTACGTTATTCATAAGGCAGTAAAGTTCCTTCTCAGTCGGATAAACAACCGCATCCACAATCCTTATACCCTTACCGTCCAGCATCCTGGCAAAATCTGCTCCTCCTTTCCCAATTGAATGATATAACCTTTCTCCAGAATCGAAGGAAATATTGTTACGTGAAATACATTTATCTATGGATGGAATATTTAACTCTCCAGATGTGACTCCTGGGGAGATGAAACCATCCCAAACATCCTTTTCCCCTTGAATGCCAAGTCTTTCGAGGATTGTATTCTTAAGTTTTTCCGTCATTTTGAAGGATTTCGATTGTTCTCCCCATAACACATAATACTTTCCATCCATCAGGTAAGGAGGATGCGGAGATATAATTCCTTTTCTATGGAAAAGGATTTAATTGCCAGATATATGATAGCATGATCGCATGAAAATTGTCACCGGATCGGATGACCCTGCAGGAATGAACATCGCATCCTTTATCAGGAAGGATTTCGGAATGGATGTTATTGAGCTGGAAGGTCATCCAGTTTTTGCTGAGCATATAGAAAAAATTATTGGAGCAGACAAGAATGAGTTGATAATAGTGCTCAGCAAGCATTCCAGCGAAAAGAAGGTGAGAAGCCTCACAGTTCATCCTGTTGGGAACTTTGACACAAACGACCTTGGTGGTGAAAAATTCAGGATGAGCTTTTACAATGCCAGATTTGCGCGTTCAATCCTCATGAATGTTCACAAATATGCGCAGGGCATGGATTATGAGGTCACTTACGAGGCAACACACCATGGTCCATATTCAGATAACCCAATCATCTTCGTGGAAATAGGATCAACAGATGTTGAATACGGGGATAAGGATGCTGGGCTTGTCATGGCAAGATCCGTGAAGGAAGCCTATGAGGATGATGTGGAAGTTCTATGTGGCATAGGAGGCCTCCATTATGCAACCAGGTTTACATCCCTTGCAGTAAGGGAGAATATCGCAATGGGGCACATAGCCTCTAAATACAGAATAAACGCGTTATCAATGGAAATAATTGAAGAAATGAAGAAGAAGAGTTTGGGATGCAGTGGTTTTGTAATTGAAGAGAAATCATTCAACTCACTGTACAGAAAAAACCTGAAGGAAAAGCTGGATTCACTCTCCTATCCATACAGATTCATTTGAATTCATCCATCAGGGAAGCAACGAGAATGGGCAGGAAAACAGTAGCCTCACCTTCCACTGTGACCTGTTTCGCCTTTTCCTTCACCTTTCCCCAGGAAATAGCTTCTCTGAGCTGAGCACCGGATAAACTTCCATCATATTCCTGTGCAGTTGTTATGTATACTGCATAATCCAGCCCGCCCCTGAATTGGTTCCACCAGATTACATGGTGCTTTGAAATCCCACCACCTATCATCAGGGCGCCCATCTTCTTGTCGGAAGAGGAGAACATTATATCACTTATCCTGTGTTCATCCTCAAGGAGGTCTATCTGGAAATCCCTGTGCATCTCCCAGAATGACCATATCTGTGAACCGAATGAACCATCCACATATCCCGGTATGAATACATCTATTTTCTTATCGTGGGCATTTTTTAGGATTGATTCACATTTCATCTCTGCACCCATCTCATAAACAAGATCAGAAACTGTCCATTTCTTCTGTTTCTCATACATTCTTTCAAGGAAGGGCTGCATCTTTCTCTCAATGATGCCTCCATAATTGTCATTGGGAATTATGACATTGCCAAGCCTGTATTTATGTTCCTTCCTGAGTTCCTTGTCATCCATCATGAAGTCCCCGTGATAGTAGTTCTTATAGCACCTTGCAAGGTCATGGTCGACCATTCCCGCCGTTGTAATGATATGGTCTACAAGTCCCAGTTTTATAAGTTCTATTATGGCCCCCCTTGTACCGGTGGATATTATGTCGGCAGGGAAGCTGAGAAATATTTCTGCATCATTCTCCTTCATCTCTTTCATTATTTCCTTTGCAAGATAGAGTTTCGGAGAGGTGAATCCTCCGGATTTACCAAACTGTTCCATGAGTTCTGATACCTTCATTCCTTTCCTGAATTCTATATCCTTAACAGGTTTCATTTAAATCCCTCAACCACTTTTAAAAGATCACTTCTCTGGTTAAAATACCTTCTGGAAGGTTCAAGAATCTTATCAAGTCTCTCTGAAAGATCATTCTTCAGAACTACAGGATGAATTATCCCCTCTTTGTAGTCCCTTTCCATCTCATTGTAATTCCCGTACTGTTTATTGATATCCTGGAATTCTATGGTCTCAGCATAGAAATTGAAAATAATATTCCTGTATATCTGAAGGACAGGATTACCATCCACAACCTTTTCTGGACAGTAGGCACTCTTTATCTTTTCCCTTATCATTTCAGGAGTATCATGTATGAATATAGCAGAATCAGACTTGCTCTTGCTCATCTTATTGGCGGGGTCCATCCTGTTCCCCCCTTTTAGGGAGGAAATCAGGGGTCCGTGAATAGCTACAAAACTCTTTTTCTTGATTTTCTTGTGGATATCCCTTGCAAGCATGTGGACATGCCTCTGATCCATCCCACCCATGGCCACATCAAGGTCCATGTAAAATATATCCGTTGCCTGCATCAGAGGATATATTAATTTAGAAACATCCTTGTCTGCATCCTCTTCATTCCTTCCCATAATTGGAAGTGCTCTTTTCACTCTTGGGAGGGTGAGAGCCTTTGCAACCTTAAGGAGAAGTGCCCAGTAATCAGGATCCTTTACAAGGTCAGTTGCATAAATAAATTTCACCTTCTCACTGAGACCAAGGGAAAGAAATCCGTGCTTCATATAATCTGCAGCCTTCCTTATAACATCTATATCTCCACCAAGTTTATCATTTATTGATGCATGCCAGTCTGCCAGCAATATTGAGAATTCCATTCCTGTATTGACTGCAGTATTTATGACGTTTGTCCAGTAGAGACCTGTACCAATATGCAACATTCCTGAGGGTTCAAGACCTATGTATCCCTTTGCGGATTCAAGATTATGCAGTTCTTCCCTTGTGACAATCTCCTGAACGACAGATTCGAGTTTTTCAAGATTACTAAGCATAGATGCACATATTCATTCTATATTTTATATTTTCTTGGAATATGGGAAAATCTATCATACCCATATTGCGTGTCTTTTCCTCATATCATCTTCATGTTCACCCTTCATCTCCATCAGAAGGGCCACCATGGCATCTAGAAGCACCAAGGTCGAGAGTTCAAATAGAGTCCCAAGAGGGGCAAGATCTGATGGGCTATTCGTTTTGAGAAGAATATTGTAATCGCCCATCCTGTAGAGCGAACTGTCCTTTTCAGCGGTTATTGATATAACTCTCGCATTTACTTTCTTTGATATCTGGGCAACTAAAAGAGTTCCCTGTGTTTCACCTGTACCGGATATCAGTATAACTATATCCCTGGAAGTAACAACTGGAGTTACTGTTTCACCGACGAAATATGCCTTGAGACCGAGCTGGACCAACCTCATTGAGAATGTTCTCCCTATTATTCCTGACCTTCCAACACCGTAGACAAAAATATTCTGTGAAGACAGGATAAGATTGCATATCTTTTCTATAGAATTTTCATCAATATCTCGCAGGTTTTCAAAATTCTTCAGGATATAGTCAATAGATTCCAGCACTGTGCCCATATCCCTTAGATCATATATGTATATTAAATAATTCTTATTGAGGCAGGGGTTTGACTACCTTCCCTATTTTCTTCAATATACTCCTCTCAAATATCACCTTCATGTATAGCGCGTCATGCTCAAGCAGGGGTGAAAATGAAATTACAGTTAGTTCATCATCGAAAGAGGCCATAGAATCAGCAAGTGGCTCGAATTTGAGATTGCCTCTTTTTATGGGAGTTATCCTATATTCATTATTGTCCTGGAATTCAACACCTGAGAATTCAAAATATAGCGGTCTGTCTTTTTTCTTAGTATTTTCAATTATGGATGAGAAATCATCCATATCCTGAGGGAAATCTCTTCTCAATGAATAGATGTGTGAAATATTGGTTATGCTCTTTATGCCTTTGACACTCTTTTCAAGGTATTCGATTTCCTCGTCACTTCCATAAACCTCATCCTTTCCGGAATTTTCTATACATAACTTGGACTTTATTCCTAGAGAATTGTATTTAGAAACTATTTCCTTAAGTGTGTTTGCCGTCTTCTTTATTCCTTTTTTCCTGTCTCCTTCTACAAGGCCAAGATGTGTTATAACGAATTCGCTGTCAAGAGCATCTGCTATTACTCCCCCCCAAAGTGTGTGCTGAACTGAATCTGCTATAAGTTTCTGATCATTTGCAAAATCCACATAATAAGGAGTATGAAGAGTTATCTTAACATCCAGCTCCTTCGCCACATCTCTTGCAAGACTCAGCTCCTTATAATCCCTGGCCATACTCCAGAACAGTTCTATTCCAATATCATCCTCCTCTATCTTACTGTTTACTCCTACAGACTCAAACACCCCTTCTTCATTTCCCCTCAAAAGATCAACAAGAAGAATTTCATCCAGGTCCTTAGGAGTTTGTCCTGCAAAATCCCTCATCTCTCTTTCCTGGACACTTATTCTGAAAAGTTGAATTTCAATATGATTAAGTCCCAACTGGAATGTATTTTCAACGGCCTCCTTTACAGTTCTTCCCTTTGAACCAAGAGGAATACCGGCAATACCAAATCTATACATAACTTATTCCTTATACAAAGAGGTTTAAAAAACCTTGTGAAAGATTTTCCTATTTTCCAGTTTCAAGATTTTTCTGAATCTTTTCTCTCGTTTCTCTGAGCACATCGGGAGAAACAACCTTTCTGCCCCAAGCAACCTTTGCCAATTCATTGTTATACCTTGAATCATATCTCGGAATTATGTGGATGTGGAAATGAAATATCGTCTGGCCGGCATCTGTCCCGTTATTCTCTATCAGGTTTATTCCCAGTGGGTTGAATGTTCTCTTTACTGCTATGGATAGTTTCTTTGCAATAACAGATACTCTGCAAAGAATGTCATCCGGTATTTCAAAGACATCCCTGTAATGCTCCCTCGGAAGTACAAGTATATGACCTCTTCCGATTGGTCTGTGGTCCATGAATGCCATTACTTTTTCATCGCTATATATAATCTCTGCATCCCTTTTACCATTGGCTATCTGGCAGAAAATACACTCTTCCATAAAAAGTAATAAAAGAAGAATATAATTATTTTCTTAAAAAAATTATGCTGGTTCCGCAATGACTTCCTCTATTCCAACGGTCTCCTGGGGGTTCATTGAGTCAGATGGATTGTTAAATGCAAGTCCTACAAAGTATATGGCCAGAGATGCTATTATGACAGTGACTACATCCAGAGGAAATGCTATGATACCAGTTCCATAGCTCCCGAAGTAGGATATTACAGGAATTGTAACAAGCATTAGAAGGAACCAGATCCCTCCCCTAACATCTTTCCACGTGGCATTCAATCTTTTAATGGATATTAGGAAAGGAACAAGGCCTACAAGTGAAATTATGCTCATGTACAGTGTATATGGATATCCAGACCAGTATATCAGCAGTATCGCGGATATGAATGCAATTGGAGAAATTATCTGGATAATTGGAACCCTAAATCCAGCGCTTTCTCCCTTTTTCCTGAGTATCATGAGAGACAGTGGGCCGGTCGAATAGGCAAGAATACTCATTCCTGAGTTTATAGATACAAGTGATTGCCAGGACGGAAATGGAAGAATGAAAATGACCATAATTAAGAAGTCAAACAGGAGTGCAAGGAAGGGAACACCAAATCTGTTCAGTTTAGTGAATATTTTTGGGAAATATCCCATTTCACCAAGGGCATACGCTACCCTGGCCGTGCTTGTTTGATATATATTGCCTGTGCCGAGGGGAGAGATGACACCGTCGCCCAGAAGCAGTACAGCCAGCCAGGCAATTCCAAGAGAGGAGGCCAGAACGAGAAGCGGTCCTCTGGTATATTGGGATGAAGCTATGGAACTCCAGTTTCCAACAGTCAATCCATTCCACTGGAAAGATCCTATGAATGCTATCTGGACAGCTATGTAAATTACTGTGGCAATCAAAACTGAGAGGATTATTGCAACAGGCAGAGTTTTTTCAGGGTTTTTAGATTCCCCAGCAAGTTCAACGGCCTGCCTGAATCCCAGAAATGAGAATGCTATTCCTGCGGAAGGTATCGCTGAAAAAATGGCCTTCATTCCATATGGATTGAAAGAACCGGCAGTGAAATTTGAAACTGAAAAGAACGTGACCGTCAGTGCAATGACCGCTGTCAGAGGGATTATTACCTTTAGTAAAGAGATTCCACTGTTAAACCTTGCAACCCTTGAGATGCCAATGGAATTGATTACAAAGAACAGGACAAGGAATACAACTGACAACAGCATTCCAAGTGGTGTCAGGAAACCGTTGCTGTTTACAAGCTTGCCTGTAATGAAATTCAGGTATGTAATGGCAGCAATCATTTCAAGAGGAGGAGTTGATACATATCCCATGAATAAGGACCAGCCATTGAGTGCTGTTGTCATTTTCCCATGAGTGTACTGGGGAAATATGGCTGCTGCGCCGGTCTTAGGTATTCTTACTGAAAGTTCCGCGTAAACTAGAGCCAGGACCATAATCATTAATGCTCCGATAATCCATGAGATAATGGATGCAGGTCCGGCAATTGAGGCTGCATAGAAGGCTCCAAATAACCATCCTGAACCTATCATTCCTGTGATTGAGGCAAAGGTCAGGTGGAATACTCCTAATTCTCTTTTTAGACCCATAAAAGGTCGTCATTTTATCACAGGCTTAAAGTTTTAGACCAGAACTATTCTTAATAGACATATTTCCCAAAAACTAGATATATTTAACCAATATTAGTCTGAGATGACCAATGACTAGCATTTCATCTACAGTCAGACAATACATCTACAGAAATCCAACCATAAAGGATGCTCTAATGATGGGCATAGTCAATTACTCATCACTTGCACGAAAAATTATGAATGAAATGAAAATAAACAATTTTGAAGCAGTAGAGACAGCTCTGAAAAGAATTCCGAAGGTTGAAAAGGATTCAGTGGATATTAAAAAAGCGCTGAAAACTTCTAAAATAGAAACTATCACAGGGGTGTCTTACATAGTCCTGAAATCTTCATCCGAGAATATCAAGAAGGCCGCGTCTCTATTGTCATCCATAGTCAAGGATTATAATCAGTACAGGATGATTCAGGGAATACAGGGAACTGTTGTAGTTATAGATGATCATGAATTTGAGAAAATAGTGAGCAATTTCCAGAGAGGGGAAATAATAGAGAAAAGGAGGGGTTTGGGTGAGATTATAATAACCAGCAGAGAGGATATCACATTCATTAAAGGTTATGTGGCATATGTTTCAAATGTTCTTGCAGTTAATGATATAAATCTCCTTCAACTTGTATCATTCTACACAGATATAACCGTTATAATAGATACAAAGGACATGGCAAAAGCATTCAATGTACTGATGTCTGAAATTGAAGCCTGATCTCTTAATTAAAATTTAGACGTGATTAAATTTTGAAAATATATTTAAGCTAATCAAATATATATAATTATGAAAAAGCTGGATTTTGCGTCCAAGCCTATTGATGAGAACTTTTTTGAGAACCCGCAGGAATATCCCCTGACTGGATACCATAAGGGTCATGCTGTCAGGGCTGAGGGAAAGCAGAGGTATGATGAACATGGAAAGCCCTATCCAACGAAGCTTGGTATTCACGGTACAAATGTTGCGGTTGACTGGGACAGCTGCATTGCAGATGGCTCCTGCATGGAGTCATGTCCCATGAACGGTTTTGAGTGGGCCCTTGCTGAAGGTAAGACTGGGAAAGGAAATGATTTGCCAATAGAAGAGGGAACCGAACTATGGGTAAAATACAGGACAGATAAAGCTGACCCCGTGAACGAGGCAGAGTGCATTTACTGCAATGCATGCGTCGTAGCTTGCCCTGCCGGAGCAATATCAGTTGCGAAAAGGGTAGAGCTTTCTTCCCAGAAAGTGTAATTTTTTCTTTTTTTATTATTTGAAGATTAGAAATTAAAATATCTGAAAAAATAATGTATCATCTAATTTAATTATTTATTCATTCTCTCATTTATGATTTCTATCATTTTTTCTACTTTTTCCTCGCTTGTTCCTTCTATGAAAATTTTTTTTCTGGTAGAAGGCTGAATCTCAACTAATCTTCTTACTGATGTATATGAACCCTTCAGACCTACCTCATCTTCACTCAACCCTAGATCACCATTGGACCAAACCTTAAGCTGAAATTCCTTGTCTGCCCATCTTTTCCTCCTGAAATCAGGGAACCTTGGCTGATTTATCCCGAGTTCTATGCTAAGTACGGCGGGCATATCTGTTTCAACAATTTCATACCCGCCCTTGATTGTTCTTCTCGCGATAATTTTATTTTCGCTTAAATCCAGGGAAGAGACGAATAGGACCTGTGGAAGTTCCAGGAATTCAGCTATCTGAGCAGGTAACTGTCCAAGACCTGCATCCGAAGATTCCTCTCCCGTTAATACAAGGTCATAATCCCCTATCTTTTTTATAGCGGTTGAAAGTATCAAGGCTGTTGGGAATGTATCAGAACCACCAAAGAGCCTATCTGAAAGGAGAATTGCATCGTCTGCTCCCATTGCAATTGCGACCTTCAGGAACTGGTCAAAGAACTGTGGTCCCATAGATAGAACTATTACCTTCCCGCCATATTTTTCTTTTATCTTCAGGGCTGTTTCAAGCGCATTCTTATCTGCATCATTTATCTGATTTTCCGCCTTTGTTCTGTCCAGTCTCTTCGTCACTGGATCAAAAAAAACTGCGTCCGATTTTGGCACCACTTTCGTGCAGACTATTATGTTTCTCACATTTTCACCTTCATCTTCTCGATGGCCTTCGGAATTAAATCAAATATATCTCCTACGATGCAGTAATCAGAATGCTGAAATATCTCGGACTTGGGATTCAGATCAATGGATATTACGGTTCCACAGTCCTTGATGCCGGAAGTGAAGTGCTCTGATCCGCTGACTCCAAGTATCACTGCTATTTCAGATCTGAGGGAATAACCTGTTGAACCTACCTGGAAATCCCTTGATATAAGCCCTCTATCTGCAAGAGGCCTTGTCACACCTATATCTGCCCCTATTGAATCCGCAAATTCCTTAACCAGCCCCAGATCTCCTCTGGTTCCATTTCCAGCTATAACAGTTCTCTTTGACTTCGTTAGGTCCAAAAAATCTGATATTTTCCTCTCCCTCACCCTGACTCTGTCCCTTACGCCTGAAATGTCAGGTCTTATAGTTTCTATTTCCCCATTTCTTTTTTCGTTAAAATATGGTTTGAAAGTTCCAGGTCTTACTGTTGCCATCTGCGGTCTGCTTTTCTCGCATACTATTTCTGCAATAATTTTTCCTCCATAAGCTGGAACTCCAGATACGAGAAGACCATTATCATCAACGTCAAGAGTCACAGCATTTGCGGTAAGTCCAGTTCTCAATCTTGCAGCTAGCCTGCCTGCTAAATCTCTTCCATATGGGGTGGCGCCTATTAGAAGTATTTCTGGAAGCTTTTCTCTCACTATGCTTTCAAGGGAGTGAACGTAAAGATCGGTGGAATAATTGTTCAGATTTGCTTCATCCAAATACAACAGCTTGTCGGCCCCATAATTTATGATTTTCTTTAGTTTTCCACCATCCATGGTTCCTGGAATCACTCCAGTGACAGGCAAACCACTTTTATCTGACAGTTCCCTTGCCTTTCCAAGTACCTCCAAGGATGTATCCTCCACACCATCCCCTTTACGCTCCAGGAATACCCATATGCTTTTCTCTGTCATTTCATCCTTTCCTCCAGATACTCCGAAAGTTCCTTAACGTTAATTCCTGCTGAATTCACCTTGCTGCTGTCGTTAAGATTCATATTGCAGATCGGGCAGGCAGTCAGAACTGTATCAGCTCCTGTATCCCTTGCCTGGATTATCCTGAAGTCTGAAAGCCTCTTGCCCTCAAAATCCATGAACATCCTGTTTCCCCCTCCACCGCAGCATATACTTCCCTTACCGGAATCCTCCATCTCGTCAATCTCCACCTTCGGCAGGAAGGATAGAGTTTCCCTAATGTCCTTATAACCATCTCCATACCTTGAAAGGTAGCAGGGGTCGTGTATTGTTATCTTGCCCCTGGCTTCCTCGTTCAATTTTATCCTACCTTCGTTTATGAGTTCATTGATGAATTCTGAATAATGCTCTACCTCTATATTGAGGCCCATTTTTTTGTATGTGGACAGAAACATATTGCCACAGTGAGGAGAGAAGGCGACAATCTTTTTTGCCCCTGTTTTCTCGAATTCCTTTATATTATCATTCACAAGTTCTTCAAGATATCCATTTTCGCCTGCATTCCTTACTGGTTCGCCACAGCATCTCTCATCATTTCCCAGTATTCCGAAATTTATTCCCGCCTTCTTCATTATGTTTGCAAGTGATTTCAACGACCTGTGCAAATCTTTATTGTAAGCAGCGTCGCATCCCACATATAAGAGAACATCAACGCCTTCCCTTGCATCCTTTATATCCATTCCTTCTGCCCATTTTGCCCTGTCAGTCTTCTTCCCACCCCATGGGTTGCCATTCTCATAAATATCCCAGACTATTTTCTCTACCTTCTCAGGTGCTTTCCTTTCCTCGAATTCCAGCTGCCTCAATCCTAGTATGACATTCACTATCTTTACTCCCCTTGGACAGCTTTCTTCGCATAGCCTGCATGTAGAACAGTTCCAGATATTCTGCGTTATTTCAAGACCTATCTGTGCCCTCCTTATCATGTTCCTGGCATCTATAGGCTCCTCACCCATATACCCTATCGGGCAGGTAGCAGTGCACGCCCCACACTGGAAACATTCCATTCCGTCAAATCCCGTCAGATTGACAACCTTCTCCCATCTTGCATCATCAATTTCTAACGTTTAGATCCCCCCTTCAGTTTATCGGCAGTTGATTTGATCTCCTCCTCCGGCAGGCTCTTAATAAGTGCATCCATTTCCTTTATTTTGAAGGCAAATCTGTTTCCTTCAGCAGCACTTACCCACCATAGCTGGAGCCTGTCAGGATTCACATTCTTCGCTGAGAGATACTTCCTCCACCTCTCTACCCTCTTCTCTGTGTGAACATTTGCATCAATATAGTGACAGTCGTTGATATGACATCCTGTGACAAGAACAGCACCTGGATTCTTGCTGAAGGCATACATAACAAGTTTCTGTGATATTCTGCTTGAACACATTGTTCTGATAACTCTTGCACTTGGAGGATACTGGATTTTGGATATACCAGCCTGGTCCGCACCGGCATATGAGCACCAGTTGCATGCAAAAACAATCAGCTTTTCCTCAGGTTTCTCAGCCGTAGCAGCATCTATCTGTGTCATTATCTGCGCATCGTTGAAATTGGGCATGGTTATGGCACCTTCTATATTGCATTCAGCTACGCAGTTTCCACATCCCATGCATGCAGCCGGCACGAGCTGTATCCACTTACCTCTCTCTCCCTTTATTGCGCCGTAAGGGCAGACATCTGCGCATCTCAGGCACTTAACGCATTTACTCTGGTCAATCTGTGGAATGATTGGCTCCTTGGATATTTTTCCCCTGAACAGGAGTTTTGCCGCCTTGGTTGCAGTCGCATATCCCTGCGAGATTGATTCCTTCACGTCCTTAGGACCCTGCACAGTTCCAGCAAGATAAACTCCCTGGACGGCAGCCTCCACGGGTCCCAGCTTTGGATGCGATTCGAGCAGAAAGCCCTCGAGGTCTCTTGAGAGTTTAAGTTGCGTGAATATATCATCATCCCTCGGCATTAGGCCTATATTAAGAACAATATGGTCAACTGGGGCTTTCACCCTAGTATTGGATAATTTATCGACAAGTTCAACACTGCTACCGTCGAATGTCACGGCCTTTTCCGGGTCAAGGGTCTGATCATACCTGAAGAACTGTACTCCTTTGGCACCTGCCTTGTGATACAGTTCCTCCGCGTTCCTTTCATATGCCCTGATATCCTTGAAGAATACCCTAACATGTTTCCCCTTTTCCCTGAGGTCAATGGCCTGCTGGAGCATTGTCGAGCAGCAGAACCTTGAGCACCCTTTCTCAGAATTCCTGGAACCCACGCAAGATATTATAGCGAACTTATCACCCTCTATCTGGGAATAATTTTTTTCCAGGTCCATGGATGTAAGCACCTTTGGATCATTCCCGTAATTGTATTCCTTAGGCTTGTAGGGCTCAGCTCCAGTTGCCACAATTATAGCCCCGGCATCTATTATTGAATCATCTGAAAGCGTAAGATGGAAATTACCGACAAATCCCTCAATCTTCTTCACTGTCTTTGAGAGATGAATGTTCACCCTCGATGAGCGTACGGCCTCCTCCAGCTTTTCCTTCAGCTCAGATGCCTCATCATTATTTGGCGCAATTCTGTCAAGATCATTCAGCAGTCCGCCAAGCCTGTTTTCCTTTTCTATCAGATCTACGTCAATTCCTGTGTTTGCAAGTGCGGAAGCAGCAGCCATGCCCGCTGGACCACCTCCGATCACCACCCCTCTCCGGATTACAGGGAATTCGATATCTTCCAGCGGTTCCAGCTTCCTTGACTTGGATATTGCCATGTTCACTATATCCACTGCCTTCTCTGTCGCCTTTTCCTTTTCCTTCTTGTGTACCCAGGAATCCATATTTCTGACGTTGGCCATCTCAAAGAGATAAGGATTCAATCCTGCTCTGGAACATACCCTCTGGAAAGTCACGCCGTGAGTCTTGGGGGAACACGCACCAACAACCACCCTGTTCAGATTCTTCTCCCTGATCTTATTGACTATGGCATCCTGTGAACTTCCTGAGCATGTGAATTTATTCTCTTCAACATAAACCACATTTGGCTGGTTTTTGATCTTCTCAGCAACCAACTTCACATCCACAGTTCCCGCAATATTTGAACCGCAATCGCACAGGAATACACCAATCCTTGGCTCCCCCGAGGTATCTAGCGGAGGGGCCTCTGGTTCTTCAATCCATTCCTTGTTCCTGACATATTTCAGGGCCTGGGCAGCTGCAGCTGCTGCCTCCGTAACGCTGTCTGGAATATCTTTTGGTCCTGATGCGCACCCAGCTACATATATCCCCTTTCTTGTGGTTGATACTGGATCGTCAAGGTTGTTCTTGAAGAACCCGTCTTTCGAAAGCTCTATCCCAAGAATTTTTGCCAGGCTTTCCGTCCCCTTCGCAGGAATAGATGCAACTGCCAGGATCACAAGGTCATATTCTTCTTCCCTGATTTCATTCTCCTCAGATGCATATCTTACTGCTATATGGTCACCTTTTCTTCTCACAGAGGCCGGTCTTGCCCTAAGATATCTAACATCCTTCTGCGATCTTGAATAGAATTCGTCGAATCCTTTTCCATATGCCCTTATATCCATGTAAAGAACAGATACATCTCCTATTCCATGGTCCACAAGCTGTGTGGCTTCCTTAATCGAATACATGCAGCACGTCCTGGAACAGTAAGGCACATACCTCACATCTCTTGATCCTGCACACAGCACAAACAGCACCTTTTCCGGATGCTTTCCGTTTGAAGGTTTGATAATCTCTCCATCTGTAGGTCCCGCAGCATTGAGCATCCTTTCCAGCTCATAAGAAGTCACTATATCAGGATCTGTTGTGTAACCAAATTCCTTCAGCAAGGAAGCGTTGAAAAGATCGAAACCCGTTGAAACTATTATTGAAACAACCTTCTCCTTTATCAGCTGGGGTTTCATATTGAAATCTATCGCATCTGGCCCACATGCATCGGTGCATCTACCGCAGGGCAGATAATTTGGTGGGTCGTTGAGACAGCTCTCAATATCTATAGCATAGGGACCTGGTTCCGCCTGTGAAAACGGGGTGTATATTGCTTTCCTGGCTCCTATTCCGGCATCGAATTCATTCTTCAGTACCTGGGGGCAGGCCTGAACACAGAGATCACATCTTGTGCAGCTGTCATTTACAAATCTTGGCTTCTGGTAAATAGTTACCTCAAAATTGCCTTCCTCACCCTTCACTTCTGTTACCTCAGCAAGCGTGAGAACCCTGATATTTGGATTATGTGTCACGTCGCTCATCTTGGGTGCCTCTATACATATGGAACAGTCCATTGTAGGGAAATTCTTATCAAGAGCCGCCATCTTACCTCCGATGGATGCAGTCTTTTCTACAAGCAGAACCTCTGCACCAGCATCCGCTAGATCAAGAGAAGCCTGAATTCCTGCTATCCCTCCTCCAATTATCAGGACCTTATCTGCCAAAGAAGTCCCCCCTCTCGTATCCTGCTTCAAAACATTTTAGATTAACATCCACATAATTCGGGAATCTTCTGGAAATTACTTTTTTAGCGGAATCCTTGGAGAAAATTTTTGTCAATCCAGCAAAGGCACCCATCATTACCATATTTGCTCCTCTCGGATTTTTAAGGGTCTTTGCTATTTCCATTGCAGGTACCTCCAGGGTTCTATGTTTAACATTTTCCGGTACCGAAACAAGCTCCTTTTCAACAATTATTCTTGAGGAATCATCTATGCTCCTGAAATTCGTATCAAAACCCTCCTGTGAAAGTGTGATCAGGAAATCTATCTTTTCAGGAAGTGGATAATCAGGGTCTTCATCCGCTATCACAAGGTCAGCCTTCGACCATCCACCTGTAACATATGGACTATATTCCTCTGTCATAATGACGTATTTTCCATCTTCAACTTCCGCCTCTCCTATGAGCTTGGCAAGGGTTATTATTCCCTGTCCACCAATTCCGTACATCCTGACACCTGTCCTCACTGTTTCACCCCCTTTAGGCTGTTAATCAATTCCTCCTCCCGCATCAGATAGGAAGGTTTCTTCCTATTGACAAATTCTCCAAGAACTATTTCCTTACCATGATGGGGGTCTATCCAGATATCCTCGAGATTCGCTTTCTCGTTGACAACAGAGTATTTTCTGTAAAATTCCATCTCTGCAAATCCATCCACGAACCCATTGAGTTTCCCAAAATTAGGGGGGCATGGAGAGAGGACTTCTATGAATGAAAAGCCCCTCACATCCAGAGCTTTCTGTATCGATTTTGTGAACTGCCTCGGATGCATGACAGTCCACCTGGCAACGAATGAAGCTCCTAGGGCAGCCGCTATATACGGAAGGTTGAATGATGCCTCTATGTTTCCATAGGGGGTTGAGGCAGATTTTGAGGATGTGGGCGTGGTCGACCCATGCTGCCCGCCTGTCATACCGTAATTGAAATTGTTGACACAGATGACAGTAAGATCCATATTTCTTCTTGCAGCATGAATGAAATGATTACCTCCTATGTTGAATAAATCACCATCACCGCTTATCACCGTCACCTTGAGGGAAGGATTAGCTATTTTCATCCCTGTAGCAAACGCTATTGCCCTTCCATGAGTTGTGTGATAGGTATCCAGATTTGTATATCCAGGAAGTCTGGCAGTGCATCCTATACCAGATACTAGAACGTTATCCTCTATACTCGTACTTGACTTCTCTATTGCGTTTATGTAGCTCTGGAGCACTATTCCAAGTCCGCATCCCGGACACCAGATATGGGGGAATCTTTCATCCCTCAGAAGTTCATGTTTAGGATGCGTTATTTCAGTGGTCAAGGAAACACCTCCTCTATATTTTTAAGTATTATTTTATAATCTGGAATTTCCCCAGGAGGGAAATGAATTTCACGCGTCTCCCTGCATCCGTATTCCCTGACAGGGTGAGAATACTGCCCATAATTTATTTCAGGTACTATGAATAATCTTATCCTTTCTCCCAGGTTCCTGATCTTTGCCTCCGGGAAAGGCCATAGAGTTATAGGTCTGAACAGACCAACCTTTCTTCCATCCTTCCTTGCCAATTTGACTGCATGTTTCGCGGCCCTGGAGGTTATCCCATATGCGACAATCACAACCTCAGCATCTTCGATCTCATACTCTTCATATTTTATGATCTTGTCCTCGTTTTTCTTTATTTTCCCAATGAGGTGTTCCAGCATTTCTTTTTCCACTGATGCCTCATTGGAGGGATAGCCTCTCTCATCATGTGTTAGACTGTCCACATTCCCCTTGAACCCTGTGCCGGGGATGAACATGGGAATAAAATCATCGGAAAAGCTGAAGACCTTGCTGTCTTCTTCCCTTTTCTTTCTTATGAGTCTCTGAACTATTGTATATTCTTCGGGAGGCTTTACAACAAGGGATTCGCTAAGATGTCCTATAACCTGGTCAGTGGCGATTATCACCGGCTGCCTGTACATTTCTGCTGCGTTGAATGCCTCGATTGCAAGATCAAAAGATTCCTGCACACTGTTAGGTGCATATGTGATCGGAGCGTAATCTCCATGAGACCCCCATCTGGCCTGCATCACATCACCCTGCCCCACCCTTGTCGGAATTCCGGTAGAGGGCCCTGCCCTCATCTCATCCAGCACTACAGTAGGTGTCTCAGTGACTATCCCAAGACCAAGATTCTCCTGCATCAGAGAGAATCCAGGCCCTGAAGTGGCAGTCATACTTTTAAGTCCCGCATTGGAAGCTCCAACAATAGCTGCCATACTGCCTATCTCGTCCTCCATCTCTATAAAATGACCTCCAATTTCAGGAAGTCTCCTGCTCATCCTTTCAAGAACCTCACTGGAAGGTGTTATAGGATATCCTGCAAAAAATCTGCACCCGGCCATGATCGCTCCCTCAGCAGATGCAAAATTCCCATCTGCGAAATATTTCCCTGGCGAAAGGAGACCGTTCATGTCTTCACCTCTGTTATGAATATTGCGAAATCGGGACATATTGTCTGGCACATCCCACAGGCAACACAAGCATCCTCTTTCCCTTTCTTCACTGTAACTGGATGATATCCATGACTGTTTGTTTTATCTGATCTTTCCAGTACTTCCTTAGGGCAGTAATTAATGCAGTAGTTACATTCCTTGCATCTCTCCTCTATAATATGGACTTCTCCACGGGAGCTCTTAAAATTTTGAAGATTCAAAGGTTTCCGCCATATTTCCATCTGGCTTTCAGAAAGAATAGGTGGTTTAATCATAATAATTACCTTGTTATAAGTTAGTTTATTCTAATATTAGTATAAAAGAGTTCTGTTAAATATCCCAAATTTTTTTCAATTAGATTAATATCATTAGGAATATTGGATCCACATAAATTTATAGATATGTCTGGAAAATTAGATTTAAAAAGTTTTATTTCAAAGAAAACAGATTTTTATTATTTAAATTATTTTAGGATAATTAATTATAAGCATTACCTCTAGCAAAATAAGAATTTATGTAATGATTATAAAAAATATAAAAAAGGGATAGAGGAAAAAATTAATCTCTGTATCTGGCAAGAATATATGCCAATGCGAATGGTACCATCATCCATAAAAATCCTGAAATCGCCAATGCTAAATCAGTTATACCGTAAGTTGAAGGATTGATGGAAATTCCTCCAAAGGAGCCAAGTTTTCCAGTTATTAAGGACTGGACAAGATTTGAGTATCCGGCCGGACTGACATAATCGAATAATATATTTACAGTAACATAAGAGGAACTTGTTGATGAAATCCCTAATGCGGATATAACCGCAATCGGTATAATGCCCCAGAATAGATCCATAACAACAAATATTCCTATGGCAGCTCCCAATAATGCGCCTTGGGACTTTACCACGTGTGAAATTAAGTAAACAAGCGCTAGAAACGCAACCCCTTCCACAAGGTATGTCCAAATCAGGTCTATTAGGAATAAAAGGGAAAAATACATATGAAGATAATGATTGTATATGATATCAGTTATTATCATTGCTAGTGATCCTGCTATTAGAATTGCCAGGGCATTTGAGATAAATCTAGTTGTAATTAACTCACCTCTGGTAACAGGTCTCTTCAGGACTGATTCGAGAACCCCACTGGTTCTATCCTTTCCATATGTAAGATAGCCAACAAATATTGCAAGAATAGGAATGAAAAGGCCAAGAATTGAAGCTGCTCCTGAAAATACAAGATTTTGTAGCCTGCTCTGGGTGATTGGTGTATAAATTGATAGTTTAAATAGATCAATGAAAGGTGTGAATTTTCCGATTCCAGTGTTTAGCATCAATGGCATTCCATTTGCTGCCTCGGCACTTACTAAAAAGCTCATATTTCTGTTATCTGAACTGATAGTAGGATAGATTTTTGCAATGCTTATCGAAGACATATTATAATAATAGGTGAAATTTGAAGTATCCGAAATCTTCGATGAAATGTCTGTTGCTTTTACAATTATTGTAATTGGCGGAGAAGGAGTTCCATTCTGACCTATATACATTACCATAAACCCAAGGTTGCTTGTATTGGAAGGATTTACTATATCCGGAATAATTTGAAGTCCGGAATAGTATGAGCTGAAATTAACCATATACTGAGCTGAAGGCGATGTTATTCTATTTCCAAACTGCCTGTAAGAATAATTGGTTTCTATTAAGATTTGAGGAGATTTATCAATGGGAAATGTGCTATTGGCATATCCATTTGAAGAAGAGACTGCGATATATTCTGTCCCGTTGTATTGGTAATAAACATTTACTCTGGAGACAGGGTTTCCATATGAATCATGAGCATATGCAACCATTGTAAGGTTGTTGCCATTAATAAAATATCCGAATGATACAGAAGGTTGGGATGAAATTCCCACGGAAGTTGATGTAGATGCAGTTTCGTACGCAAGTAAAGCTGAAAGACCTACGATTGCTATCATCATTATTATTACAAATTTACTTGTCAATGTTCTTCTGATCTCGTATACTATTGGTTTCATTTCTTCTCACCTATCAGTTTAAAGAAATATTCTTCTAGTGATTCTCCAATTGGTTCAAACTTTCTTACAGTTAAGCCCTTCATTACCAACTTCTGTAAAATGGAAGGAATATCTTTATCTTGTACCGTCAGGTCCCGCAAGACAATCTCGCCATCATTTCTTTCAAAAGAACCAAACTGTGATAAAGTTTCCTTCAGAATACTCTCGGAAGGATTGTAATCAACTATTTCTATGTGAATCACGGTCCTTCCAAGATTCTTCAAATCTGATCTGTCCAGGATCTTTATCAATTTCCCATGATGAATAATGGCAACCTTGTCTGCCAGGTTCTCTATCTCGCTAAGAATATGGGAAGAAAGCATTATCCCCTTTCCTTGTGATTTAAGATCTATTATTAGATTCCTTACAAATTTAACACCTTCGGGATCCAATCCATTAAGAGTTTCATCGAAAAGTACATTCTTAGGATCACTGATCAGTGATTCTGCTATTGCAAATCTCTTTTTCATTCCCTGGGAATAATCCCTCAGTTTCTTATTCAGATCATTGGATAATCCTACAGAATCTAGTAAATCAAGTATTCTCTTATTCATGTCACCCTTGGGCTCATAGAAACCTGCAAAATATTTCATTAGAGAGAGAGGCTTTGCATTAGGCTCAAAATTTGGTAATTCTGGAATCCATCCAACATTGTGAGTTGCTTTTACTTTATCCTTCACAACATCAAAGCCATCTACCTTTATCCTGCCAGTTGTTGGAAGGAGTATTCCTGCTATCATTCTTATAGTTGTAGTCTTGCCTGCCCCGTTCAATCCAACGAGGCCAAGAACTTCTCCATCATTTATCTTGAGATTAAGCTCGTCAACTGCGGGAGGGGAATTTCTTACGTATCTTTTGGTAACACTTTCTATTTCAATCATTATACCAGTTCCTCCGGGTTCAAATTTCCTAACGATGATACTTAAGGATAAATAATTTATGACGCGGTTTAAAGATTTCAGATTTAATGATAATTCTCTTAAGAATATTTTAAAAATTAAATTGTCAAATAATCCCCAAATCTTTAATTATGAAACGTATTTGTGTCAATAGAATAACTTTTTAAGTTTGTACCCATATGATTGATTTAAAGGTAAAATATTTTTATGAACCATCAATTAAGGAAGAATGACCTCTTTC
>ERZ1669250.139-NODE-139-length-38376-cov-6.762245_pt1 | contig 38376 bp, 33 predicted proteins | sample MGYA00579295_ERZ1669250 | MGnify/ENA primary metagenome ERZ1669250 (study PRJEB41166, sample SAMN08046056) | hot springs metagenome | biome: hot spring; feature: acid hot spring; material: thermophilic sediment; isolation source: thermophilic sediment from acid...
TATGTTGAATATAAAAGATAATTTTGATTTTTGTTCAAATAATCTTTAAATTCCATGGATATGTGAAAAATAAACTATGTTATATAAATTATGTATCTAAAGACTTATATAATATTTTTTATTTGAATAAATTATGAAAGTTGAAAAGATTATAATCGTTGCTTCTATTGTGATTGTAATTATTATAATAATTTCCATATTAATATTATCAAATTTTTCTTCATTGCAAAATTATAAATTTGTTGCTATTACGCCAGAACAATTACAGGAAATATATGGATACAATTTTACATGGATAAAATATTATTCAAATATTTATAATATATTATCTCTTAACGTTACATATTATATTCCAAGTATACATTGGGCCCCAATAGAGCTACTATTATATAAATTTAACAATACATACATGGCCGAAAGCATAGGATCTTTTCCTCCAACGGTTAATTACATTTCAGGAAACTATAAACTATTTTCATATGAAATACAAATAGGGAATAAAGTGACAACTGTGAGATTTTACTCAGGATACTACGCTGGAATATTTTTCTTCTATCAACCTTGTACAAATATTAACGATGTAATTAAAGTAATAGAAAATCAAATAAATGATATGGAATAAAATGTTATTCTATCTCTTTTAACCTTTTTTGTATTTGTTCCATTCTCTCTTGTAGATACTTTAATTCATTTTCAAGCATTTCTTTTTCATTTATATTGTTTTGTACTGGTGCATATATATTGTAATAAGGAGGGTTTGGATAATTCTGGTAATTAGGTATGAAATAATTCATATTCCCATAATAATATGGGTTGAACCTCCATCCTCTAGGTAGTCCTGTATAAGGACAATAACCCAGAATTGCACCATATCCATGACCTGGCCCGTAAAACATACCTCTACCAAAGAATGGTCTTCCAAACATATTTATCACCTAATTACTCATATGAGTAAAAATATTTAAATTTTTCCCTTAAAATACCAAATTCTTTTAAGAAAAGCTTTATATAAAAATTATATATTAACACACAGAATAAAGGTGATGGTAAATGGCTGATGAAACACTTTCTCAAAATGCAAAGAAGGTATATGAGGCGATGAAAAAGCTGGGAGCAACATCTGAAGATAAAATGAAAACAGCAGATGATATAATGAAGGCTGCAGGTATTGGTAAAGGCATCGTAAATAATGCGTTGCAAGAATTACAAAACAAAGGTTATGTAAAAAGGGTAGCTAGGCAAAAGAGCGCAGGATATTATATTCTAAAATGATTTTATAATCCCCAGAACGGGTCATCTTTTCTTTTTATTTTGATTATCTCATTTAATATTTCATTTTCCTCATAAGTCAATTCAAAATTTTTCAATTCTTTAACGTCATTTTCATTTAAATCAGAATAAAGAATATCCCCCGGTTTTACATTTCTTCCAATAACGGCATCTGAAATGGCAATTGCTACCTCAGAACCCATACCAGCTTCTTTCAACACTTCTTCGTTTATTCTAATACTTTTTATTTCTCCTACGTTCTTATTTTCTTCTGTCATTAATTTCATTCCCACCTTTATTGTTCCTCCTAAAACTCTTACACCAACTATCGCTGGCTTGGATGTCCTAAATATAAATCCTTCAAGTATCTTTATCTTTGCAGGAAATGTTATATTCTTTCTCTTTTCTTCTTCAATTTTCTTCTTTATTTTTTCTACTGTTTCAACATACTTGTCCAAAATTTGGTATAACACATTTCCCTCTATTATTTCAACTTTTGAGGCAGATTGATATATTTCTTGTGGTACTTTGACATTATAAGCAATTATTATTCTTTTATATGGATCTTCAGATGTTTCAGCATCTACCAAATCTCTCTTTGAAACTTCGCCAATATCAGCCTTTTTAATAGGTACGTTCATTTTACTTAATTCATAATATAGAGCTTCCAGAGATCCTTTCGCATCTGCTTTTATAACAATACCATCCTCAGATAATTTTAAATCAATTATATTTTCAGCCTTTACCTGTTCTATAATCTTATCCAAATTATCTAAACTCGCTACCATTAATGTTCCACCAGGTATTACATTATCTAAATCTGGTGCAACTATCTTTATACCTGCAGCAGCAGAGACTTCAGTTACCTGCTGAAATGGGTCTTTTGGATCCATTATTTCATTTAAGGGCTTTGGTTTTAGTAATGCCTTAACTTTGGTTACAACAGGTTGATTTTTACCGGATACGACTATGATATCATTCTTTTTTATTACACCTTGATGCAAAATTACATCAAGTGTTTTTCCTAATCCCTTTACCTCCTTCACCTCTAAAACAGTTCCTACTCCTGGGCCATCCTCCACCCTCAATTCTTTTTCAAGGTATTTCTGAGCCAAACCGATCAATACCAAAAGCAAATCTGCAATACCGATATATAATTTAGAACTAACTGGGATTATTGCAACATTTTTTGTAAAATCGGATATTCTATCATATCTTTCCGCAGAAAAACCATGAGAATATAATTGTTCAGCAATTTCATATATCTCTTTATCCAAAGCCATTTTAACCATATCACTTTGCTCTTTTATAGCAACAATAAATGGCTTATTTTGTGAATTTCTCCATGATTGTATTAAATCTATCTTTGTAGCAGCGACAACAAAGGGAGTCTTATACCTTTTTAATATATTTATACTTTCAACTGTTTGTGGCATTATTTTTTCCCTTATATCAATAACTAAAACAGCTATATCAGCCAAAGACCCTCCCCTTGCCCTTAGACTCATGAATGCTTCATGACCAGGGGTATCAATAAATAAAAGTCCTGGTACCTTGAAGTTTTTCTCTTTTATTAATGATCCACATATTTCGTAAATTGTGTCCAATGGAATCTCAGTTGCACCTATATGTTGTGTTATTCCACCATGCTCTTTTTTTGCTATAGATGTACCCCTAATTGCATCTAATAAAGATGTTTTTCCATGGTCAACATGACCTAATACTCCTATTATAGGTTGTCTTATCCTTTGAGTCACCATATTGATCTTTCTATATTGTATAAAATATCAGATAAATTAAAATTTCCGTATTTTCAAAAAGGATTTATAAATTTATTTTTTATAGATAATTAGCCGCGGTAGCCTAGCCCGGATAAAGGCGGTAGACTCGAGATCTACTGTCCGAAAGGACTCGGGAGTTCAAATCTCCCCCGCGGCGTTTTTAAAAGAAAATTAAAATTTATGATTTTATTATTCTTTAACATGAAGATAATTAGTGGTCCTAAGTCACTAATGCTTTCTTCTAGATTGTCTGAAATAACCGGAATACCACTTGCACATACTGAATTTAAAAGGTTTCCTGATGGTGAAGCATATGTTAGAATACATGAAAATCTAGATAACGAAGATGTTATATTTATACAAAATACACATCCTGATTCAAATATTATTGAATATTTTCTTGTTATTGATGCTATAAGGCAATACAAAGTTAAATCAATCATTTCTGTAATACCATATTTTGGTTATGCTAGGCAAGATAAAAGATTTAATGAAGGGGAACCCATTAGTGCAAAAATTTTGGCAAAACACCTTTCTGAGGATGTTGATAAAATTATAACAGTTAATTTACATAACCCAGATATATTAAAATGGTTTAATGTACCATCATATGAAATTAGAGCAGAAAAATTACTCGCAAAATATTTTGAAAAGTTTAATCCTGATCTTGTAGTATCTCCGGATAAAGGGTCTATTGAAAGAGCAAAATTGTTAGCCGAATTGATAAATAGACCTTACATTTCATTTGAGAAAAAAAGAATTGATGCCGAACATGTGGAAATTTTCACAGGGGACGTCGATGTATTGGGAAAAACAGTCGCTATAATCGATGATATGATTTCCACAGGAGGGACAATTGCAACTGCATCTAATATACTAAAAAATATGGGGGCTTCAAAGATTGTTGTAGGTTGTGTGCATGGGCTTTTCGTAGGAAATGCTTTAAGTAGGCTTCAAGCAACTGTAGATATTATATTTTCAACGGATACAATAGAAAATGAAAAAAGCGTTGTTACTGTTGCTGATGAAATTGCAAAATTGATTAAAATGTCATGAAAATTTAATAAAATCTTTTTCAAAATATTTTTGGAGTATATCAGGAACGTATATTCCATCTTCCGTTTGATAATTTTCAATGATTGCAACAATTGTTCTTGTTGTTGCAATCGCAGTACTATTCAACGTATGAGGATAATAATTACCATTTTTACTCCTTACCCTTATGTTTAGTCTCCTGGCCTGATAATCTTTAACATTGCTCGCGCTAACAACCTCTCTAAATTTACCTTGAGCAGGCATCCATACCTCAATATCGTATTTTTTGCTTGCGACATTCCCCAAATCTCCACTGCATATATTTATGACCCTATAAGGAAGGTTCAATTTTTGATAAAATTCTTCAGCATTATTCAATATAAATTCATGGAATTTTCTTGATTCATCTGGATGGCAATATATAAATTGTTCAACTTTGTTGAATTGATGAACCCTAAATATCCCTTTTGTATCTTTTCCATGAGAACCTGCCTCCTTTCTAAAACATGGTGAAATACCGGCATATAGTTTTGGCAATTCCCTTTCATCAATTATTTCATCCATATGGTAAGCAGCCAAAGCATGTTCTGATGTTGCAATCAAATATAAATCTTCATTTTCAATTTTATAAATTGTATCTTCAAATGCTGATAAATCTGTTGCACCTTCCATAGCTTTTCTATTTAACATAAATGGTGGTTCAAAAATTGTAAATCCCTTTTCTAATAACAAGTCAATTGCAAACATTTCCAAGGATAATTCCAATTTTACAAGATCCCTTTTTAAATAATAAAATCTAGACCCTGCGACCTTCCCAGCCCTCAATGTATCTGCCAAATCATATTTTTCTATTATATCATAATGGCTCATTGGCCTCTTTAAAAGAATTTCAAATTCCATCGAATTTCTACTCTCTTTTTTAAAATATTCTAAATCTTCAACAAACACCTTTGCCTTACCCCAAAATTTTATAGGTACATTGTCATTTTCATCTTTTCCTATTGGAACGTCTTCATCCAAAATATTTGGGATATTCCATAATAGTTTATCCCTTTGATTTTTTAAATCATCGACAATTTTTTCAATTTTTTGAATATCTTCATTTATTTTGTTAACTTCATTTTTTAATAATTCAACATCTTCGTGATTCCTTATTTTTATTGTTATTTCCTCAACCTTTTTATTTTTTAAATTTCTAAGCTTTTCCAACGTTTGGAGATTTTCTCTCCATAATCTGTCCAATTCTATAACTTTATCAACTATTTTATCATCCAAATTCCTTTTCCTTTGACTCTCCCTTACTATATCTGGATTTGTTCTTATAATGTTGATGTCTATCATTGATAATTCAAATTGAATTTGATATAAAAAATTAATTGGTTAAATAAAAAATAAAATTTAAATAGGCTATTTGTCATTTATTCGTATGACAAAAATCAAACGGAGGTATGATGACATATGAAAAGTTTAATTAAAAATGCAATTGGAATCGATCCTGACGAATTGCAAAAGGGTCAAAAACCATTTGTGGAAAATAATGCTGTAAATCAAAAGAGTCAAATACCTCAGATTACGCAAAATACAAATAACAATCAGGCCATGAATCCAGATGATCTAGAATTACAGAAATTTGTTGAGCAATTGAAAGTTGGGATCAAGATTGTTGGATGTGGTGGTGGAGGATCAAATACAATAAACAGATTGGCCACATCAGGTATTGTTGGTGCACAATTAATTGCTGTTAACACCGATGCACAGCATCTTTTAAGGGTGACAGCAGAAAAGAAAATATTGATTGGAAAGAGATTGACAAGAGGTCTCGGCGCAGGTGCAGATCCAAGAATTGGTGAAGAGGCAGCAAAAGAACAAGATGAAGAATTAAGAGCAGCATTACAAAAATCAGATATTGTATTTGTAACAGCTGGAATGGGCGGTGGAACGGGAACAGGCTCGGCTCCTTATGTTGCGCAAATAGCTAAAGAAGTAAACCCAGGTGCACTTGTAATTGCAGTTGTAACATTACCATTTTCAGCTGAAGGTAAATTGAGAATGGAACAGGCTTTATATGGGTTGGATAGATTGAGAAGATTTGCAGATACTACGATTGTGATTCCAAATGACAAATTATTGGAAATTGTGCCAAGACTTCCATTAGATCAGGCATTCAAAGTTGCTGATGCAGTTTTGATGGAAGCATTAAAAGGATTAACAGAAATTATAACAAAACCTGGATTGGTGAACATTGATTATGCTGATATAAAGACGATAATGTCAGATGGTGGAGTAGCAATGATAGGTATTGGAGAATCTGAGGATTCATCTGATAGAGTTACTGATGCGGTAAAAGATGCGATAAATTCACCGTTAATTGAGGCAGATATAAGAGAGGCAAAAGGAGCCTTAGTAAGAATCGTTGGAGATCCAAACATGTCTGTATCTGAGGCACAGAAGGCTGCTGAAATTATACAAAAGAATATAAGTCCAAATGCAAGATTGATATGGGGAGCATCCATAGATCCAGAATTGCAAAATATGGTTAAGGTATTGGTTATATTAACTGGAGTAAAAAGTCCTTATATATTGGATGGAAAATCATCTTTGCAGGAAATGAAAAAAGCAGCTAAAATAAAGTCTTTGGATACAATGATAGATTCTATATAAAAAAATAAAAAAATTTTAAAATTTTTTACTTATATTTTATAACTTTGCTTGGTCTAAAAACGAATTTGTTCTTCTGTGGTACGTTGATGATCTGTTTTGTCCTTGGGTTCTTTGCTTTCTTGGCCTTCTGTATCTTCCTCATGAATACTCCAAATTGTTTAATTGCAACCTTATCTCCCTTGTTTACCCTGTCCACGATTTCCTTGAACAATGCATCCAAGACGGCCTTTACGTCTTTTTCCTTCATGCCGGTTTTCTTAGCCACAGCCTTCCTCAATTCTGTTATGCCAACCATTTAAGATCCACCCAGTACAGTATATTGTAAATTTTATATATAAACTTTATCCTAAAAATATCTAGATAAATTCACACTAAACATAATTTAGATTTAAATCATTTATTTGATATGCTTTTGATAAAAATATTGCTTATTATTATCTGAACTAATTTTGCAGCTAACATTGATGTGTTGCCATTGTCAAAGGGAGGGGATATTTCAACAATGTCAGCACCAATTATCCTGTCTGAAAATTTTTCTATGATTTTCCTTACGTCCCAAATCGAAAGTCCATATGGTTCAGGTGTTGCTACACCCATCGCAAATGAAGGATCTATACCATCCATGTCTATTGAAAGATATATTTTTTTATTTCCAAAATAATTTTCTAATAATTCTATTGACTTATCAATACCATTTTTATAAACATATTCAGAGGATATTTTAAAATAATTTTTAAATTCTTCATCATTATATTCTTCTGGACTAACTGATCTTATGCCTATCGTTGCAATTCTATCTTTACCTAAAATTTCGTATGATCTTCTTGCTACGCATGCGTGACTATATTTCATTCCTAAATATTCATCCCTAAAATCTGTGTGAGCATCAATGAATAATATACCATAATCTTTTTTTTGTATTGCCTTTGCAACACCTACAGTTATGGAATGTTCTCCTCCTAACATTATAGGTATTTTATTATCATCTAATATTTTTGAAACATAGAAATATACTTCATCTATCGCATCCTCTGGTCTTCCATGTTCATCCAGATTCCCCATATCATGTATTTTGGCATCCCTCATGTCAAAACCATTTTCATATACTAAAGATTCAAGGTTTACAGAAACTTCCCTAATGACATTTGGCGCAAATCTAGCCCCTCCCCTATAACTCGTGGTACCGTCAAAAGGAACTCCAAAAATTACAAAATTTGAAGATTCGTAATCGTATATAGAATCTGCAAATTTCAATAAAGAGACCATTTTATTTAACTATTTTTCTTTTGCCCATTACTTCCCAATACTGTACTTGCTGACCCTGCTGTAACTGTCCTTTCAATTCCTCTGGTATTGGTAATTCAAATGTTTCATATGTTTCTGTATCCATAATCTGAACGACATCGCCCATAATTGCCAGTATTTGACCTGTTTTTTTATCTATTATTGGCATTTTAACCTTATGTTTTACAGGATATACAACACTCCTCTTCTGTTCATCAAAAAGACCAATTGCCACTATCCTCGCTTTAGCTTCTCCATGCTTCCCTGGTTTTGAGGTTGTGAATTCAACGATTTTGCATGGCTCATCATCGATTAATATATAACTGCCTTCTCTGAGCTCCCTCACTTCCACATCTTTCCAAGACATTTTTTCACCTTTTTTTGTGTTAATTTTTCCATAATTTTAAATTTTTCTTTTTAAAATTTTATTATAACAATGAATAAAATTATTCTATATTAAATTAAATCAAATCATTTCTTATTTTAAAAATATAAAAAATGTATATTCTATAAAATTAAATATTTTCATGTTATATAGATTTAAAAGGTGGTTTAAATGAAAAGGGATATTTTATCTGTATTAGACATGAAGGACGACATAGAGGAATTAATAGATTTTGGTATTGAAGTAAAGAGAAATCCAAAAAAATATATGGAATCTTTAAAACAGAAAAGCCTTGCAATGATTTTTGAGAAACCATCTACAAGAACAAGGACAAGTTTTGAAGTTGCAATGACACAGTTAGGGGGCCATGCTTTATATATGAATCCTAAAGATTTACAGCTTGGAAGGGGAGAAACAATAGAAGATACTGCAAGAGTTCTTAGCAGGTTTGTTGATGGCATAATATATAGGGCATTCGACCATAATATGATGATAACTTTGGCTAAAAATTCAACTGTACCTGTAATAAATGCATTGGATGATTATGAACATCCCGCTCAAATATTGGCAGATCTTATGACTGTTAAGGAAAAGAAAGGTAAACTAAAGGGCCTAAAAATATCATTCATAGGAGATGGAAATAATGTAGCCAGATCATTGTTATTTGGATCAGTTTTGGTAGGTGCAGACTTTTATTTAGCATCTCCAAAAGGATTTGAATTAAAAAAGGAAGATATTGATAAGGCCATGCAGGTAAATAAAAAAGGATCTAAAATAGTAATAACAAATAATCCTATAGAGGCCGCAAAAGATGCAGACGTTATATATACTGACGTTTGGGTTTCAATGGGAGAAGAATCTCAAAAAGAGGAAAAAGAGAAGATATTTAGAAGCTATCAGGTGAATGGAGAATTGGTAAAACATGCTAAAAAAGACTATATTTTCATGCATTGTTTACCTGCGCACAGGGGGCTTGAAGTTACAAGTGATGTCATAGATGGACCAAACAGCGTTGTTTTTGACGAGGCAGAAAATAGGTTGCATGCACAGAAGGCCCTTTTAATAAAACTATTATCATAAATCTTTAAATTTTTCTTTTAAACATTTTTTCTAATTCCTCTTTTCCTATTTTTATCATAGTAGGCCTTCCATGTGGGCAATTAAATGGATTTTTACATTTCATCAATGAATGTACAAGGTTTTTCATTTCTTCATATGACAATTTATCTCCTGCCATAATTGCTCCTCTGCAGGCCATCAAAGATGCTATCTTATATTTTTCTTCTTCAGATATATTTCTCATGTTCATTTCTCTTATCCTTTCTATTCCTTCCCTCAAAACATCTCTTATATCAGATTTTAAAAATATATCTGGTATATTTCTCAAAACTAATATTGTTTCATATATATCGTAATCGAAACCTATTTCTTCGAAAATCTCTTTATATTCTTTCAAAATTTTTATATCCGCTGGATTCATTTCTAAATCTATTGGATTAATGAGATTTTGCTTTTTCTCCCTCTTCATATATTCCAAAATATTTTCTGCCCTAATTCTTTCATGAGCGGCGTGCTGGTCTATGATTAATATACCATCTCCAATATCACATATTATATAAGTATTCAATACTTGTCCAACTATGGAAATACCTTTTATTTCACCAATATTTTCCTCTATTTTTTTCTGGACTATTTTTGGTTCTACTTCAAATGTCTTTTGTGATAAAAATTTTATATTTTCTAATTCAATGTTATTTTCTTTTATATTTGCTTTCGGTATTGAAACTTCATTTTCGAATATTTTTTCTATAGAATTTTTTATAGCCTTAAAAACTTCATATTCATTTAAAAATTTTACCTTTGTTTTTGATGGATGAACATTAACGTCAACTAAATTTGGATCTATTTCTATGTCTAATAAAATTAAAGGATATTGGCCATGAAATATGTGTGATCCATATCCGCTCAATATTGTTTGAATAAATGGTGATTGATTTATAGGTCTTGAATTTACATATACGAATATTTTATTTGGCCGTTTTTCAAAATATGTTTTTGATGCTACCAAATTTATTTTTAAATTCCCATAATCGAAACTTTTTTCAACCAAGTCTTTTGATATTTCGCTTCCATAGATATATGAAATTCTTTCTATCCTATTATTTGTCTGTGGTAGATCATATAAAATAGTTCCATCATTTTCTAATTTAAATTTTATATTAAAATAAAAAATCGCGTATTGCAAAAATATATCAACAATTTCTCTCAATTCTATTGAATCAGATCTTAATGTACTTCTTCTAGCTGGTAAATTTCCAAATATGTTCCACACTCTTATATATGTTCCTTTCCTTGGAGAGATTTTTTCAACATCAACTACTTCTCCATACCTTATTTTTAACCTTGTACCGTTTGAATTATATCCTTCCCCTGTCTCAATTATGGATTCACTTATAGATGTTATTGAATGTAATGCCTCTCCCCTAAAACCAAAAGTTCTTATGTTTCTCAAATCTTCTTTGTAATAGATTTTGCTTGTTGCATGTCTTTTAATTGATAGCATGGCGTCTTCATAAGACATCCCAATACCATTATCATCCACCACAATAGTATCTTTCCCACCAGATTTTAATAAAATTTTAATTGAACTGGATTCTGCATCTATGGAATTTTCAACAAGCTCCTTTACAATGTTTGCAGGCTTTTCTATTACTTCACCAGCAGCGATCAAAGAGACTGTTTCCTGATCCAACAATCTTATCTTTCCCATCATTTAATTAAAAATATTAAAAAATAAAACATTTTTTGATTTATGGGCCGGGACCGGGAATCGAACCCGGGTCTAGGGATCCACAGTCCCCAAGGATAGCCACTACCCCACCCCGGCCATACATTTCTCTTATTATTAAAATAGTAATTAATTTTTCTATTTTCCATTCAAAAATTGTTTAATTATCTGGGATAATTCCTTAGGTTTTTCCAATATCAATGAATGGCCTCCATTTATTATATCCATTTTACAATTATTGAATATATTTTTAATGTTTTCATAATATTCCTTTCCAAAAATTTTATCATTTTTTGCAACTATTGCCAAGCATTCTTTGTTTGACTTTAATCCTTCTATATTTAAATTGATAAAAACTTCAGCAATATTTGAAAATCTCGAAAAATCATATTGATTTTCATCTTCAAATTTCTTTATGAATTCATAATTCTTTTCTAAAAATTCTTCATCGTAAGCGTATTTTAAGCTCTCTTCCTCATCAGATATCCATGATGAGATTATTTCTATTATTTTATCATCAATCCTTGTAGATGGACTGATAAAAATACCTTTTTTTGCCTTCTGAGAATTTATTAAAACATATTCTGAAATAATTGAACCTAAGCTATGCCCCAATATGTAATAACTATTTAATGACAATTTTTCCACTATATTATCAAAATATTTTACTATATCATCAAGAGAAAAAGAAAAATCATCACTTTTTCCATGGCAAGGTAGATCCACAAGGATTCTTTTATATCCATTCAATTCTGATGAGAGAAATTCCATATAGTTTGAATTGTCAGCAAAGCCATGAACCATCAGTATTGGTTCTCCTTCACCTTCCACTTTATAGAAAATTTTTCCCTTATCTGTTTCATAAAAATTTTCCATAAAATAATAAATTTAAAAAAGGTTTATAATTCTTCCCCAGATTCATCCAGTTTCATCTTAAATTCGAATAGTTCGTCCAACTCCATGTTTGTTATGTCTACGAGCATTAAAGTGAGCAATGCTCCTATTAACATTATAATTCCATATGCAAATATTATTGGGTATGTTGATGGACCAAGCGAATTTGTACCAAGACCAATTATAAATATACCTACTATAGATCCAAGATTACCCATGAATGATACAAAACCGTATGTAGTACCTCTAAATTCAGTCTTTGTTAATTCAGCTGGAAATATACCAGTTGTTGTTCCAACCATTCCATTAAAGAATTCCATCATTACTGCTATAAATATGAGATACATAACTCCAAGTGGCATAAGATATGGTGCCATCAAAAGAAAGAGTCCAATACCAACAAAACCGATTATTTGCAATGACTTTCTTCCAGTTGTATCAACTATAAACATAGTGAATATTGACGATAAGGCCAATATGGTTAAAAATAGACCAGAGAGTTCTGCAAGAAGTGCATTTGTCACATTATTTCCATAAATTCCTTCTGCTATCATAGGTAAAAACATACTAATGCTATCGGTTACCATGACATATAAAAATAAAATTATTGAATTTATTATTGTGAATTTTCCCGCTAATCCCTTGAAAATATCCTTTATTATTTCAACTCCCAACAACCTACCCTTTACCATTTCCCATCTCTCAGATTCTGGCATTTCTAACCTGAAATACAATACTATTGCAGCGAGAATTAATGGTGTTCCTAGCATTAGTCTCCATCCAAGTTCATAATTGTTTGGCATATATATGAATACAAAAATAGGTACAATTGTTCCTGCTACATAACCAATATTATCTGCCACACTCGCGAATGATAAGAATTTACCCCTCACATCCTTTTTAGCTATTTCAGCAATATATGAATTCGAAACAGGAATATCCGCTCCTAAGAGTATACCAGATAAAAATCTCATTGCTAAAATTATCCATATATTATCAAAAATTATCTGAATAGCAACAACGATTATTAAAATTAACATATCATAAATGTATATTGTTCTCCTACCAAAAATATCGGCAAGCCAACCTATTATTAACATTCCGATCATTTCACCTATTAAAAATGCTCCCATTAAAATCGTTATCATAATGTCGTTTTCCTGCAATTTGAAAATTGGAATTAACAATAATATTGCAAACGTCATTATAGCAGTTTCATAACCTTCAATGAAAATACCTGCAGATGCCATAAATAATCTAATTACATCAGAAGGTTTTCTTTCACTATCCATAAAATTTTTATGAAAATTTATATATTTAAATTTTTCAACGCCGCGGGGGAGATTCGAACTCCCGCTCCCTTTCGGGAACCAGCTCTCAAGGCTGGCGCCGTAGTCCGCTTGGCTACCGCGGCTTAAATAAGATAAATAAAAAGATATATTTTTATTTATTTACAAAAGGTCTTCAAATTCTTTTACTAGTTCAGGATATTTTTTCTGAACTGCATCTAAAAGGCTCTTAACTGATATTGATGTTAATTCAACGGAAGATATTGCATCTACAAGTTTATTTAATGTTTCGTCAGAAAGTTCAGATAGTTTTTCCTTTGCATACCAGTTCCTCAAATTCTTTTTCTCAAATTTTTCCCTTACCTTCTTTTCATATTTTTCATACAAGAATTCCTTTGAAGTGTTCTTTACCTTTATAGCTTCTGCTGCTGCTTCTCCAGCCAATTTTCCTGATATGCATGCATTTGCAACGCCTCCGCCTGTAATTGGGTCTATTAACCTGGCTGCATCACCAACCAACATCACATTGTCTGTTACGATCGTTTTTGGCATGTAGCATGTTGATACAGCACCCGTGATTAATTGTATTATTTTTCCTTTTTTAAGACCCGGATGTTTTTCAATAAAATCATCCAAATATTTTTTGACCTCTCCCGGCTCTTTCAATTTGTTAAGGGCTACACCAATGCCTACATTTGCTTCATCCTTGCCCTTAGGGAATACCCATACATATCCTCCTGGTGCACAACTACCTAAATAAAAATCGGTATAATCTTTATTTACATCTATTCCAACCATTCTGTATTCAATGCATGATACGATATCTCTTTGATTTAAAAGTGTATTAATTTTTGCCCATCTTCCAACTTGACTTTCAAATCCATCTGCACCTATGATTATCTTTGCATAGACATCAACAACGCCTTCAGGTTTTCTTACCTTTGCTCCAACAACCTTACCATTTTCGAAAATCAATGATATAGCTGGGCTTTTTACCCATATTTCAGCACCTTCCCTTGCAGCTAAAGATGCCAAATATTTATCAAATTTATCCCTCTCAATTATGTAACCTACCTCATTGCCAGCTTTAGATGCACTTAGTTTTATGTGATTTTTCTCATCTGGGGAAAAGATTCTTGCACCCTCAACCTCATTTGAAATCCATTGTTTCTGAGGTTCTATTTCCACCTCTGGCAACCAACTTTTTGATATACCTTCGCCGCATCTCACAGGAGATCCTATATCTGGCCTTTTCTCTATTAACAAAACTTTAAGATTGTTCCTAGCCGCATATCTTGCAGCTGTGCTTCCTCCAGGTCCAGCACCTATGACAAGAACATCATATTCATACTTCATTTAAACCACTCCGCAGATATTGCACCCATTGGGCATACCCTTATACAAAATCCGCATTTTATACAGCTATTTTCGTCTATTACAATTCTAGTCTCATCTAGGAACATACAATTTGCAGGACATGAGCCCACACATGCCCCACAGTAATTGCATTTTGATGTATCTACGCTCATCAAAGTCCTTCCACCCCCACAACAGTTCCATGTCTCTGTCTATATTCTTCAAGGGATATTGAAAATTTCTTTTCTATTTCTGTTCTATATACAGGGCCGGAATTGTATGCGCAAAATGGAATTATCCTGCCATCGGGTGTTGCATAATGTATAACGCATCTTTTAAGTCTTTCCAAATCGTAGTTATATTCATCCTGGAAGTGCATGGCTCCAATGAACAATGAATCCCAGTGCAATTTACCCAACGACTCCTTTGTTCCCTCTTGGAATATATCCAGAATCTCCTTCAATTTGAAATGTGAAGGTGCATTTTTTGGATCATAATATTTCTTAAATATCCTGTAGATTGTTGGTAATGTCAATATTTTTGATCTTTTCTCAAATTTTTCTTGCATTACAAGAGGGATTAATTCCTCCCATAATCCTTCAACATCTATAAACCTTGTTATTGGTATTACCTTATTTTGATCATAATCTTTTAACAAGTATGTAGCGGTTCCGCAGTGTGGATGAGATGTAAATGCAACATAATATTTATTTAATAATTGACTTGCCAATTCTGAGAATAGTGCAGCTACAGGTATTGGGAAAAAGTCATCCTTTTCAAAATAGGGTGTTTGATTTAATAAGTCTCTTATCAAATCACCTTGGGTATATCTACCAACTATTAATTCATCCTGAGGGATTCTTCCAGCAAAACTAACCGGCTGATAATTAACAGATCTTATTACATCTAGATTTTTCAATGCAAATTCTATTATCTGACCAACTTCATCATCATTTACACCTTTAACAATAACAGGGACCAAAACTGTTGCAAGTGGCTTTGGTTTTGTATTTCTCAAATATTCTATGGCCTGCAACTTTTCCTTCAAAAATCCCGGCCTTCCCCTTGTTTTGATATATGTTGAATCCTTGAAACCATCAAATTGTAAATAAACCGTATGCAATCCTGCATCCAGCATTTTTTGTGCAAAGTCTGGTTCATGTGCAATCCTTACACCATTTGTAGCCACCTGTATTTGTGCAAACCCCAATTCCTTTGCTTTTGCAATAACTTCTAAAAACTTAGGGTATATTGTTGGTTCTCCACCTGCAAATTGAACGGCAGGTGTTGGCACAGGCTTTTCACTCCTCAAAACTTCCATCATCTTTACAACTTGTTCAAATGTTGGTTCATAAACATATCCGGCGGCATTTGCATTTGCAAAGCATATTGGACACTTTAAATTGCATCTATTTGTCAAATCTATGTTTGCAAGTGCTGTGTGACTATAATGCAAAACGCACAAACCACAATCGTATGGGCAATTTGACCCATTAATAATAGGATTTTGTACCCCTATCCCATCTATCGCGAATTTTTCATATCTTAAATAAACATCAACATCTCCAAAATAGATATCCTTAAATTCACCATGCTCAGGGCATGTCTTTTTATACATTACCTTTCCATTTTCTTCATATATTGTTGCAGGGATTACCTTTTTGCAAACGGGGCATATTGATAACGTTTCCTTTGGCAATCCTTTTTTCAACTTTGATTGTTGAATTACGCGCATCTATCCCACCTTGGACTTTTAATTTAAAATTTAAATAAAAGTGTTATGTAGCTTATCTGGCTACAGTTTTTCTTTCATTATAATATTTGCAATAATTTTTTACAGGGCATATTTCACACTTTGGATTTCTTGGCAAACATATTTTTTTACCAAATTCAACAAAATATTCATTTATTTTTTTCCAATATTTTTTATCAATAATTTCCATTAACTTTTTCTCTGTTTCCTCAGGTGTTTTTGTATTTACAATTCCAATTCTATTCATTATCCTATGGACATGCGTGTCAACAGCTATGTAATCTTTATCAAAACAAACGCTCAATACTATATTGGCAGTCTTAGAACCAACACCTGGAAGAAGCAATAAATCTTCTTTATTATCTGGCACATTTCCATTATATTTTTCGATTAAAATCTTAGCTACTTCCTTTATATTTTTGGCCTTAGCTCTATAGAATCCGATTCCTTTGATTAATTCCATTAATTCATCAATATTAGCATTCTTTAATTCATCAAGCGTTTTATATCTATCATACAACAATTTAGATATCTTTTCAGTTGTTTCGTCCTTAGTTCTCTGTGATAATATTGTTGAAATCAAAACCTTCCAAGGTTCTTTAAAAGGATGTTTGTGTGGTTCTACACTTTCAAAGATTTTTCTTAATATTTTTTCATAATTTTTCATTTTTTCACCTAAAAACATATGCTGGGCATGGGCCTAAACATGCAGAGCAATTCATGCACAAATCTTCAATTATCCATGCCTTGTTATCCCTTATTTCAATTGCATTATATTTACATCTTCCAGAACAAATACCACATCCCACACATTCCTCTGATTGATATATTATTTGAACTAATTGATCTTTCAATGATTTTTCTGCTTCTACATAATTTTCTTTAATGTTATAAACTTCTCTTGGTAAAATGTTAAGCATATTTTTCAGTCTTTCTTTATCAAATTTATCTATTTTTATTCTAATCTTTTCATCTTCTTCAAATTCTAATTTTAAAGTATTTCTATTTATATTTTCAACACCGAATTCATTTTTCAAATGTTCTGGAATGTTGTTCCATCTCCAAAGGCCATATTTAATTCTTATTTCAGCATCTTTATATCCTTTGAAATATTCGTATAGATAATCTTCCCACCTTTTGTAATCTTTATAAAATTTCTTAACTATTTCTATATCACCCATATCTTGTGAAGGACAAAGATAACACCCTATTCTCCATAATCCTTTTTCATACCATGGATTATATTCTAGATTTCTGTAAAAAATGTACAACCAAATGCTAAGAGAATCCCAATTTTGTATTGGGCTAAATGCTTTTTGGTTTGGAACCCATTCATTCTCCCATTGTCTTGAATTTTTATATCTAGTAAAACTTTCATATTTTCTTTGACCTATTATTACATAAACTTCACCCTTGTTTATCAAATATCTAGTTGTTGGTCCTAGCTTACATACTTTGCAACACCATCTATAATCTCTCCCTGGCGGGCCAAAATGGTTCAAAGATTTGAAAAATGCATCCCCTGCATCTATTATATCCATATCTATTCCATATTTTTCTTTTATTTTATTTACATAATTAATAGTTTCTGGAAATTCTAGACCTGTGTTTAAGAAAAATACTTTAAATTTTATGCCTGACAAAATCGTTAAATAAAGGCTTACAAGTGAATCTTTTCCACCACTGAATGATACTAAAACATTTTTACCTTCAAACTTTTTTATTTCTCTTATTGCTTTGGCTTCAATTTTATTCAAGTACGATATATTTGCTTTTATTATTTTATCTATATTTGCCTTTTTAACCTTGATTTCTTTTTTATCATTCAAATATTTGATTTTAACAGACACACCTTTACCATCTTTTGGTTTTTTAAATATTCCAGTTGCAATGCAATTTTTATTTCTATCTAAAACAAATACATGGTCATTTTCATTTATATCTTTTGAATATTCCAAAACTCCTGGCCACATCAAGTTTTTACCTTCTTTTATAGATTCAATTGCACCATCATCGGCAATAACAATTTTACCTTTTATATATTCTTTAAAAAGATCGTAAAATATTGGTCTTAGAGACAGATGGTAAGAATTATTTTTATAATATATAGTGAAAATTACATCACCGTGCATTATTATTTCCTCTGCCCTATCTTCATTGGGTATTTTGTTTAATAATACCGCATAATCTTTAACTATTTCTGAAAATTGTCCTTTAATGTAATTTGACAAAATTTCATCAACTCTTTTAAAATCCTCTTTAAATAGGAATCTCATTTCCCCAGGAGGAGTTATTTTCATTTCTCTAGGAACATTATTACAAATATCACACCTTTCTCCTATGACAGGGAGATCACATTCATCGCACCATTTTACATTTATTTTACCCATAAATATTGGACCTGACATTCTGATTATAATGATTTTTACATATAATTAAAATTTATGTATAATTTTAAAACAAAGACATTTTTTTCTTAACATTTGACTTTGGTAAAATGAATATGAAAAAGCTGATTATTATGATAAAAATGGAGAGTATACTAAAAATGTATCCAAGGTTTGAATAATCAGTTCTAGAAAAAACGCCTGGCAAAAACGATCCAATTACCATTCCTCCTGTATTTGCAACACCCCATATTATAGAATTACTCAGCGAAGAATTTTCATATGAATATTCCCTTGTTATTGACATTAAAAGTGGATAACCTGTATAATTAAAGAAAGAAAATGTGAGCATGAATATAAATGCTGCCCATGATTTAATTGAAACGAATAATAATATTGAAACGCCTGTTCCAAAAGTAGATATGAAATATAAAATCCTTTTATCCATTTTATCTGATAATATTCCAAATATTGGCTGACCTAAGATTGCCACAGAATATATCAATGTCATTATTACACCTATTAATAACCCAAGTCCAATATTTTTATCATAGGCCAAAAATGTTGGAAACCAAGCTGAAATACCTTGAGTGAATGTTGATCTTAAAAATGTTATTATTGCCAATATTAACAAATATTTATTTAAGGTTGTATAAAAATGGTCTTTAACGCTTCTGTTTATAGGTGGTTTAACATTCTCCAATTCTATAAATATGAAAATAGAAGTAATTAAACCCAATAAAAATAATGTCACCATTGAAATCTGAAATGAGAAATATTCCTCTATAAGCACCATTATCAATGGATATAATGCTCTTCCCGTTGATCCAAGAGCTCCATTAATACCTAAATGCAATCCCCTTTTGTTGCTAGGCGCAATATGATTTAAAACAGATGCAGATAATGGATGATAATATGATGCCCCAATCCCCAAAATCGCCGTTGAAATATATATTAAAATTATACCATATTCATAATTTAATGAATATGAAATTCCAAATAATAGCAATGAAAATGACATTAATGATAGACCTAGCGCTATACCTTCGCCGAGTTTTCCTTTTATATCGGCATTTATACTAACAAAAACGGTGAAAATTAATGAAAAACCATAAAAAATAACAAATAATAAGCCTGCATATATTGGTAAAAGATCAAATCTTTTGGCTAAAAATGGAACTAAAATTGGAAATAAAAAGAATATTCCATCGTTTATGAAATGCCCAATATCGGTGAAGAGTATTTTTAAATTGATTTTATTCATATATAAATTATATATCTATTTATTATTTATATTTTTTTCTACAAGTTTTTTATAATTTTCTTCTAATAAATTTATTAATTCAATTACCTCCCAATTATTTTTTGCTATTAACCTAAGATCTTTATCAAAAATAGATATGTCAAATTTTGAAGGAATTTGTTTTAAAATTGCTTTTAAATCATTTGTTAAATTTAGCCTACTTTTAGTAAATCTATTTATATAAATTAATACCTCCAAAGCCTTACTATAATCTCTCAATTCAATATAATCATTAAACATTTTCTTCATAATTATTGACAAAGATAAAATTTCATCAGGTGAAAATTCAGTATTTTTAATAACCCTCATAGCCTCATCTAATTCCAATTTTGCTTCCATTAAATTCTTTTCCATTAAAGCCTTTTTAGCTTTCTTTTCGAATCTAGCTATGTAATCTAATGCATCTAACATTTGCCTTCCTTTAATAAATGATAATGTTTTTAAAATCTAAAATTTTTTTATACTTTTAGGAATGATATTTTTAAATTTAAAAATTTATATTTTTATATAAATGAAATATTTTTATTATAAAATGCATTTAGTTTTTTATGGATGGCATTATATTGGCGGGGGGTTTTGCAAAAAGGCTAATGCCAATTTCAGAATTTATTCCAAAGCCTTTATTACCAATAGATGGGAGGCCATTATTGGACATAATAATAGACAAATTAAAAGAGATAGATACAAAAAAAATTGTAATATCAATAAACAAAAGATTTGAAAAAGAATTCAATTTCTATTTAAAATGCCGTAATGATGAAAATTTAAAAATCCTTGTTGAACCTACAATGAAGGAAGAAGAAAAATTTGGTGCTGTAAAAGGTATTTTATATGCAATGGAAAATTTTGGAAATAATGATTATTTGGTTGTTGCAGGGGATAATTATTTTGATTTTAATTTAAAACCTTTTTATGAATTCGCCATTAAAAACAATAAAATAACCATAGTAGGTTACGATATTGAAAATATAGAGTTATCAAAACACTATGGAGTTTTTTCACTGGAAAACAATAAAATAAAAGATTTCGTTGAAAAACCAGAAAAACCTTTCTCATCTATTGTAAGTACAGGAATATATTATTTTCCAAAGGATTCAATCGATTTAATTAAAAAATATTTAATGGAAAGTGAAAATAAAGATCAAATAGGAAAATTAATACAATGGATTATAAGAAAGACAGATGTTTATGCTGTTGTTTTAAAAGGGAAATGGGTCGATATTGGAAATTTGGATATCTATAGAGAATTATACAATTCTTTTTTACCATAATTGAATAATAAATTGATAAAAATATTTTATCAATTTTGCTAAAAATATGGTAAAAAAATTCTTTTAATAATAAAAATTGATACATTATGTTACCAACAAAATTAGAGGTGAATTTAATGATTGAAAATGTTATTAAAAGGGATGGCAGTATTGTTCCTTATGACAGAAAAAAGATTGTCAATGCAATTTACAGGGCAATGAAGGCAGTTAATATTGAAGATTATAAAGCAGCTGAAAAATTGGCAGAAAATGTAGAAAATAGGATTATAAGTTCTGGTTTAAAAACGCCGAAGGTGGAGGAGATTCAGGATATAGTTGAAGAAGTTTTAATGATTAGTGGATATACTCAAGTTGCAAAGGCATATATTATTTATAGAGAAAAAAGGAGGAGGATTAGGGAATTAAAAAAAGCCATGGGAGTTAAAGACGATTTAAAAATGTCATTGAATGCTATAAAGGTTTTAGAGTCTAGGTATTTGTTAAAAAATGAAAAAGGGGAAATAATAGAAACCCCAAAACAATTATTCGAAAGGGTATCAAGATACATTGCACTTGTCGATTTGCTCTATTTCCCAGAAATATATGATATTGAGGGTAAACAGCCTAAGAGAGAAATTAAAGAAGTTGAAAACCACAACTTAAGCTATTGGGAATATGATATGTTGAAGAGAGCATATAAAATATTTTCTGAAGAGGGGAAGATGAAGGTAACATTCGATGAATTAATTTCATTTTTAAACAACCATGAAAAAGAGATATATGAAACACAAATGGAATTTTACACCCAGCTTTCAACACTAAAATTCCTTCCAAATTCACCGACCTTGATGAATGCAAATACTGAAATAGGCCAATTATCTGCATGTTTTGTAATACCTGTTGAAGATTCTATGGACAAGATATTTGATGCTGTTAAATATGCAGCATTAATTCACAAATCTGGTGGAGGGACTGGATTTTCATTTTCAAAATTAAGGCCAAAGGGAGACATTGTAGGGTCAACCAAAGGCGTTGCCTCTGGACCATTAAGTTTCATGAGGGTATTTGATGTTGCCACGGATGTTGTTAAGCAGGGAGGAAAGAGAAGAGGAGCAAACATGGGTATTTTAAGAGTGGACCATCCAGACATATTTGAATTTATTACAAGCAAAGATTCTGAAAACAAAATATTAACGAATTTCAATATAAGTGTAGCTGTAACAGATGAATTCATGAATGCCTTGAAAAATAATTCAACTTATCCTTTGATAAATCCAAGGACTGGCGAGATTGTTAAATATGTAGAGGCTAGAAAGGTATGGGATTTGTTGGTAGAGCACGCTTGGGCCACTGGAGATCCTGGAATAATATTCATAGATGAAATAAACAGGAAAAATCCAACGCCACAATTAGGGCAGATAGAATCAACAAATCCGTGTGGAGAACAGCCACTTTTACCATATGAATCATGCAATTTAGGTTCCATAAATTTAAGCAAATTTGTAAAGGAGAATGGTGAAATAGACTGGGCAGATCTTGAAAAAACAATTAGAGTTTCAGTCCACTTTTTGGATAATGTTATTGATGCTAACAAATTTCCATTGAAACAAATTGAAGAAATGACAAGAAAAACAAGAAAAATAGGCCTTGGTGTTATGGGGTTTGCTGAAATGCTCATAAAGATGGGAATACCGTATAATAGCAATGAGGCTTTAAAAATTGCAGAGAATGTAATGAAATTCATAAATGATGTGAGCCATAAAACAAGCATGGAATTAGCAGAGAAAAGAGGAGTATTTCCAGCATGGAAAGGTTCTATATGGGAGAAAATGGGAATTAGAATAAGAAATGCAACTACTACCACCATAGCACCAACTGGAACAATATCTATAATTGCCGATACCAGTTCCTCAATTGAACCACTCTTTGCTATAGCATTTATAAGAAATGTATTGGATGGACAAAAATTACTTGAGATTAATCCTTTATTTGAGGAATATGCCAAAAAGCATGGATTTTATTCCGAAAGCCTCATGATGGAAGTTGCAAAGACAGGATCACTGCAACATTTAGATGTTCCAGAGGATGCAAAAAGGATATTTGTTACATCTCATGACATTGATCCAGAGTGGCATGTGTTAATGCAAGCTGCATTTCAAAAATATACTGATAATGCGGTCTCTAAGACAATAAACATGAGGAATGAAGCTACTATAGAGGATGTTGAAAAAGCATATCTTTTAGCATATGAATTAAAATGTAAGGGTATAACTGTATATAGAGATGGAAGCAAATCGGAACAAGTGCTTATAAAGGGAACGGAAAAGAAGAAGGAGGAAAAACAGAAGTCTGAGGTATTTGATTTAACATTTAAGACAAAGGTTGAGGATAAGTATTTGCATGTAGAGAGCACCTTTGACGCCGCCTGTCCAACTGGAAAATGTGACCATTAAATATGAAACTTTTTATAATTAATATTAACATGGCAGGTTTAGGCCTGCCAACAAAGTATTTTTATATTCACGATAAAGTTTTGTTTGTTAATAGGATTTTGAAATATGATGAACATAAAATTGCTTATATAGCAGAATTAAAAAGAAGTGATTTTATAGAAATAGATGAAATAAAAAGAAAAAAACAGGAAATAATGGAAAAATACGATATAGAAGATTTTGATATAATTGATGCAAATGAAAAGCTTGGAATTTATACAATATTAATAATTCAAAAAATGCCAGATATTTTTTCAAAAATATATGTTTTAATGAATTATTCTTCATTTATTACAACTCCAATGATAATAGAAAAGGACAAAATTACATTAAGCCTTATATCAAAGGAAGATGTTGCTAACAAAATTTCTTTACTCTTAGACGAATTCAACATTAAATATGAAATAATTAGAAAAATCAATATAGAAAAGGATTCTAAATTTACCGCCAGGCAAATGGAAATAATAATTGAGGCAATAAAAAGGGGATATTACGATACACCTAGGAAAATAAATCTAATTGATTTGGCCAAGGAATTTTCTGTTTCTACCACAGTTATTGAAAGAATTCTAAGAAAGGCTGAATCGGTAGCAATTTATGAATTGTTTAAAGCTTATCTTTAATCTCAATTAACAAACTCCTCAAGTATTTTTTCTCATCTTCTATACTTTTTAATCCTATTAATATGCTTACCAATGCACCAGCAATATTCAATAATAATATGATATGGCCAAAATTACCAACAGTCGTAAAGAAAATGATTACTGATAATATAATGCCAAAGACATTGCCAATCATTGTATATAAAAAATAAAGCATAGTAAATACTCCAGAATTTATTCTCCTCCTTACATTTATTACATCTTGATAAACTTCTATCTTTTCATATATTTCCTTTAATTTTTCCATATTACATGTCTTTAATTTTATTAATTCCTTTAACTCTGCATCCAATGTATATATCTTTTCAGCTATTTCCTCTTCTTCTGGCAAATTTTCTATTCCGATCAATTTTTCAAGTAACTTCTTTAAAATTCCATATGGATTTTTCGTGATTAATGTAATTCTAATTTGATTATTTATAATATTCTATTTTTTAAATTTAGATACATTTTTAATTTAAAATTGTTATTGATAAATTGTGAGAAATTTCCCATATAAATTCAGACCATATCAAAGAGAGATGGTAAGAAGCGTTGAAGATGCTTTAAAAAATGGAAAACATATAATAATGGAAGCTCCAACAGGAATAGGAAAGACTATTGCAGTTCTAGCACCTTCAATAGAATTTGCGCTGGATAACGATATGAGAGTTCTATATTTGACTAGAACAAATTCCCAACAAGAACAAGTGATAAAAGAGGCAAAACAACTTGAAAAATATTATAAATTCAAGACTGTTCCAGTGATGGGTAGAAAAACATATTGCCTGTATTTAAAAGAAACAAAGATCATTGACATTACAAATGAAGAATTGACTGAAATGTGCAAAAAACTAAAAATTGGGAATGAAAAATCTGGAATTTGTAGATATTACTTAAATTTTCAAAATTATGAATATGATATAATGAAAAGATTTGATTCACCAGTAACATTCGATGAATTGATAGATATTTCAAAAGAATATGATGCTTGCCCCTATGAAGTAATGAAATCCCTCTCTTCTCAATCACATTTAATTGTAATGCCATATATTTATTATTTCAATGATTTTATAAATGAAATAATTGTGGGATGGACAAAAATAGACTTATCAAAAACTATAATAATAATTGATGAAGCACACAATTTGCCAGATTTTGCAAGGGAATTGAGATCAGAAAGACTAACAATGAAAACAATTACGATGGCCGAAAGGGAGATAAAATCCCATGGGTCTGATTCATTAAATAATTTAAATTTAATCGATTTCATGGCCTATCTTAGGGAAGTGCTTAATGATTTAACAAAAGACGTTTCTGAGGATAAAAGGCTTGATAAAAATGAATTCCTGGGGATTATTGAAAAATATTTACATAATATGGATATTTTTGATGTTATTCACCTTATGGATAGATATGCCGAAGAATTAAAATTGTTAAAATTAGCAAATGGTGAGATTCCGAGATCATACGTTGGTAGAATTGGCAAATTTTTAGAAAAAATGTTGACGGAAGATAAAAAAGATATTTTTTATATTGTTGGTAAAGATATTGGTTCATATATTGAAATTTTTGCAGTAGATCCAAGGCCTATCACAAGTAAAATAGAAAAGGCATATTCATCAATACATATTTCTGGTACTTTGAATCCAATTAATGACTACGTCTCTACGGTATTTACATCAGTAAAACCGGAGGAAAAGCAGTTTCCATCACCATTCCCAAGTGAAAATTTAAAGGTCTATTATGTAAAAGATGTTACTACAAAATATGAAGAGATTTTAATAAATGAAAAACTGTTGGAAAAAATGGCTGATTACATATCTAAAATAATTGACTTAAAACATAACACGTTGGTGTTATTTCCATCATATAGGATAATGGATAAAATCATGGAATTTGACATGCAATATTCAGGATATTTTTATAGGGAAAAACAAAACATGAGTCAAACGGAATTCAATGATATGATAACAAAATTTAGGAGATATGGTGGTACAATATTTGCATCATTTGGAGGAAGAATTTCGGAAGGTATGGATTTTCCTAATGGGCAAATAGAAATTACTGTTATTGCAGGAATACCTTATCCAAAGCCAACAGAGAGAATGAAAATAATGGAAGAATATTATGAAAGGGAATTTGACAAAAATAAGGTTTTCGATATACTTTATAAATCACCAGCCATTAGAAAAATGAGACAGGCCTTAGGAAGAATGATAAGATCTGAAAAGGATAGAGGTATTGGATATATTTTGGACAAAAGAGCAAAATCGTTTTCTAAATATATAAAAATGTCTGAATCTAAAAACATCGAAGAAGAGGTTAAAAATTTTTTTGAGGTAAAAATTTAAAATATATTTGCAATTGTATTTTTATGGTTGTTGTCAAAATAGAAAAAAGTAGAGTAAAGGAATTAACAAATCTTGATGACATTTCTGATATTGTTGAAGTTTTGGGAGGAGATATAAAAAGGGAAGATGAAGATTCATGGGATTTAGAATTTTACCCTGATAGACCAGATTTATATTCCTTGCCTGGATTGGTTTTAAACATAAAACAGATATTATATTCAGAACCAATAATAAGAAAGATTGAGAATGGGAATATAAAAATAATAGTGGACAAAGAAGTTTTGAATGTTAGGCCATACATAGGTGGGGCTGTGATAAGGAATGTAAAAATTGATGATAAGGCCATAAAAGAAATCATGGATATGCAGGAAAAATATCATTCATCCCTGGGACGAGAAAGGGAGAAAATAGCAATTGGTATTCATGATCTTGCCAATGTGGAACCACCATTTTATTATAAGGCTGTTTATCCTGACGAAATTAAATTTATTCCACTTGGAATGGATAAAGAAATGGATTTAAAAGATATTTTGGAAATGCATGAAAAAGGAATAAAATATTCATATATATTGAAAGGTAAGGAAAAATATCCAATCATATTGGATTCAAAAAATAGAGTTTTATCTTTTCCACCAATAATAAACGGTAAATTGACTGAATTGACAGAAAAAACGAAAAACATTTTTATTGATGTAACTGGTACCGATCTTTTTACTGTAATTAATGCTGTAAATATTATGTCATATATAATTCCAGAATATGGAGGATATGTAGAGAGTGTAGAAATAATTCATCCAAAATATAATACAACAATGCCAAATTTTGATAGGGAAAAATTTGATGTTGAATATCAATATATAAAAAATATACTTGGAAACATAAAAAATGAAGATATAGAAACAGGACTAAAAAAAATGGGTTATCTATATTCTATTGAAGGTAATAATTATAATATTTTAATTCCTCCTTATAGGATTGATATTATGCATAAAATAGATATTGTAGAGGACATAGCAAAGATTTATGGATATAATAGAATAAATAGAAAAATACCAGAAATATATTCAATCGGTAAAGAAAATAGAGTTGAAATTTATAAAAATAAAATGAGGATGATAATGGTAGGGCTTGGTTTTATTGAAACTAAAAATTTAACACTTACATCGATAGATAAAAACTTTACAAAATTTTGTTTAAAACCTGAAAATTACATGAAAATAATAAATCCTGTTTCAGAAGAACAAAGCATAGTTAGAACATGGCTTTTGCCTGGTATTATGGAAATTTTGGAATATAACAAAAGAAGACCAGTCCCACAAAAAATATTTGAAATAGGTGAAATATATAATATGGAAGAAAGCGTCGATTTAGCTGGAGCAATAATATCATCAAATGCTTCTTTCACAGAAATTAAAGGAATAGTAAGTAAAATAATGGAATCAATAAATGTTAAATGGCAAGTTGAAGAATCTTATCTCCCATTTTTCATAGATGGAAGACAAGCTTGGGTAAAGGTGGACGGAAAAAATAGCGGATTTTTTGGTGAAATGCATCCAAAAATTATAGAAAATTTTGGTTTGGGAAATCCTATAGCGGCATTTGAATTAAATCTTAAATATGTTTTCAAAGATATATTTGCAGACAGAATTGAAGAAATATGATAATATTAAATTCATTGTAATTTCGATGGAATTAAATCCCACAATTTCTTTTTTTATAATTGGTGATAATATGGATACTGAAAATCTCATTAAAGAGATGGTTTATGAATTTGGGGTAAGTGGATATGAAGACCCAATAAAGGAAAAGATTGTTTATTATTTAAAAAAATATGGCCAACCAAAAATAGATAAAATTGGAAACGTATATTTTACATTTGGAGGCAATGAAAAACACATTGCATTTATAGCACATATGGATGAGATTGGAGTTATAGTTACACATATTGACAAATCTGGTATGCTAAGGATTAAAAGGGTAGGCGGTGTTGATTCCAGAATGCTATATGGCCAATATCTTGAATTCCTTGGCAGGGACGGAAAGTTTAGATATGGGGTAATTGGATTAAAACCACCACATGTCTCAAAGGAAGATGAATTAAACAAATGTTTTTCTGGGGAAGAATTGTATGTTGACGTCGGAGCAAGGTCAAAGGAGGAGGCTGAAGGCCTTGGATTCAATGTTTTAGATCCTGGGAGATGGATGAAAAATTTTATAAAATTAAACAATAGATATATTGTTACTAGAGGTTTGGATGATAGGGCTGGTGTTGCAATACTTTTGGAATTTTTAGAAAGATCTATTAAAAAGGATTTAAAAAATAAAATTACGCTTATATTCACAGTTCAGGAGGAGACAGGTCTAAGAGGAGCTAGAGGAATAGAGGACCTAAATTATGATGAAATTTATGTCATAGATAGTGTGACATCTGCCGATATGCCAAATGTCGATTATGCTTTGTCCCCCGTTTCACTTGGAAAAGGTCCTGTTTTTAGATTTTTTGATGCAAGAGGAGCAAATTCATTATCCCTGGTTAAAAAATTAAGGGAAATAGCAGAAAGAAATGGCATAAAATACCAAGAAGTAGTAACTGGAGGATCTACAGATGCAGCTGGTACCTTTGAAAGGGGAATACCTAGTGTAGCGATAAGTTTCCCAATAAAATATACGCATTCAACAGTTGAAATGCTAGATTTGAACGATATAGAAAATGAAATAAAATTGATGGAAAAGATTTCAGAATATTAAATTATTTTTTAATCTCCTCTTTTATGACTTTTCCTAGCCTTGAAATTCCTGTAATAATGTCCTCATCCTTTGAATATGTGAAATTTAGCCTCATTGAATTCCTTCCTCTTCCATCAGGGTAAAAAGCAGTACCAACCACATATGCAACTTTATTTTCTAAAGCTTTCTTGAGCAACTTTTCAGTATCTATATCATAATCCACAGTTACCCATAAAAACATGCCTCCATTTGGTTTTGTCCATGTTACACCTTCTGGCATATTCTCTTCGAGAGATTTAAGCATTAAATCCCTCTTTTTCCTGTAAAGTTCAACTATCTTTGGAATTTGTTTGTCAATCATGCCATTTTTCAAATACTCCAATGCAATATACTGGCTAAAGACATTTGTGCATAAGTCTACCCCTTGTTTGAGAAGGGCTATTTTTCTTATTATTGCATCATTTGCTGCTACCCAACCTAGCCTTATACCTGGTGATAAAACTTTGCTGAACGTTCCCATATATATTACACGTTCTTCACTATCATAATATTTTATTGGCTTTACGTGATTTCCTGAAAATCTTATTTCACTATATGGGTCGTCCTCAAATATTATGAGGTCATATTTTGATGCAATTTCAAGGAGATGTTTTCTCTTTTCTTCAGACCATGTCAAACCTGCTGGATTCTGAAATGTTGGTATTACATATACAAATTTTGGAACCTTTTTTTCTTCAATTGCCTTTTTAACTTTGGTTTCAAGTTCATTTAAATCCATTCCATCATCCTTTAGTTCTACTGTGATCCATGATGGTGCTTGTGCATTAAAGGCTGATATTGCACCAACATATGTTGGTGCTTCACTTACAACATAGTCTCCTTTGTTTAAAAATACCTTAGATACCATGTATAGACCAGATTGACTTCCATTTAATGTTATAATATTTGTGGGATTTACATTTATTGAAAATTTATCCTTCATTCTTTTTGCAATTTGTTCCCTTAATTCCGATACTCCTTCTGTTGTACCATATTGCAAAGCTTTTGTTCCATAGTTATCCAAAATGTTATTTATAATTTCCTTAATATTGTCTATAGGAAAAGAGAGGGGATTTGGCATTCCTCCACCAAAGGATATTACATCAGGTTGTTCTGCATATTTTAATAATTCCCTTACAGCAGATCCTTTTAATGTTTTTGATATATCAGAGAATTTTGAATCTAAATCCATAAAATTCACCTATCCCTATATTGTTTTAAACGATATTAATTTTTGTAAGATAATTTATTATCTTGTAAAAAAAATTAATTAAAAAATTAAGGAGGATTTACAAGGTGACATGCGACTAGGTGTTCATTCCCAATGTCCTTTAATTTAGGTTCAACGGGATTATGCATTTTTATTTTCATTACATTGCCTTCTATTGATATTTCTTTTATTCCAAACAAGGCTCTGGTTTCTTCCTTCTCCTTCTGTATTATTGATTCAACTGTTCCACGGTCTACAGGATTGTTGAAAGTTATTTCCATGTTGAGGTCATCTATTATGTTTATCTCATTTATTTCTAAATTTCCCAACTCCGGATTTCTCTTATTGTCTAATACAAACCTCAAAGGTTCTACCAATTCGTATGTTGTAAATCCACATGGTTCAAATGCATGTTTACACCTAGGATGGAAGAAACAACCTTTGGGTGGATTTATAGGACTAGGAACGTCACCTTCTAGAATTATCCTATTTACCTTTACCCTTGGATCTGGTATAGGAACGGATGATAACAAAGCCTGAGTATATGGATGCTTTGGTTCTTTGAATATGTCCTCCTTTTTTGCGCTTTCCACTATTTTACCCAAATACATGACCATAATTCTATCAGAAATATGTTTTACAACAAGTATGTGGTGAGTAATGAAAAGCATCGTAAGATTAAATTCCTTTCTCAAATCTTCTAAGAGGTTTAAAACCTGAGCCTGAACTGAAACGTCTAGTGCAGATGTTGGTTCATCAAGAACTATGAATTCAGGATTTAATGCTAATGCCCTTGCTATTGCTACCCTCTGCCTTTGGCCACCCGACAACTCATGTGGGAATCTATACATGAATTCTTGTGGAAGGCCTACCTTTTCCAAAAGTTCTTGAACCCTACTATATGCATCTTTTTTATTCCATCCAAATGAAAATAAAGGTTCTGCCACTATATCCTTTATTAGCATTCTTGGGTCCAAAGATGAATATGGATCTTGGAACACTATGCTAAACCTTTTTCTCATCTCCCTCAGCTTTTTCTTATTCATATGAAATAATGAATATTCTTTGATTTCCTCATCTGTTAAAGGCTGATTATTCCTTATTTTTTCCAATATATGGGGTGGTGGATTAAAGTATAATTCACCATCTGTAGGCTCGATCAATCTTATCAATAATCTACCTAGAGTAGATTTTCCACATCCTGTCTCCCCTACGAGTCCAACAACCTCTCCTTTCTTTATTACAATGTCTACATCGTTCACAGCTTTTACATAAATGTTGGATCTCGAAGTCAATCCAGTTTTTACAGGGAAATATTTCTTTAGTTTCTTTCCAACTATTAGTTCTTCACCTACCATCTTAACACCTCAGTATAACCAACAGGCAACATAATGATCTTGTTCGACCTCCTTCATCACAGGTTTTTCCCTAGTACAAATTTCCATTGCATGTGGGCACCTTGGATGGAACCTGCAACCATTTGGAGGATTTATTAAATTTGGGATGGATCCTGGGATAACATGCAACTTTTCGTTCATGGTTTTATCGGTTGGTATTGATTTCAAAAGTCCCTGAGTATATGGATGTTTTGGATTGTAAAATATGTTATCCTTGGGACCAATTTCAACGATGTTGCCAGCATACATAACGGCGACTCTATCGGCAATATCGGCAATGACACCTAAATCATGGGTTATGAACAATATAGATGAACCTATTCTATATTTTAAATCCTTCATCAAATCCAAAATTTGTGCCTGAGTTGTAACGTCTAGAGCTGTTGTAGGTTCATCAGCAATTAAAAGCTTTGGATCGTTTGCTAACGCCATTGCTATCATTACCCTTTGCCTCATACCGCCCGATAACTCATGTGGATATTCCTTCAATATTATATCTGCATTGTAAATGTTAACTAGATTTAAAAGTTCAATTGCTTTTCTTTCAGCTTCTTCCTTTATCCTCTTGAAAACTATTCTATGTATAATAGGCAAGCGCCAAAATCTTCTTTCCTTGCCATCATTATCAATCAATTCCTCTAAATATTTCCTTTCAAGTGAATTCAATGATTTATCATCCTTTAATTTTTTCATCCTTTCCAATTTTTGTAATTTTGTTAAATCTTTTCTAAACATTATAGACCTTAGCTGTTCTATTAATGGTCTTGACTTTGGATCTTCCAAATACATCTTTATCTTATCTTCTTTATTGTTTAATACTGCATCAATCATATCGTTGAAGTTTGCTTCATTTGTATCTATTCTTGATAATATCCTCTGCGCTAGTTCCTTTTTACTATGATATATTAATGGTTCTGTTAATTGATATCCAATACTCAAAACTGGATTTAACGATGTCATTGGTTCTTGGAATATCATGGCTATCTTTTTTCCCCTTATTTTGTTAACATATTCCTGTCTTTTGACGTATCTCCTTCTGTTAAACTTAATCTTTGCCTTTCCTTTTTTATTATATTTTATCCAAACATCTGGCTTCTTTGAATTTCCTAAAGGATTTGCAAGATCTATATCTTCAAAATATATATTTCCTTCAACGATTGTACCGTCTGTAGGAGGGATTAAATTCATTATTGAGAGTGATGTTACAGACTTCCCACATCCAGTCTCTCCTACCAAACCCAAAGTCTCATTTTTTCTTATTTCGAATGTAACACCATCCAGGGCTTTGACTACACCTTTCCATGTTACAAAGTGAACCTTAAGATTTTCAACCTTTATCATTATATTATCATCCATATTTTTACCTCCTGAATTTTGGATCTATTGCATCTCTAAGCCCATCCCCTACAAGATTCATAGATAATGCAAACAATAGTAAGGCGAATCCTGGAAACACTATCGTCCACCAATCACCAATTACAGCATATGAATAACCTATTGATGATAAATACCCTAACTCAGGTATATATCCACCAGAAGAAACGTTTGATGCACTACCTAGAGTAGGAACAAAACCCAAAAATGATAATGTTGAAAATATTAATGCAACGCTAGCCAAATCCATCGAAAATTGAACGAATATTGGGGCCAAGGTGTTAGGAAGGATATGTTTGAATATAATCTTATAATTTTTAGTTGCTGATGCCCTCGCGGCTTCTATATATGCCAATTCCTTAATGTACAATACCTGACCCCTTACTACCCTTGCATAAGTTGGCCACCATATTATAATAAGTGCAAAAGATATTATCCATATGCTTCTACCCAGATAGAATGCAATGGCGATTGCAAGGACCAAAAATGGTATACTAAAGAATATGTCTGTAATACGCATTATTATTTCATCAATCCATTTTCCAAAATATCCAGATACCAGACCCAACAAAATACCTATTAATGCGCCAATACCAACAACAAAAAATGTTACACCTAAATCAATTCTAATAGCCTTTAAAATACCTTGGAAAAGATCTATTCCTGGATATGTTGTACCAAAGATGTGCTGTGGGCTAGGTGGTAAAGGCTCAGGATTAAAGTAGTTTGGATTAAGTGAATCTACATTGGATAATCCTATCAGGGCAGGATCAAATTGATCTATTAATGCAATTGCTATATAAATTAAAACTACAACCAAACCAAATACTGCTCCTGGGTCTCTAAGAAAAATTTTTAATGTGACTATGAAATTTTCCAACCTAGGATTTCTCTTTTCCATATTCATTTTTATTCACCTAGCCTTATTCTGGGATCAATTAATGCATATAATATGTCCACAACCAAATTCGCAGTTACCAAAATCAATCCAAATACTATTGTGGACCCCATAATCCCACCAGCATCCATTGAGTACATTGCCCAATAAGTCCAATATCCCATGCCTGGATAATTAAATATTTCTTCGATAACTACGACTCCACCTAAAAGACCCGCAAATAACAAACCAGATACTGTAACTACTGGAATTAATGCATTTCTTCTAGCATGTTTTTTGATTACAATCTTTTCGGGAACTCCTTTGGCCCTTGCCGTTCTAACATAATCTTGATTTAATGTTTCCATCATTGAGGCCCTCATATACCTCATTATACCAGCTATTGATGTAAATGCCAATGTCGCAGCTGGTAGAATTACGTGTCTTATAGCCGAAATAAATATCAAAATATTACCATGTATTAGTGCATCTATCATTAAAATATGTGTAGGATATGATATTCCCAAACTTGGATTTATCCAATTAACGCCTTGCAATAGGTTTGGGTCTACAGTACCGCTTATAGGTAATATATCCAAAGATGGGCTTACAGTAGGCGTTGCAAATAATTCTATCAAAATTTCCGCCAACCAGAAAACAGGCAATGATATCCCTACAAATGCAATAAATCTTGTCAATTGATCAAAAAAGCTATTCTTTCTTACAGCGCTAGCTGTTCCAGCGGGGATTGCAATTATCATAGCTATTATATATGCCACTATTGCAAGCTGTATTGTATTTGGCATGAAAAGTGCAATGGCAGTAGTAACAGGGCCAGTAAAAATATCTGTTTTTGTCAAACCCCAGTTACCCTGTAACAATGCATATATATAATAAAAATATTGAACCCATATAGGATCATTTAAGTGGAATTGCTTTATAAGCTGGGCCTTTTCTAATGCCTGTTGTTGGGCAGATAGCCTTGGATTCAAATATGGACTTATAATCATATTTATTCCGCCGGCCCTTGTGAGGAGGAAAACGATAATAGTTAATCCAATAAGGGTAGGTATCAATATTAGTATTCTCCTTATTAAATATGTAGTCATTTTCATTTAAATTTCCTCCATTAAAATTTGAAATATCATAATATAATTTAAATTTTTCATAAAACCTAAGCAAATACATTATTATTCTTTTCAAATAGAGATTATATAAATGCATTTAAAATCAATTAAAATAATAAAAATAAAAATAAAAATTTAAAAATTATTTCATCCTTTTGTTAAGTATATGTATATTGTATCTCCGCCGCCGCCGTATAGTGGATTCTCTTCATACTGTACTCCTTTTAGATACCATGCATAGAACCAGAATGCATTTTGTTGTTCTGTGTATACATATAGATTCAAGTTAACTGCAATTACTTCTGCTAGATCAAAGTCCTGTAATGCCAATGTTTCATTTGGTGTTGATTCAGCTTCCCTGATAAGATTTGTCATGTTTCTCCATTCTTGTGCTTCCTGGGTATATCCCCATGACATTAAGTTTGTATAATTCCAACCATATGCTCCAGGATATGTTCCATTCTCTAGGTACATTGCATTAACGTAATCTGATGGATATGGATAATCTGGTGCCCAACCAAGTATATTAATGGCCAATGGGTTTTGTAATGGTGATGATAACCAACCTATAATTGTTAGCCATGTCTCATATACAGGTGTTGCATGTATGTTTGGATCAATCTGTGATAGATTCTCTGCCCACATACCTGCTGCTGCAAAGTCAGTAGGATCTCCAGCTGTTACCACTATAGGAATGTTTACTGTAACATTATATAATCCAGATTCCATCATCAGTTTTTTAGCCTCTGTTAAGTTGAATTGTGGAATTGTTGCACCATGTGCAGCCAGCCATGAAGGAGATACATAACCTGGCATTCCAAGTGGTATTATACCAACATAGTGGAATCCAAAGTTTGCATGATATATTGCATTTCCAACTAAATTGTTAATGTAATTTGTATAGTTGAATGCATCTGCAAATGCTGCTCTAACATATGGATTTGCAAAGTAGTGTGATGGTAAATTAAACTGGTTTCCAATTTGTGTTTGCATTGTGCTTATATTAATATTCCAGTTGAATACCCAGAAGAATATACTTAATGTTGGGAATGAATATATATTAACTTTTCCTTGTGCTTCCAATTGCTGTACAGTTGGATAATATGTTGGAGGCAAACCTTCTGTAATATCTGACTGTCCGCTCTTCATAGCATTAATGGCAGTTGTTGGGTCCTTTACCCATTGTATATAGACTTTATCTACTGCTGTATGGTTATATCCAGGTACTCCTGGAATTGGTGTGAAGTTAGGATTTGGTGCCAATATTATTGACTGTCCCATCAACAATGTCTGGATCATATATGGGCCGGAACCCATTGTATTCCATCTTACATATGTATTATAATCATTTGGATTTCCCTCATTTACATACTGAGAGAATCCCTGTGGTGTAAATGTAATGCCCGCTCCATGTTGTACTAACCAATTATAATCAACAATTCCAGCTCCCAAAGGATCTGCCAAATAATCCAAAAACGCTGGATCAGGCTTAAGCAAGTGGAATGTAATACTATTTGTTGCATTATTAACTGTCATTGCAGCAGTTATATTTTGATATGTATTTGTTCCCCATCCACCATTTGGTAATAAATCTTGACCCAAAATCCATCCTGGGTTAGATGGATTATCCATGAACAATAATGTCCTTACAATGCTTGTATAAACATCCCATGCTGTGAGTGGGTCACCATTTGCAAACTTCAATCCAGGTCTAATGTAAAATGTGTAATTCTTACCATCAGGTGTTTCTAATCCATTTTGAATTGTTGGAATCTTAGTTGCTACTAATGGGAATAACTGTGATGTCGATGATCCATTATATTGTACCAATGTTTCATATATATTATCTATTATTTCAGCTCCCACTGTTTCATAATCAATAGCAGGGTCAAATGAGTATGGACCTCCTGGAACAACTTCTACAACATTTATTATACCTGGAGATGGTATGTTTCCATTACCCTTCAAAATTCCTGCTTTTTGACCTGCTGAAGCTACATATACTGTCATTTGCTCTGTTATTACCATATGCTCTCCAGCAATAACTTCTTTATAATATGATAATGGAAGATATTCTGTACTTGTTTTATTGTTTATAACCAAATATTTAGCGAATGGTGTTTGATTATATGTTACAATTGTGAAATTTATTACATAAAAGCCTGGATTATTATAAGTATGCATAATCATATTTGTATTATATGTCATCATCGTTGTGTTATATACTACAGGTGTTATTGTTGTGTTCGTATTATCACCGAAATTTATTACATAATATCCTATTGACCAGTTTGTCGCTGTTGGTGGTTGCAAATATGATTCCAAAAATGCAGCCTGTTGATTAACGGTTAAAATAGGCGCATTTGGCTCATATGTAGCATTAAATGTCAATAATGGTTGTGATATTTCTGATGCTATTGTTGGATTTGCCTGAGTTCCTGGGGTTATTGTTATATACAACATGTTGGCCAAGTTGTTGGCATAACCAGATGGTCCTGTGGCATTTACAAATACTAAATATTTACCAGGATAACTGTATGTATGATTTACAACATTTCCTGTTCCCGTAGTACCATCACCAAAGTACCATGTTACCTTTGAAACAGAACCTGATGTTGTTGCTGTAAATGTTATTGGTGTTCCTACTGTACCCAATTCAGTCGTTACAGATGCAGAAACTGTTGGTGCTGTTGGACTTGGTGT
>ERZ1669250.143-NODE-143-length-37999-cov-8.872048_pt1 | contig 37999 bp, 38 predicted proteins | sample MGYA00579295_ERZ1669250 | MGnify/ENA primary metagenome ERZ1669250 (study PRJEB41166, sample SAMN08046056) | hot springs metagenome | biome: hot spring; feature: acid hot spring; material: thermophilic sediment; isolation source: thermophilic sediment from acid...
GAGCCCCTCCTGCAGGGCTTTGATGAGTTCCTCGTGATTACGGGTGTAGGCCGGGGATTGCTGCATGCCCTTGCGATAGGCCAGAGTCACCCCGCCCCAAGCCTGCAGGAGGGGAATGAAATTGGGCATCTCCCCAGCGGCATGGGCTCGCGCGCGCTCCGCACGCACAGCCCTACCGTGCTCAAGAAACTCGTCGAGAATCGCCGCATCCTCCGCCCCCAGTCCGGCCCGTACCGCCTCCTCCCCGCGCGCCTCGGCCAAAGTCTCATAGCGCTGCAGCACCTTTTCCACCTGCCGCACGTAATAAGCCTGGACCTCCGTTGCGGTATCCACGGCCGTCAGGCCGCCGCCGATGACCACGGCCGGCAGGCGTACCTGCAGATTGGCAAGACTGCTCTGCTTTCCTGCCCCCGTGAGCTGCAGCGCCATGAGAAAGTCGCTGGCCTGACGCATGCCGCGAGCGAGACTGCCGGGCAAGGACAATACCCGGGGCAGCCCCGCACCCGTCGCCAGGCATACGTGATCGAAGCCACTGGCCCAGGCATCCTCCAAGGTCAGCGTGCCACCCAGACGCACGCCACCGAAGATCTGGAACAGCGGTCGGCGCGCGAGGCTCAGATAGATGAGCTTGAGAAAATTCTTGTCCCAGCGCACGGTGATGCCATATTCCGCAACGCCCCCGAACCCCAGCAACAGCCGCTCGTCCAGATCCTCCTGCAGCGCCGCCCAAGAACGCACAGGCCGATGCAGCCAGTCCTCTGCCAGGGGCTCGATCTTGAGACCGTCGATGCCCACCACCGCACAGCCCTCTTGGAGCAGGTGATGCGCCATGGTGAATCCCGCCGGCCCCATACCCGCCACCAGTACCCGCCGGCCATTGTAATCCTTTGCCAGATACTGGGTCTGGCGCAGCGGGTTCCAGCGGCAGAGGAGATCGTAGATCTCGACGCCATAGGGCAGCGACAGCACATCGCTCAGGATCCGGGTCTCTACCTGCGGGATATTCACCGGGTCCTGCTTCTGATAGACGCAGGCCTTCATGCAATCGTTGCAGATACGATGCCCCGTGGCCGGAAGCATGGGGTTGTCCACCATGATCATGGCCAACGCGCCGATGTTGAAACCATCGCGGCGCAGGATCTGCATCTCCGAGATCTTTTCCTCCAGAGGACAGCCCGTGAGGGTCACACCCAGCGGATCTACCTTGAAGCCCAGCTCCGGCACCCCCTTCTTTTCCGGGAAACCCTTGGAGCAAAAATCGCCATCGTGATCGTGGCAATACAGACAGTAGTGCACCTCACTCTGGACACCACGGGCATCCATACGCTGATCCGTGAGATGGAAACCGTCGCGTCGGCGCAGCTGCGTCGGATCGCCGATCCAGGGCTGATCGGGACGGGTGGTAAGGCGCTGCAGGGGCACCAAGGCCTCGTGGTCCACCCGCTGCGGCAGCCGAAAGCTGGGCCAGTCCGCCACCCGTTGCCGGCCTTCGCGATCGTTCAGGGCAAGGGCACACCAGCGGGTGAGCTTGAGGATGGCCTCGGCGTGTTTTGCCTCATCTGCGAGCCACGCTTCGCCCAGGCGGGCAATGGCCAGTTCCGGATCGCCGGGATCCAAGTGGGCCTGTCGGATCTCGCGGTCGAGCCAGGTCTCCAGCTCGGCAAAGGTCTCGGGGAATTCGCCGCGATATCGGCGGGCGCGGCGCAACACGAAATGTTTTTTGAAAGCCATGACCGGATCGTGGCCGCGCGTGCTTTCCTGCAGGGCGGCATTGTCCGCCTCGATGGCAAAGAAACGGGCGAGATAGGCTTCCAGAATGGGCGCCAGGGCCAGCAGCAGCGCGCTGCTCTCTTGACCCTGGGCCGCTATCTTGCCGGCACGGTAATCGGCCAGCTGCCGGGCGAGATCCGGCCACTCGGCCGAAAGCATCGCCTGGAAATCGATATCCAGACGAGCGAGACCCTCGGCCGTGAAAAAATCCGCAAAATTCCCCTCAGTGAATGTCAGCACCTTGACTCCCCTGGGCAACACCACCTGGGTGCCGCCGTGTCCGTGTATGTTTCTGAAAAATGGTCCTCAGACGTCCAGGCGCGATACGAAGCGCGCGTTTTCTTCGATGAAGCGGCGGCGCGGTTCCACCGCGTCGCCCATGAGCATGGAAAAGACCTCGTCGGCGGCGATGGCATCCTCCACATCGACGCGCACCAGGCGCCGGTGATCGGCATTCATGGTGGTCTCCCAGAGCTGTTCCGGATTCATCTCGCCCAGACCCTTGTAGCGCTGGATCTCGACACCCTGTCGTGCCTGGGCCAGGAGCCACTGCATGCCCTGGCGAAAATGCCGCAGTTCGGCGGATTTGTCGCCGCGGTGAATGCGTGCACCGGTCCCCACGCGACTCTCCACCTGTTCGGCGTATTGGCGCAGGTGGCGATAATCCGCCGTGGCAAAGAAATCCGCGTCCAGAAAGCGCTGCTCCTGACTACCGTGCAGGCGCCGTTCGATGTGCAGGCGGGGGCTTTCGCCACCGACGATCTCGACGCGATAGCGTTCTCCCGGCAGCGCGTCCTCCTGCAGGATCGCCTCGAGGCCGGCGACGAACTCCTGCCAGGCAGCGCGGTCGCTCTCATCCATGGCCGACGCGGGAGCGGCCAGGGTCGCCAGGGCCCAGAGCAGGGGACTGGGATAACGGCGGCCGAGGCGTTCGATCACCGCCTCGACGCCCTGATACTGGCGGATCAGGCCAGCCAAGTTCTCATCGGCAATGACCTCGCCGCCGGCGGCGGTCTCGAAGCGTGCACCTTGTACGGCCAACTCCCGGAGATAGGCGGCCAGTTCCAGATCGTCCTTGATATAGCGTTCGTCCTTGCCTTTCTTGACCTTGTACAGGGGTGGTTGGGCGATATAGACGTGACCGCGGGCCACCAATTCCGGCATCTGCCGGTAAAAGAAGGTCAACAGAAGCGTGCGGATGTGGCTGCCGTCCACATCGGCATCCGTCATGATGATGACCCGATGGTAGCGCAGCTTGGCGACATCGAAGTCTTCTGGACCGATGCCCGTCCCCAGGGCGGTGATGAGGGTGCCGATCTCGTCGGAGGACAGCATCTTGTCGAATCGCGCTCGCTCTACATTGAGAATCTTGCCCTTCAGGGGCAGGATGGCCTGATGGCGACGGTCGCGTCCCTGTTTGGCGGAGCCTCCCGCAGAATCGCCCTCCACCAGATAGATCTCACACTTGGCCGGGTCTTTTTCCTGGCAGTCGGCAAGTTTCCCCGGCAGATTGGCGATATCCAGAGCACCCTTGCGCCGCGTCAATTCCCGCGCTCGCCGCGCCGCCTCCCGCGCACGCGCTGCCTCTACCACCTTGGCGGCGATGGCCTGGGCCTCGCGCGGATGTTCGTCGAGGAAGATGCCTAGGGCCTCGGCCATGGACGCCTCGACGATGGGCTTCACTTCGCTGGATACCAGCTTCTCCTTGGTCTGTGAGGAGAACTTGGGATCCGGTACCTTCACCGAGAGCACCGCCGTCAGACCCTCTCGGGCATCGTCGCCCGAGACGGCCACTTTGGCCTTGGCGAGAATCCCCTCGCGCTCCATGTACTGATTCAGGGTGCGCGTCAGAGCGGCGCGAAAACCGGCCAGGTGCGTGCCGCCGTCCGCTTGGGGAATGTTGTTGGTAAAACAGAGGACGCTCTCGTTATAGCCCTCGTTCCACTGCAAGGCCGCCTCCACGACGACACCATCGCGCGCGCCCGTCAAACTGATGACGGTAGGGTGGATGGCGGTCTTGCTCCGGTTCAGGTGCTCGACGAAGGCGCGGATCCCGCCCTCGTAGTGGAAGGTCTCCTCCCGCCCTTCACCGCGCTCGTCGCGCAACTGAATGTGCACACCGGAGTTGAGAAAGGCGAGCTCGCGCAGGCGCTTGGCCAGAATCTCAAAATGGAAGTGGGTGTCGGCAAAGATCTGTGGTGAGGGTTTGAAGCGGATCTCCGTACCGCGTTTGCGCGAGGGCTCCCCCCGCCGCAGCGGTGCCACGGGCTCGCCGTCGTGATACTCCTGCAGCCAGCGGTAACCGTCGCGGTCGATCTGTAGAAGCAGGTACTCCGAAAGGGCATTGACTACGGAGACACCGACACCGTGCAGACCGCCCGAGACCTTGTAGGCGTTGTCATCGAATTTGCCGCCGGCGTGGAGGACCGTGAGGATCACCTCTGCCGCCGAGCGTCCCTCTTCGGCGTGGATATCCACCGGTATGCCGCGGCCATTGTCGCGTACGCTGACGGACTCGTCCTCGTGGATGGTGACTACGATGCGATCGCAATGCCCGGCGAGGGCCTCGTCGATGGCGTTGTCCACCACCTCGAAAACCATGTGGTGCAGGCCACTGCCATCGTCGGTATCGCCGATGTACATGCCGGGGCGTTTGCGCACGGCCTCTAGCCCGCGCAACACCTGGATACTGGAAGAGTCGTAGGTTTCGGTCATGATGATTTTCCTTCACGCAATTGTCCGGCCTGGATCGCCCATTGGCAATCCTCGGCACGGATGGGTAGGGCTGCGGCCTCGGTACCCGCAGCAAAGACCTGCACGCCCAGGGCATCCAGTTGCTGGCGCCACCATAGGCGCCCCGCAGGATCCAGCTCGGCGGCAAAATCGTCGATGAGCACCAGCGGCAGCTCCAGGCGACTGTCCTTCAGGGCCTGCAACTGCGCCAGGCGAAAGCAGTTACCAAGGATGCGCAGCTGGCCCCGGGATAGGCTGTCGGCGGCACTGCGATCGTCGATACGAAAGAGCAGATTGGCGCGGTGTGGGCCGCTGCGGGTGAAGCCCGTTTCCACATCGCTGCCCAGGTCTTCGCGCAGCACTTCGGCAAGGCCCAGGCCCTCGCGCCATCCCGATTGCAGGTGCAGGCTCAGTTCGGCATGGGAGCCCGTTCGCTGTTGCCAGAGGCCCGTGAGTCGCTGCTGCAGATCTTGGACCTCGCGACGTCGATAGGTGTGCAGGAGCTCACCAGCTTTCGCCAGCATGTCCAGCCAGGGGTCTTTGCGGCCGCCATGGCTGCGCAGCCAGGCGTTGCGCTGTGCCAAGAGCCGACGATACTGACGCAGTTGCTCGCCATACTCGCGATGCCGCCGGTAGATGCCCCAATCCAGCTGGCGCCGCCGATCGTCGGCAGAACCGGCAATGAATTCGCTGTTGGCGTTGTGAATGGCTTGGATGGGTAGCAGCTCCAGCAGAGCCCACTGCGAGGAAAGAGACTCGCCACCAAAGCGCATGTGGCGTTCGCTACCGCGTTGCTCCAGCACGAGACGATCGTTCAAATCGAGATCTTCTGCGCGCAGGACACTGAGGGAAAAGCCCGCGCTGCCCTCGCGGATGAGCTGCCGTGGTCCGCGACGCCAGCTTTGCCCGAGACCCAGCAGGTGCAGGGCTTCCAGGACGGTGCTTTTCCCTGCGCCATTGGGTCCCACCAACCAGTTCCAGTTCGGCCCCGCGGCGAGACGCATATGCCGGATGCAGCGCACATCCTGGATCTCCAGTACGGCAATGCGCATCTCACAGGCGAATGGGCATGACGATATACAGCGGGTTGTCTCCTTCCAGGGGAGTAAACAGCACGCTGCTGCTGTTGTCCTTGAGCTGCACGGCAATCTCTGGGTCGGTAAAGATCTGGGTCGAGTCGGCCAGATAGTGGCTGTTGAAGGCGATTTCCAGACCGGCACCGCTGTACTGCACCGGAATTTCCACTTCGGCCTCTTCCTGCTCTTCATTTCGGCTGCGCAGACCCAGCGTCTCTGTCCGGAAATTGAGGACGCAAGCGGGATTCTTGTCGCTGGAAAGCACGTTGATCTGAGTCAAGGCCTGTTTCAGAGACTGGCGATCCAACTGCGCTCGCTCGGGATGGCCGAGGGGGATCACCCGACGGTAGTCGGGGTAACGGGCATCGATGAGCTTGCAGCGGAACTGGAGGGTATCGTTGGCAAGGACGATGGCATTGTGGCCGAAGCGCAGCTCCACGTCTTCTTCACCCAGCAGGCGGCTGAGTTCGAGTACGGCCTTGCGCGGCATGATGCCCTGATAGGTGGGTAGTTCCTCAGCGTGGGCAAAAGGCAGGGTCATACGTGCAAGGCGGTGACCGTCGGTAGCGATACATCGCAGTTCCTGTTCCGCCACTTCCAGAAGGACCCCGTTGAGAAAGAAACGCGCATCGTTCTGGGCCATGGCCGTAGCGGCTACCGAGAGGGCTTCCCGCAGCGCCGTGCCGCTGCAGTGTCCGGAAAAGAGGGAGTCGTCTGCACCGCTTTCCGGAAACTGTTCTGCGGGCAGCGATTGCAGATGAAAGCGCGCAGAACCACAGCGCAGCGCGATGCGCTCCTTGTCTCGGCTGATATCGATCTGGCTCCCTTCCGCCAGGGAGCGGCAGATGTCGTAGAGCTTGCGGGCCGGTATCGCGCAGGCACCCGCTTGTTCTACCTGGGCTGCTACGTGGCTGTACAGTTGCACCTCGAGATCCGTGGCCACACAGCTTAGGGATTCTCCCTCTGCCTTGACTAAGAGGTGGGAGAGTATGGGCTGTATCGGCCGTCGATCCGCCACGCTGACCATACTGGCGAGCATGGGCAAAAGCGTATCGCGTTCTACCCGGATTTTCATATCGTCTCTCCCCCAGATGCTAAATATAATAAATATCTTCTTTTTTCTGTAGTTATTATTAAGGGCATTACCGCCTGTGGGTGGCGGTGCGAACACTTTGTTTTCACGGGTTTTTTCTTCACGGTATGCAGCGGTATAGCTTGTGGATAAGTTGGTATGGGTCGGGATGGATCGACCTGCCCGTGCTTATCCCGAAATGGTACGGACTTTATCCCTGCGCTTATCCACAGCTTTTTCGAACCTGCACTCATGCGCCCAGAATCCGGATGAGATTGTTATAATCTTCCTCGAGTTGCGGGCTTTCCCGGCGTAATTTCTCGATCTGACGGCAGGCGTGCAGGACGGTGGTGTGATCACGTCCACCGAAGGCCTCACCGATTTCCGGAAGACTGTGCCGGGTCAATTCCTTGGTCAGGGCCATGGCCATCTGTCGCGGCCTGGCCACATTGCGATTGCGCCTTTTGGACTGCATCTCCGAGGCCCGGATGTGGTAATAATCCGCGACCACTTTTTGGATATTTTCGAGACTGACCATGCGTTTCTGAACATCGATGAGATCGCGCAGGGCCTCCTTGGCGGATTCCACACTATAGGGTTTGTGGGTGAAGTTGACGTGGGCGATGACGCGCCGCAGTGCTCCTTCCAACTCACGCACGTGAGAGCGAATCTTTTCGGCAATGAAAAAGGCGACCTCTTCCGGTAGTTGGATACCGTGGTCCTCGGCCTTGCACAGGACGATGGCCATGCGGGTTTCCAGGTCATGGGGCTGGATGGCAACGGTAAGGCCCCAGCCGAAGCGCGACTGCAGACGCTCCTCCAGACCCTCTACCTCCTTGGGATAGCGATCGCAGGTGATAATGATCTGCCGCCCGCCGTCGAAGAGCGCATTGAAGGTGTGGAAGAACTCCTCCTGGGTACGATCCTTGCCGGCGAAGAACTGGATGTCGTCGATGAGCAGTGCGTCCAGTTTGCGGTAACGCTGTTTGAAGTCGTTGATGGTGTTGTGCTGCAGCGAACGCACCATATCCATGATGAAGCCTTCGGAGCTGATGTAGAGCACCTTGGCCTCGGGCTGGCGCTGCAGTATGTCGTTGCCGACGGCTTGCATGAGGTGGGTCTTGCCCAATCCGACGCCACCGTAGATGTAAAGAGGGTTGTAGGACTTGCCTGGATGCTCGGCCACCTGTCGGGCTGCTGCCAAAGCCAGCTGGTTGGATTTGCCCTCGACGTAAGACTGGAAGCTGAAGGCGGGATTGAGACGATGGCCACCCGTCGATCCCGTTCTTTCGAGGGGTGTCGGGGTGGCTGGCGTTGTTGCCGACGCCGTCTCGGTCGCGTCGTCCAGGGTGACGACCAGCTCGAAGCCCGGCGCGATCTGCTGCAACTGTTCTCGGACCAACTCGGCCATACGCTCACGCACCCAGTCGCGCACGAAGGGGTTGGGTGCGAGCAGCCGCAACTCCCGACCCTGCAGCTCGCCACGCAGGGGCCGCAGCCAGGTGTTGAACTGCTGCGGACTGGTGACGAGCTCCAGCTGGACGCATAGGGCGGACCACAGCGCGGCTCCATCTTGCAACGCTGTCGGCGCTGAATGACTGCTCATGATGATCCTATCTGGTCGTGGTGACCCGATCCTGGCCGCAAGCTGCAGTGCAGGAAGGGTTTCCCGTGTAACGATAGCAAGGAACAAGGTCTGCGGTCAGTATACCCATCCGCCCCTCCGGTGGCCAGTCGTCGCGGCCCCCAAAAGTTCCTGTCCTCGCCAGGAATATTTCGTTTTTTCAGAAAATTAGGCCATACATGGCGGTCACCTGGTTGCCGTCCAACGGCTGGGCGAAAGGAGCTACCTGGAGTAAGCTGATCGGGTATCCTTGCGCGCAGGAGGAGCGTTTTGGCAGTGTCCCACAGTCACTCGGCTTCGTCCGGGCGCACCATCGTCATCACCGGCGCCGGTAGCGGCATCGGCAGGGCTCTGGCGCTGGCCTATGCCGAAGCATCCGCGCGGCTCTTCCTCATCGGTCGACGTCTGCCGGAATTGGAACAGACGGCGACGGCGGCGCGCCAGCAGGGAGCGGATGTCTGCGTCGCCCAGGCGGACGTCACCGACGCTAGCCACCTGGATCGCCTCGCCCGTCGCTGTCACGCGCAATGGGGGCCGATCTCGGTACTCATCGCCAATGCCGGTATCAGTCACGGCACCCTGAGCAGCGAACCGGCGGATCGCGCGGTATTCGCCCAGATCCTGGCCACCAACCTGGTCGGTGTCCAATATACCGTCAGTGCCTTTCTGCCCTATCTCGCAGTGGGTGCACGCGTAGCCGGGGTTGCCAGTGTTGCCGGCCTGCGCGGTCTGCCCGGCGCCGGTGCCTACTGCGCGTCCAAGGCCGGCCTCATCGTCTACCTCGAGAGCCTGCGCCTCGAACTGCGCCCGCGCGGCATTCGCGTCACCTGTATCGCCCCGGGCTACATCGCCACCCCCATGACGGCGGAAAATGCCTACCCCATGCCTTGGCTGATGCCCGCCGAGCAAGCGGCGGCGCGCATGCGGCGTGCCATCGATCGCGGTCGACCCTGGCTGGTAGTGCCGTGGCAGATGGCCTGGGTGGGTCGTCTCCTGCGGATCCTGCCCATCCCGGTCTTCGATTTTTTCTTTGCGCGGGTACCGGTAAAAGCCCGCTGTGAGGCCGGAGAATCACCGGGTCCAAAAAGTTTTCCACACGCCGGTGACAGCGAGCTTAAGAGCGATAGTTAGACTGGCACTTTCGGATAAAAACATAAGACACTGAAAAAATTGGTTATTAATTTTAAAGCAGATTTTTTGACGGGACCTGAAGCGGGATAGCCCAGACCCCATCGTTTCATCCACAAAGTTATCCACAGAGTCGCCCCCGCCGGAGCGGGGGTCGCAGGGCCTCACTCAGGCGGTGGATGCCTCTGGACGCGGTTTCAGGAACCACATCTGGATGAGGCTCAGAAACATCTCCAGGAGCGCGACGGGGCAGGACAGCGCGCCGCCGATCAGCACCAGCCAGACGAAGGCGGGATTGTGGTGGGTCAGAAACCAGCCGGAGAAATCCACCAGCATGGCGATGAAGGGCAGGATGATGAGGATGAGCTTGGGAACGGTGGGGAATCGCGCCTTGCTGAAGATCCAGCCGGCAATCCAGAAAATCACTCCCAGCATGGTCAGGTGCACCATACCGTTGAGAAGCATGGACGTGAGACTCATGCCCGTGTCCACCTGTGCCACCTTCTTCACATCCTCATAGCTTGCCAGGGGCGGATTGTGCAGCTGTTTGCTCATGGCGACGCTGTGGCATTTCAGACAGTTGGCAGCGATGAGCGGCTTGATCTGACTCTCGTACTCGGCCTTGCTCTCGCCATTGGCGATCCAGTGGTCCACTGCGGCCGTCATCTTCGGTTTGTCGGCGGCGGACATGCCGGCAAAGCTCATCATCTGCGGTAGAACGGACTGCAGGGTGCTGGAGCTGCGATCCCCGTAATAGTGGACGACGACGGCGTGGACTGTCATCCCATTTTTACCACCTACTGTAAGGTAAACATAGGCTTCCGCCACCAGTAGGCCCAAACCGACCAAAAAAATGAAGCCGGTGTGTACCAATTTTTCTGCTAAACTGAGTTCCGGCAAATGCCGCATTCGGTTACCCTCCCTGTTCAGGCCCTTCTACGATGTTATCAGCAGCCATGCCTTGCAAATTCCCTGCCTGCGTCTTGTGGATCCCGGTTTCCCACCCATGTCGGCACAACCGCCCCTGATGCTGAGCATCGCCGGTGCCGACCCCAGCAGCGGCGCCGGTTTGCAGGCAGATCTGCTGACCGGCGCGGCGCTGGGTGTGCACGTCTGCACGGCGCTGTCCGCCTGGACCATTCAGGACTCGCGCGGTGTAGTGCGGGTCACCGCCCTGTCGGCCGAGGATCTGGCCACACAGCTGCAGGTGCTGGTGGCGGATTTCTCCTTCGATGCCATCAAGATAGGTCTACTGGGCAGCGCCGACAATGGTCGGGTCGTGGCGCGCTTCCTCGATGCCCACCCAGATCTGCCGGTCGTCCTCGATCCCATCCTGCGGGCGGGTGGCGGGCAGGTGCTGAGCGATGCCGATCTCGCTCGGGTCCTGGTGGAGGAGCTCTTCCCGCGCGCCACCGTCGCCACTCCCAACGCCCCAGAGGCGCGGTGGCTCGGGGGCTGTGACGACCTCGACCGGGCAGCACGGCAGCTCCTCGCCAGCGGCCTGCCCCACCTGCTCGTGAGCGGCGGGCACGGTCGTGACCCGCAGCGCCTGCGTAACCGCCACTACCGCGCAGACGGCACCCTCACCTACCTGGACCAGATCCGTCGACCAGGCGAGTATCACGGCACCGGTTGTACCCTTGCCAGCGCCATCGCCGCCGGACTGGCTGGCGGCCACAATCCCGAGGATGCGGTGACTGCCGCCCTGGAGTTCACCGCCACGGCGGTGGCAGGCGCCTATCGTATCGGTGCTGGTCAGGCCATTCCCGACCGCTGTGCGGCACGACGACCGCTCATGGAAGTGCGGCGGTGAGTGAGGGACAGGCCATCGCCGGTCTCTACGGCATTACCGACAGCACGCTCCTGCCTGGTGATGCGCTGCTGCGCCAGAGCGAGATCGCCCTGCGCGCCGGTCTGGGTATTCTCCAGTATCGGGACAAGGGCGGCGATGCCAGGCGACGCACACGGGAAGCCACCGCGCTCTATGCCTTATGTCGGGAATACGGTGCATTGTTCGTGGTCAATGACGATGCCGAGCTGGCAGCGCGGATCCGCGCGCCGGCCCTGCACGTCGGCCGCGACGATGCTCCCTTGGCCGAGCTGCGGCGGCATTTTGGCTCCTCCCTCTGCATCGGCGTGTCGTGCTACGATGATCTGGAGCGAGCAGAGCGGGCGCAGGCCGAGGGGGCAGACTATGTGGCCTTCGGCGCGTTTTTTCCATCCGCCAGCAAACCGGACGCCTGCCGGGCACCCTTGTCCCTGCTGCGAGAGGCACGCCGGCGGCTGCGCCTGCCTATAGTAGCCATCGGCGGCATAGACGCGGACAACGGTGGCGCGTTGATATCGGCGGGCGCCGACGCCCTCGCCGTCATCTCTGCTCTTTTCGGGGCAAAGGATGTGGCGGCCGCGACGCGGCAACTCCAGGCCCTTTTTGTGGCGTCCCACGGGTCGCCAACGTCGGAGGAATCGTGAAGACAGTCCACTCTGCAGAACTTTTCAGCACCGCCCAGAACGTCATCCCCGGCGGTGTCAATTCACCGGTGCGTGCCTTTCGCGGCGTGGGTGGCGACCCCCTCTTCATCGAGCGGGCGCAGGGCCCCTACCTCTGGGACGTCGACGGACAGCGCTACATCGATTATGTCGGATCCTGGGGCCCCATGATCCACGGCCACGCCCACCCCGACATCCTGGGGGCGGTGGCGGAGCGGATGGGCAAGGGACTCAGCTTCGGGGCGCCGACGGCCATCGAGGTGCGCATGGCGGAGCTGGTCTGTGCTCTGGTTCCCAGCATCGAGATGGTGCGCATGACCTGCAGCGGTACCGAGGCAGTGATGTCGGCGGTGCGCCTGGCGCGCGGGGTGACCCAGCGCGACAAGATCGTCAAGTTTGAAGGGAATTACCACGGCCACAGCGACAGTCTGCTGGTGAAGGCGGGCTCCGGAGCCTTGACCCTGGGCCAGCCCTCCAGCGCCGGCGTGCCTGCAGAGCTGAGCCGCGATACCCTGGTGCTGCCCTACAACGATCTGCCGGCCGTTGCCGATATCATGGAGCAGTGGGGTTTCGACATCGCCGCTATCATCGTTGAGCCCATCGCCGGCAACATGGGCTGCGTGCCGCCCGAGGATGGCTTCCTGGAAGGCCTGCGCGCACTCTGCGACCGTTTCGGCACGCTCTTGATCTTCGATGAGGTGATGACGGGTTTTCGCGTGGCCCCCGGCGGCGCCCAGGAACTCTATGGCGTCCGTCCTGACATCACCACCCTCGGCAAGATCATCGGCGGTGGCCTGCCCGTGGGCGCCCTGGGCGGCAGTCGGGCCATCCTGGACCGGCTGGCCCCCAACGGACCGGTCTACCAGGCCGGAACTCTGGCCGGCAACCCCCTTGCCATGGCGGCTGGCCTGAAGACCCTGGAGCTTCTGCAGCAGCCGGGTTTTCACGAAAGGCTCGCGGCAGCCACCGATGCCCTGTGCAGTGGGCTCAAGTCACGGGCCGAGGGGGCGGGCATCGCGCTACAGATCAACGCGGTGCCGGGGATGTTCGGGATTTTCTTCAGTGACCGTCCGGTGCGTAACTTCCAGGACGTCATGGCTTCGGACAAGGATCGCTATGCCCGTTTTTTTCACGCGCTCCTGGAGGAAGGTGTCTACCTCGCCCCCAGTGCCTTCGAGGCGGGCTTCGTCTCGGCGGCGCACGACGAGGCGATCATCGCCCGCACCTTGGACGCCGCCGAGAAAGCCTTTGCAAGCCTGACCTAGACCCGTAGCCCGCCAACAGGAGCATCGACAGACCATGGCAACCTTGTTCACGCGCATCATCGAGGGGGAGATTCCGGCAGAGAAGATCCTGGAGGACGAGCACTATCTGGCCTTCCTGGATATCCGTCCCATCCGCCCAGGACACACTCTGGTGATCCCCAAGAAGGAACACGATTATCTCTTCACCCTGGACGATGCCACCCTGGCGGGCCTGCTGCCCTTTGCCAAGCGGGTGGTGCCGGCCATCGAGAAGGTTACCGGCTGCTTGCGGGTTGGAGTGATGGTGGCGGGTCTGGAAGTTCCGCACACTCATGTGCATCTCGTGCCCATGAACGCCATCAGTGATCTCAACTTCGCCCTGGCCCGGGAGAGCAGTCCCGAGGAACGCGCGGCCATGGGCAAGGCGCTGCGTGCAGCCCTTGCGCAGTAGCTTGCTTCTGGACGCGGGCGGTGGCGGTCGGACCCAGACGCTGATCCTCACGGGTCTGCTCGTGCTGGGTCTCGTGGCACTGCAACCGGTGGAGGCGGCTCGCAAGAAGGCCGCACACTGCCCCGATCGCGTCGATATCAACAGCGCCGATCTCGCAACCCTGCGCTGCCTGCCGGGTATCGGTGAAAAGCGGGCCCAGGCCATTCTCGACTACCGCGAGCGGCACGGCGCCTTCACCGGTCCTGCGGCCCTTGCCGCCGTCGTGGGGGTAAAACTGGCCGCGAAGGTTCGCCCGCAGGTGCGGGTAGGCCCGCCTTGAGGCCTGCCACCTACCTATACCTGGATATCGCCCTCGGTAGCTTCGCCGCCGGACCTTGCGTCTCACCGCAGGAGCCACTATCATCCGACACTCTATGGTGGCTGTAGCTCAGCAGGTAGAGCCCCGGATTGTGATTCCGGTTGTCGTGGGTTCGAGCCCCATCAGCCACCCCAGTTTCCAGAGCTTCAGCGAAGCACCTCGGGGATAGTTGGGGCAGTGAGTAGTGTCCCCTCTCGCCTGACCTGGAATCCAACCCCCTGTCCTGGACTTCCCCGCTGAGCTTTTGATCCTAGCGTTAGACGTTCTTTGTTGCGGCGTTCCGATGACCGCAATCCTCCCTAGAAGTGGTACTTGAAGTAGAAACGGTTGCTGAAGTAGGGGTTGTTATAGTGGGGATAGCCCGCGCGATTGCCTGCGACTGAGATATCCGTGTAATCGGCAACGGTCAGGCCCTTCAGCAGGGAGGACAGGTCGTAGGAAAAGCCCACATCCATGGACCAGAGATTCTGGTTTGGGATGGCCTCGCCCGTTGGAAATCCGTATGCCCCATCGTAGGTGTAGACGCTGCCGCCGAAACCGTAGCGCACCAGATACCGGATGAAGCTGGCACTGACCTGCAGCTTTCTCGCCAATAACGAGAAATTCGAGGTGATTCCGTAGGCAAAGCCTGGGCCGTAATCCGATATGCCGGTCTGCATGGTGGTGGTATACAGGGTCCCCGACAGATCGTTGTAGGGGTGCAGCATGCCGCCGTGGCGAAAGGCGTTGTAGTTGACCGGACTGTAGTTGTAGACCAGAGCCACGCTGTCGAGGTTATCGTTGAAGGCATAGCCGAGCTTGGCGCCGTAGACCTCGGCCCGGACCGAGCTGGCATTCAATTCCGGCAGATAGCCGCCGGTACCGGAGGTACCCTGACTCACCACCTGAAAACCGGCAAACAGGCTCTGTCCAGAGCTCAGGGGGTGGCGCAGATTGGCCTGGCCGTAGAACAGTGTGGAAAAGCCGTAGAAATTGTAGTACCAGGCCTGTAGGGCAAAGGGATTCCCGACCAGCTCACCGGCGTAACGTGCACCCAGCACATAAAAGCCGTTGTTGTGGGTGCTGCTGTAGCGATTGCCGGTCGTGAATTCGGGAGAATAGCGGCTTTCGTAGCTGTACATGCGTCCGGCAAAGACGCTCAAGGTAGCAGGAGAACCGGCCAACTGCAGGGGACCGGTGCCAGACCACCGGGAGGTCCGAGCGCCGCCGATGACATCGATGACGGCTGCGATGCCGGTGAAGGCCCGCGGGCTGAAGGTGTAGTAGTCCATGTTGGCATAGGGTGTCTGGATGAAGAGCCGACCACCGCGCAGCACTACCGGTCCGTAGTGCGCCTGCAGATAGGCGTTGCGCAGGGCGGCCATACCATGACTGGGATAGGGCCCCGTCAGCTCCGGGTCGTTGTGCAGATAGAACCCGGTCCAGGTAGCGAAGTTTGCCGCCACTCCCACACTCAGCCCATACCATTGTGGACTGTGGATGTAGACGTGTCCGCCGACGGCGTTGGCGTGGGTGTCCTCTTGGCTATGCCCGTGGTTCAGGTAACTAAAATTGATCAGGCCGACCATGGCGTCGACCTTGGTCTGGGGTAAGAGTTGGTGGATGAACTGTGCCGGCGGCGACGACCGGCTGTCCGTACCCGGGTCTGCTGCCCAGACTACGAGTGCGTTGCCTGCCAGTGCCAAGGCGATGCAGAGCCGTAACGCGCTGCGGTGATACCAATGCGATGATTCTGGGTACTTCGCGGAAGTGTCGTTCTTTTTCATCCCCTCACTCCTCCAAGACGGCCCACCTCCCTTGCAGACTACTACCGCGGTGTGAGGCGGCGCGTGGATCCAGGCGGGAACATCCCGTTCCTTTGGTATAGTTCAGCCTATGGACTCCGACAAGGAATTTATCCAAAGATAAATTCTATTGATCGTCTCGGACGATAATTAAATACAATAGTGATTGATTATCTAATTATTATGTGCGCAGCTGCGGATGGGTTTTTGCCTGCCCGGAGAGGGAGAATGAGGCGTTAGCGCATACCAACCAGTCGGTGTTAATATTGGGACTCTTTTCACGAAGCAGGAGTAGCCGGTATGGATGTCATCACCGCAGTGCAGAAACGTCGAGCGACGAAGTCCTTCGATCCGCACCATCCCCTCTCGCCGGAGACACGACGGGTGCTGCTGGAGACGACGGCTCTGTCTCCCAGCGCCTACAATATCCAGCATTGGCGCATCCTGGACGTACAGGATCCGCAGTTGCGGGCCGCTATCCGGGAGGTGGCCTGGGGACAGGCGCAGGTGACGGACGCTTCGGCCCTCTTCATCCTCTGCGCCGATCTGAAGGCTTGGGAAGAGTCGCCGGCGCGTTATTGGGCAACGGCGCCGGCGCCGGTGCAGGATTTTCTCCTGCCCAAGCTGGATGAGTACTATCGCGGCAAGGAGCAGGTGGCTCGTGATGAGGCCATGCGCAGTCTCGGCATCTTCGGCATGACCCTGATGCTGGTGGCACAGGATCTGGGTCTGGACAGCTGCCCAATGGACGGCTTTGATTTCGACGCAGTGGCTCGCCTCATCCGCCTGCCCAAGGACTACGTCATCGGTTACATGATTGCGGTAGGCAAAGGTGTCGGCAACGACTGGCCGCGCAACCGTCTCCCCATGAGCGACTGGCTGCGCACGGACCATTTTTGAGCCGGGGCGGCTCCCCCGCCTAGATTTATGACCACATTTGCGGCAGACTCAGGCCTTTCCAAAATGTCTTGGAGCCTATGTCTGCCCAGATACACGTATTGGTTCTGCACGGTCCGAACCTGAATCTACTGGGTTGCCGGGAGCCGGATCACTACGGACGGACGACTCTCGCCGAGATCGATGCCCACCTGAAGACCGAGGCCGAAGCCCGCGGCTGGCATCTGCGCAGCCTGCAGAGCAACGCCGAACACGTCCTTGTGGACGCCATACAGCAGGCGCCGGCGCAGGGCGTCACGCACATCGTTCTCAATCCCGCCGCCTTTACCCACACCAGCGTTGCCCTGCGGGACGCCCTGACGGCCGTTGCCATTCCCTTCATCGAAGTGCACCTGTCCAACATCCACGCCCGTGAGCCCTTCCGTCGCCACTCCTATTTTTCCGACATCGCCAGCGGCGTGATCGCCGGTCTCGGCGCGGACGGCTATGCCCTGGCCCTGGATGCCATCGCGCGGCGCTTGCACACCTGAGGTGGATTTCCCTATGCCTAAAGACATTCCACAAGGAAGGAACATGGACATTCAATTCATCCGGCGGCTCACCGAACTCCTGCAGAAAAGCGGTATCGACGAGATCGAGGTGGTGGAAGGCGACAGCAAGGTGCGTATCACTCGGCACCTGCCGCAGGCCAGCGCCGGCCCCGCTGCGTTGCCACCGTTTGCCTACCTGCCCATGGGCCAGGCAGGCGCGGGGACGGCTGCGGCTACAACAGCTCCCGCCGCCGAGTCGCCAGCCAAGGCCGGCGAGACGGAGGGGGCGGTGCCACAGGGCTATATGATCAAGTCGCCCATGGTGGGTACCTTCTACCGGGCGCCTGCGCCCGAAGCGCCCCCCTTCGTGGAAGAGGGGCAGCTGGTGAAGGCCGGGCAGACCCTCTGCATCATCGAGGCCATGAAGCTTCTCAACGAGATCGAGGCCGATGTCTCGGGCAAGGTCGTGAAGATTCTGGTGGGTAACGGACAGCCTGTGGAGTATGGCGAGCCCCTGTTCATCATCGCGCCCGAGTCCTGACATGTTCGGCAAGATCCTCATCGCCAACCGCGGCGAGATTGCTCTGAGAGTGCAGCGCGCCTGTCGCGAACTCGGCATCCGCACCGTCGCCGTGCACTCGGAGCCCGATCGCGACCTCATGCACGTGAAGCTCGCCGATGAGTCCGTCTGCATCGGCCCCGCGCCCAGCGATCGCAGCTATCTGAACATTCCGGCGGTGATCGCGGCGGCGGAAGTGACCGATGCCGAGGCAATTCACCCGGGTTACGGCTTTCTCTCGGAGAATGCCGATTTTGCTGAACGGGTAGAAAAGAGTGGCTTTGCCTTCATCGGTCCGCGGCCCGAGACCATCCGCCTCATGGGTGACAAGATTGCCGCCAAACAGGCCATGCTCAAGGCCGGTGTGCCCTGTGTCCCGGGCTCGGACGGGCCTCTGCCGGACGCGCCCGAGGCCATCAAGGCTCTGGCCCGGGATATCGGTTATCCGGTCATTCTCAAGGCAGCCGGAGGGGGTGGCGGAAGAGGCATGCGGGTGGTGCACACCGAGGCGCACCTCATCAATGCCGCCAACCTGACCCGGGCGGAGGCGGCGCGGGCCTTCGGCAACCCGGTCCTGTACATGGAAAAGTTTCTGGAGACGCCCCGCCACATCGAGTTTCAGGTTCTCTGCGATGCCCATGGACACTGCATCCACCTGGGTGAGCGCGACTGCTCCACGCAACGCCGCCATCAGAAGGTCATCGAGGAGGCTCCCGCACCGGGCATCCGCCCGGAGCAGCGTGAGCGTATCGGTGCCGCCGTGGTGCAGGCCTGCGAGCTCATGGGCTACCGTGGGGCGGGTACCATCGAGTTTCTCTACGATCCCGTCAGCGAGACCTTCTACTTCATCGAGATGAACACCCGCGTCCAGGTGGAGCATCCCGTCACGGAAGCCATCACCGGAGTGGATATCGTCAAGGCTCAGATCCGCGTGGCCGCCGGGCTGCCTTTGGGCCTGCAGCAGGCCGACATCGTCCTGCGCGGCCACGCCCTGGAGTGCCGCATCAACGCCGAGGATCCCGAGCGTTTCGTTCCTTCGCCCGGGCAGGTCAGCGCCTGGCACGCTCCGGGTGGACCCGGGATTCGCGTCGACAGCCACCTCTACGCAGGTTATCGCGTGCCGCCCTTCTACGACTCCATGATCGCCAAGATCATCGCCCACGGCGGCAGCCGCGACGAGGCCTTGCAGCGCATGCGTAGCGCCTTGCGAGAGACCAGCATCGAGGGTATCCAGAGCAACATCGCCCTGCATCGGCGTATCCTTGAGGATACGCAGTTCGCTGCCGGCAGTGTCCATATCCACTACCTGGAGGCACTGCTGAATCTATGAGCGCAGCGTGGTGGCAGCTGACCATGGACATCCCCGAGCCGGAAGTGGCGGAAATCGAGGCAGAACTGCTGGAGGCGGGGGCGGTGGCGGTGAGTTTCCTCGAGCCCGAGGACGCCACCCCGATCTTTGCCGCCGGCCAGTACTGGCCCAGCACCCGCTGCGAGGCCCTTTTCGATGTCGCGGTGCACAGTCGTGGGCAGCTCGAGCACTGGCTTCGGCAGCGCCCCTGGACCGACTTCCACCCGCAACTGGAGGCCCTGGCCGATCGGGATTGGGTGGGCCTGACCCAGGCTGGTTTCCCTGCAAGACGCTTCGGTCGGTTGTGGATAGCCCCCTCCTGGAGTGAGTTGCCCGACAAGGACCTGGTGCTGCGTCTCGACCCTGGCCAGGCCTTCGGCACCGGCGCCCACGCCACCACGGCTCTCTGTCTGCATTTTCTCGATGCACACATCGGCGGCGGCGAAACCCTCATGGATTATGGCTGCGGCTCGGGTATCCTGGCCATCGCCGCTCTGCTCTTGGGTGCCCGTCGCGCCATTGCCGTGGACAACGATCCACTGGCTCTCGAGGTGGCTCGGGAGAACGCTCGGATCAACGGGGTTGCCGACCGGCTCGAGCTCTATCTTCCGGAACAGGTCCCGGCGCTGCGTGTGCCCTTGCTGGTGGCCAATATCCTGGCGAATCCCCTAGTGGATCTCGCACCGACCCTGATCGGGTATCTGACGGCGGATGCCAGCCTTGCGCTGTCGGGCCTCTTGCCGGAGCAGGAGCATTTCGTGCGGTCTGCGTATGCCGCTACCATAGATTTTGCCGAACCAATCCGCGCCGATGGCTGGTCCTTGCTCTCGGGACGCAGAAAGATGCCGGAACATCCCTCGGAGTCTCGTCATGGAAATCACCTGTCCGCGTTGTGAGTCCACTTTTGCCGTCGATCCGCGAGCGCTGCGCGCGCACCAGGGGCTCGTGCGTTGCACGGTCTGCCAGCAGGTCTTCCGGGTAGAGCTGGCGGCGCTGGCCAGCGGTGGCGAGGAACGCAGCGGCTGGAGTTGGGGCCGGCGCCTGCTGCTGCTGGTCATATTTTTGCTGGTCCTGGTGCTCATCGCTCAGGTGCTCTGGTGGACCCGCAGCTACGCCTACGCCGCCACCTCGACACCCATACGGCAGGCGTTGTTGAACGCGGCGGCGCGCTTCGATGTGCAGATCCCCTGGCCCGGTCCCAATCGGGATATCCGTATCGTCCAGAGTTCCGTCCTGCCCTTGCCGGACCATCGGGCGGAAATCCGGGGGAAGATCCGCAACGACGCGCAGTTGGTGCAGGCCTATCCGGTCATCCAGGTCACCTTGAGCAACAGTTACGGTGGTACCATCGCTCGCCTGGAATTCCGCCCCAGTGAGTACCTAGGCCCCGAGCGGCACGCCGCCGACGGTTTTGTTCCGGGGGAGGACGTCTCCTTCCATCTGAGCAGCCCAAAACTCATAGCAGCCCCGGGCTACCAGGTCACCTTGCTGAGTCGGCCCTGAGCATGGGGTATCGCGCGTGACCAGGCCCTCGCTCCACGATTGTGTGCGCGCCGCCGTCGCGGACTACCTGGATGACCTGCACGAGGAGGCGCCCCTTGCCCTGCACGAACGCGTCCTGGGCGAGGTGGAGCGGGCGCTGTTGCAGACGGTGATGGAGCGCGCCGAGGGCCGGCGCATCGTCGCTGCCGCCTGGCTCGGCATCAACCGGAACACCTTGAGCAAGAAACTGCAGCGTTATGGACTCGACAACTGAATGATCTGCGGCCCGCGCGCTGGCGTAGACGTGGCACCGCTGCCGACGACGGTGCCCTGACCGCTGGCAAACTGCTGGTAATAGGCGAGCACCCGCGGCACGTAGTTCTGGGTCTCCCGATAGGGTGGGACGGTGTAGCCGGCCTGAACCACGGCCTGGGGCCCGGCGTTGTAAGCGGCGATGGCGAGTTTCAGATCACCACCAAAACGCTTGATCAGGTGCGCGAGGTAGGCCGTACCGCCCTCGATGTTTTCTTTGGGGCTGAAGGCGTTGCCCACACCGAAGCGGCTGGCGGTGGTGGGCATCAACTGCATCAGACCCATGGCGCCTTTGGGCGATACGGCGCCGCTGTTGAAGCCGGACTCGGCGCGGATCACGGCATTGATGAGCGCGGCGCTGACGCCGAAGCGCTCGGCGGCACGATCGACGATGGGCTGCAACTCCTTCTGCGCCATGGGGCTGGCGGCAGGCCGCGGCAGGACCGTCGCAGTGGCCTTGGGCGTGCGCATCACCATTCGGTAGGGTTTCTGCTTCTGCGGTACGTTGGTCAAGTGAATGACACCGTTGGCATCGGTGTAGGCGTAGATATCGGCCTGGACCGGTGCGGCAGCCAGCACCCCAAGGCAGCTCAGCAGTCCCAGCCAGATCTTCATTTGATGACTCGCAAACCGGGCCGTTCGCTGTGGCCGCCACGACTCCCCTTGTCCGGTGAGCTGTCCGGTTCCGGCGTCTGGGGCAGGCTGGGTTCAGGAAAACCCATGCCCTCCTGGGTCTCCGCGGCATAGATGGCCAACACGGCGGCCATGGGAATCTCGATGCGACGGGCCACACCGCCGAAACGGGCCTGGAATTGAATCCAGGAGTCTGCCATCTGCAAACCCTGGGTTGCCGAGGGCGATATGTCCAGAACGATGCGACCGTCGCGGTCGTAGCCGGGTGGAACCGAGACACCGGGATAGTCTACCAGTACCAGTAGATACGGGGTCAGGTCCTGCTCCAGGCACCAAGCGTAGATCGCCTGCAAGAGGTGGGGTTTGGCAGATTCCGGCAACACCATGGTACTCCCGAGCACGTTCTCCTCCCTCCGTTTTTAGATCAAATTCCCGCCAGTGCAAGTGCGTCGCCACGCCTTGCGACTTTCCCATGGTATTCTAAAATACGCGTTAGTCACAAAACAAAGCTTTCGGCCGCAGGGTCATTTTATCCCATTGGAGGGAAACATGTCGTTTCGTTTGGTATCATCTCGGCGCGTTGTGGCTTATGGCATGGCGGCGGTGGGCATAGTGGCCCTGTCCGGATGTGCCGCCACCCAGGTTGCCCTGGAGCACCGCAACCTGGACGTGCAGACCAAGATGTCCAATACCATCTTTCTGAATCCGGTACCGCCGTCCGAGGAGACCGTCTACGTACAGTTCAAGAACACCTCGGACAAGAATCTCGACGTCGCCGCCCTGGAGCAGGAAATCGATGCCAACCTGACCAGCCAAGGCTATCGCATCGTACCCTATAACCAGGCGCATTACCTATTGCAGATCAATGTCCTGTCCGTTGGCAAGATGTCGGAGGCGGCGGCCAAGAAGTCCCTGACGGACGGCTTCGGCGGCGCGGCCTTCGGCGCCATTGCCGGTGGCACCATTGGCCAGAGCTACACCGGCGCAGGTGCGGGCGCCTTGGTGGGCAGTGCCATCGGCCTGGTCGCCGACTCCATGGTCAAGGACACCACCTATGCCATGATCACCGACGTCCAGGTGGCGGAGCGGAGCAAGGCGGCGGTGTCCCAGCAGACCAATGCCAACCTGCAGCAGGGCACCAGCACCACCACCACGCAGGAAATCTCGGGTACCGGGCACTGGATAGACTATCGCACCCGGATCGTATCCACGGCTAACCAGGTCAATCTGAGCTTCAAGAAGGCGGTCCCTCTGCTGCAGGCGCAGCTAGTGCACAGCATTTCCGGGATCATTTGAGTATCGTCGCCGCCTGGGGCGGCGACCTTCAACGGCAGCGGCCCCCTCGATGCGGGGGCCGTTTTTTTATCCTTCTTGGTGGTAGGCGACGACGCGCTCCACTTCCTTCTTTGCTCCGAGGATCACGGGTACACGTTGGTGCAGGGCCTCGGGCTCGATGTCCAGGATCCGCTGCACACCGGTGCTGGCGGCGCCCCCCGCCTGCTCCACCAGAAAGGCCATGGGATTGGCCTCGTAGAGCAGGCGCAGTTTACCGGGCTTGGCGGGGTCTCGCGTATCGAAGGGGTACAGGAAGATACCTCCGCGGCACAGCAGTCGGTGTACGTCCGCCACCATGGACCCCACCCAGCGCATGTTGAAATCCCGTCCCCGGGGTCCCTCACGGCCCTGCGTCAGTTCGTCGATGTAACGCCGCACCGGTGCCTGCCAGTGCCGGTGATTGCTGGCATTGATGGCGTACTCGCTGGTGTCCTCGGGGATCCGCATCTGGGTGTGCGTGAGCACGTATTCGCCAATGCTGGGCTCCAGTGTGAAGCCGTTGACGCCGTAGCCCGTGCTGTAGACCAGCATGTTGCTGGATCCGTAGAGGGCGTAGCCCGCGGCCACCTGCTCGACGCCCGGCTGCAGGAAGTCCGCGGCCACCGCGTCGCGCCCTGCCACCGGTGCGCGCAGCACGCTGAAGATGGTGCCGACACTGATGCCGACGTCGATGTTGCTGGATCCATCCAGGGGGTCGAACAGCAGCAGGTATTTGCCGCGTGGGATCCCGGCAGGCAGGACATAAGGTGCATCCATCTCCTCGGATACCATGCCGGCCAGATGTCCGGTCCAATCCATGGCGTGTAGGATGGCGTCGTTGCTGATGATGTCCAGCTTCTTCTGTACCTCTCCCTGGACGTTGTCGGTACCGGCGCTTCCCAGGGCACCCACCAGCGCGCCGCGCTGTACCTGGGCAGCAATGAACTTGCAGGCCACGGTGAGATCGTTGAGGAGTGCGGCGAAGTCGCCTGTGGCACCTGGATACAGGCGGGTTTCTTCGATGATGAACTGGCTCAGTGTGGTACCGATCTGCATGCTTCCATCCTTTAACAGGCGCTCAAACCCAAGCGAAAACTGAGATCGGATTCTAGCGCGCGGCTGGGTCCAGGGTCCAACCACTGGAGAAATTGTACGTGTAGACGGTGGGCGCCACCGCTGAGTTTGGGGTAGGCCCCGCTGCCGTCGTCTTCCACCACGACCGTCGCCAGTACCATTGGCTGCCGTGGATTCAGGGGGAGGGCGAAGCGCCCGCTGCGGCTGCGCTCCAGCGACCAAGCCTGGGATTCACGCAGAAAGGCAAGGATCAGGGCCACGCTGCGCTCCAGGACGATCAGCTCGGCTCGCCAGCGTTGCAAGCGTTCGGCGATGAGTTCCGGCGATTGCTGCTGCCAGAGCGCCAGCAGCGGGATGTCGCAATCTGCGAGACCCCCGGCCACGGCCATGCGTCCCCGGGCCAGCTGCAGGATTTCCTGGTGGCGCAGGGATTCGCCGAGGGCCCGGGGCATTTCCCGAAGCTGCTGCAGCTGACCGCGACACTCCTCCTGCCAGTGCGTCAGAGCGGCATGATCGGCCTCGGGACTCTTGGCCCAGAGTTGCAGGGTCTGCAGCAGCCGCTCCAGCTCCAGGATCAGATCGAGGCGCAGTTCAGGGCGCTGACAGAAATCCAGCAACTCGAGAAAGGCGCGTAGATGACTGCGCAGGTTTCGGGGGTCCGGCGTATCGTCCAGACCGGCGAACACGCTCTCCAGACGCAACAGATTGCGGGTGCGCTCCTGCAGTGGGAATTCATAACGGGCCATGGCGATGGATGTTCCAACGGTAGCGAAGCGGCAGGGCCTGGCCTGCTCCACGAAGCAGGGTGCCACAGGCAGGGGTCCGGCGCAAAATCAGGACGGTGTCCGCGGTGTGCTCTGGAGGCTGTCCCACCAGGCGCGAACCTGCGCCGCAAAGGCCGCCTCGCCGCCGTCGTTGTTGATGACCCAGTGGGCGGCGGCACGACGGTGGGCGGCGTCCGTCTGACGTGCAAGTACGGTGGCGATTTCCGCATCGGACCAGTGCGCGCGCGCGCGCAGACGTTGCCACTGGGAGTCACGGGAACAGTCGATGACGAGGATACCGTCCACCAGCCTGTCGTAGCCGCTCTCCAGCAGCAGCGGGACCACCCAGATGAGCACATCCGGAGCCTCGTCCTGTGCTTCCAGAGCGTGGCTGCGTTGCAGAAATTCGGCGCGGATCCGCGGGTGCAGCAGTGCCTCCAGCCACAAGCGCTCCGTCCCTTCGGAAAAAACGCGGCGACGCAGCCAGGCACGATCGAGACTGCCGTCGGGCAGCAGACACTCTGGGCCATAGCGATCGCGGATGTGTTGCCAGGCCTCCGTGCCCGGTTCCACCAGCTCGCGCGCGATCACATCAGCGTCCAGGAGTGTGGCCCCCGCCGACTGCAGTACCCGGCTGGCCGTCGATTTGCCGCAGGCAATGCCGCCCGTCAGACCGATCCGACGCACCCTTCAAGGCCCCAAGAGCCGCAGATAGGCGGCGATGATCTCCTGCGGCCACAGCAGCATCAGCGCGGCACCCAGCGCGAGATAAGGACCAAAGGGAATGGCGTAATCACGGCCCTTGCCCAGCAGGAGATAGAGGGTGGCGATCAGGCCACCGGTGATGGCGGCGATGAACAGGGTCATGGCCATGCCCTGCCAGCCGAGCCAGGCGCCGATCATACCCAGAAACTTCAGGTCGCCGCCGCCCATGCCGGGTCGTCGGGTGATGGAGAAGTAGGTCGCCGCCAGCAGCCACAGCACACCGTAGCCCAGCAGCACCCCCAGCAATGCGCTGAGCGGACTGGTCAGGGCGATCCCAGGCCACCAGATGCCCAGGCCGTTGAGCAGCAGACCCAGGAGGATACCGGGTTTGGTGATGCGATCGGGCAGGAGCTGCGTTTCCAGATCGATCCAGGTAAGGGCCAGCAGGCTCCAGGCGAACAGCAGTGCACCGGGCAGACGCGCGCCCCAGCCGAGTCGCCAGAATACCAACAGCGCCAGCACTGCGGCGAGGATCTCCAAGGCAGGGTAGCGCCAAGGGATGGTGACGCCGCAGGCGCGACAGCGACCGCGCAGCCACAACCAGCTGAGAACGGGGATGTTTTCCCAGGGCCGCAGGACGTGACCGCACGCCGGGCAGTGAGAAGCGGGATGGACGATGGATTCGCGTCGCGGCACCCGATGAACCACCACATTGAGAAAGCTGCCCACCAAGAGGCCGGCAAGGGCGATCAAGAGCATCTCAGGAATCAAGAGCCGGTCCTCCTTGGGCGAGGCGCAGACGTAGGGATTGCAAACTGATACCCAGGGTCCGGGCGAGCTCCTCGGGGCGCTCCCTGAATCGGGTTTGCAGCGATGCAAGATACCGGGATTCCGCCTCGGCCAGGCGCTGCGCGAGCGCCGTATCCGCGCCCGTCGGCGTGTCGGGCAGCGACGGAAGCGGCGCCGTCGTCGTCGGTGTGGGTTCCAGATCTTCCCGTCGCAGAAGCGGCCGCGACTGCAGCGCCAATGCCCGCTCCAGCAGGTTCTCCAGCTCGCGCACGTTACCCGGAAAGTCACGGGTGGACAACCAGGCCAGCGCCTCGGGCTCGAGGCTGGCGATGGGGCGCCCGTGGCGCTGGCAGAGGCGCTCCAACAGGGCCTCTGCCAGTACGGGAATATCTTCGCGGCGCTCGCGCAGAGGTGGGATCTCCACCGGAACGACATTGATGCGGTAGAAAAGGTCTTCGCGAAAGGTACCTTCAGCCACCATGCGCCGTAGATCGCGGTGTGTGGCACAGATCAGACGGATATCGACGCCGATCTCGCGCAGGCCTCCCAGGGGTCGCACGACCCGCTCCTGCAGTACCCGCAGCAGCTTTACCTGCGTGGTCAAGGGCAGTTCGGCGATTTCATCGAGAAAGAGCGTGCCGCCATTGGCCGCCAGGAAGAGCCCTTCACGCCGCTGCACGGCGCCGGAATAGGCACCTTTTTCGGCTCCGAAAAACTCGCTCTCCATGAGGTTTTCGGGGATGGCGCCACAGTTCACGGCGATGAAGGCCTTGTCCCGGCGCGGGCTCGCGTCGTGGATGGCCTGGGCTACCAGCTCCTTACCCGTGCCCGACTCGCCGCGGATGTGGACAGGCGCGTTGCTGCGCCCCAGCAGGCGGACGCGCTCGCGCAGAGCCACCATGGCTGGGCTGCGTCCCACCAGGCGCTCGCTGAGGTCTTCCACCTCGCGCGGCAGTTCGCCCAGGGCGATGGCCTCGGCCACCAGCCGGCGCAGGCGGGCCAGTTCGATGGGCTTGGTCATGAAGTCGAAGGCGCCGGCGCGCATCGCTTCCACGGCACCCTCTGCCGAGGCATAGGCGGTGATCACCGCGACGGGCACCTGGGGATAGCGCTCCCGGATCTTCTGCAGAAGCTGCATGCCGGAGCCGTCGCCCAGACGCAGGTCCGTCAGGCACAGCGACGGCGGACCGGCGGCAAGGGCAGCAAAGGCTTCCGCGAGACTGTGGCAGGCCAGGACCTCAAGACCCATGCCCTCGAGGGTAATGCCCAGCAGCTCGACGATGGTCGGCTCGTCGTCGACGACCAGAGCCTGGTGCTTCTGCCTGTCGCTGGCACTCAATGGAGCGATCCCCCTCCGTCCCAGGCCGGCAGTTCCAGCTGGAACTCTGCGCCGCCCTCCCTGTGGTTTCGAGCCTCTATATTACCGTGGTTGAGGCGCAGAAGCTCGCGCACCATGGACAGCCCAAGGCCCGTGCCGCGGGCATCGCTGGTGAAGAAGGGCTCGAAGATCCGCTCCAAGGATTCTTCCGGGATTCCCGGACCATGATCGCGCAGACGTATCTCCACGAAGCCGTTGCCCGTGCTGCGCCAGGCAATTTCCACCCGAACCTCCGTGGCACCGGCACCCGCGTGCTGGGCGGCGTTCTGCAGCAGATTGGCAAAGATCTGGCGCAGATGGGCGGGGTCGGCGAAGGCCACGGGCTCGCCGCCGACCTTACGCAGGTCGATGCGCAGCGTCGCCAGACGCGGGTCGGCAGACAACTGCTCCAGCAGCACCGGCAGCCAGCTTTGCAGGACGATGGGTTCCGGGTGTGCCGGACGCGGTCGGGCCATTTCCAGAACGGAGTCGATGATGCGATCGATGCGCAGCGTTTCGCGCTCCAGAATACGAAAAAGGTGGAGAGAACCCGGTTCGTCCTGTACGTATTCCCGCAGCAGGTCGGTAGCGTGGCGGACCGAACTCAGAGGATTGCGGATCTCGTGGGCAATGTTGGCGGCCAATCGCCCCAACGCGGCCATCTGCGCCTCGCGTTCGCGTTCGCGCAGCTCCGTCGCATCCCGCAGAATCAGCAGACGGTAGGGACCCTGAGGCAGGGCGATGAGACGGATGAGCAGGCTCAGTCGCTCGCCTCCCTCGATGGCTACCAAGACCTCCCGACTCTCGTGCAGTTCGCCCTGGCGCAGCGCCGCCGCCAGGCTCGGCTGCACCACATCCAGGGCCACGGGCACGTCCTGCCAACGCTCATAGCCGGCAAGACGGCGGCCGGCGGGATTGCTGAGTACCACCCGATTCTGCCGATCGAGCACCAGCAGGCCGGAGTCCACCTGCTGGATGATCTCCTGATTGAGGAGGTTCAGGTTCCCTAGTTCGACATCCCGCTCCCGCGTCAGGCGATTGCTGCGCTCCAGGCTGACCACCAGACTGTCGGCCAGAAAGGCCACGGCGACCAGTGCCAGTAGATAGACGAGCAGCTGTCCGAGGGGCAGGCGGGTATGCTCCGGCCCGAGCAGGAAGAACTCCACCAGCAGCAGGATCAGCAGGAGCCAGACAAAGAGGAAAGCGCCGCGACCGCGCAGGAGCTTGGCCGTGGAGATCATCAGCAGTAGCGGCAGGATGGCGAAGGGCCCGGCGAGACCTCCGCCGTAGTGCAACAGCAACAGCACCACGAGGCTATCGCCAGAGACCTGCAGCCAGGGAAAGGCTGGGTGATCGGCAAGTTGGCTGCTGACGCGCAAGATGCCGAGGTAGAGGAGGCTCAGGCCCACGGCGGCCCAGGCGACATCGATGAGGGCGGGGAGATTCTGCGGCGGCAGCACCAGATCACTGCGACCGAGGGGCAGCTGCAGCAGGACCAGGAGCGCTGCGGCGATGAGCAGGCGGTAAGTGGCTACCCCCCAGGAGCGGCGGCCCGTGGCCGCGAAGGAGGACCCGCGGTTCACAGGTTGGTGACGCGCAGGACCTCTTCGAGACTCGTCAGCCCCTCGCGTACCCGCTTCAGACCGGCCTGGCGCATGTTCAAGACGCCCTCGCTCTGCGCCTGGCGCGCGAGGTCCATGGAGGTACCGCCGCGCATGATGATCTCGCGCATGGCGTCGCTCACGGGCATGACCTGATACAGACCGATACGGCCCTTGTAGCCGGTCTGATTGCACTCATCGCAGCCTTTGGGACCCAGAGGGCGCCAACCCTGCAAATCGTCGGCGGCGAAGCCCGCCTCCAGCAGGGCCTGCTCGGGAATCTTCAAGGGCACCTTGCACACCGGGCAAAGTTTGCGGGCGAGACGTTGCGCCATCACCAGGTGCACGGCGCCGGCGATGTTGTAGGTCGGAATGCCCATGTTCTCCAGACGAGTGAGACTCTGGGGCGCATCGTTGGTGTGGAGGGTGGCGAGGACCAGGTGGCCCGTCTGGGCAGCCTTGATGGCCGTCTCGGCCGTCTCCAGGTCGCGCACCTCACCCACCATGATGATATCCGGGTCCTGACGCAGAAAAGAACGCAGTGCTGCCGCAAAGTTCAGCCCGATGCGCTCGTTGATGTTGACCTGATTGATACCGTAGACCGGAATTTCCACGGGGTCCTCGGCGGTACTGATGTTGACGTCGCCGGTATTGAGGATGTTCAGGGCGGTATACAGGGTGGTGGTCTTGCCGGAGCCCGTGGGCCCGGTGACCAGGATCATGCCGTAGGGGCGGTGGATGGCATCTTCGAAGGCCTTGCGCTGCTCCGGCAAGAAACCCAGAGCCTCGATGGGCACCTTGGAGCTGGCCGGGTCCAGCAGACGCAGGACGATGGTCTCGCCGAAATTGGTGGGCAAGAAGGACACGCGGAAGTCGATGATGCGTGCCGGCGGCACCCGCACCCGCAGACGCCCGTCCTGGGGTAGGCGCCGTTCGGAGATGTCCAGCTTGCACAGGATCTTCAGGCGCGAGGTGATGCCTTCGCGCAGCGCGATGGGCGGGTGCAGTACGTCCTGCAGCACCCCGTCCAGGCGATAGCGCACGCGGATGTCGCGCTCGTAAGGCTCGAGGTGGATATCGGACACCCCTTTCTGGATGGCGTCCAGGAGCAGCTGCTGGACGAAGCGCACGACGGGGGCGTCTTCTACTCCCTCGGTGTCGCTGCCGAGGTCGAACTCGTCCGCGTCCTCGGTTTTCTTGCTGTCATTGACGAAGAGATCCTCGAGCTTACCCTGCATGCTGCTGGTAAAGGCGGCCACGGCCTTGGACAGCTTGTCTGCCTCTACCAGGATGGGGGTGACCTGGAGGCCGGTGTTGAACTTGACCTCTTCGATGGCCTTGAAGTCCGTGGGATCGGCCACCGCCAGGAACAGCATGTCGCGGTGGCGGGACAGGGGCAGGACCTGGTGACGCGCCATGAGCTGGCGGTCGACCTTGGCGACCACGGTGTCGTCTATCTGCACCGCCTCCAGATCCAGCATGGGCACGTTGTAACGATGGGAAAGGTAGGCCATGAGGGCTGGGGCCTTGACGGCGCCCTTGTCCACCAGGTGGAAAAGCAGGGGTCGATTGCCGCGCTTGGGGTCACCGGCCAGCTCGCGCAGCGTTGCCTCATCGCCCAGACCTTGGGCCGCCAGGGCCCGCAGCATGGGATTGAGGGTCAGGGTGTCTGGGCTGAGAGCCATTGGCGTAAACGCTCCTCGACGGGTTCCGGATCGGGCATCACTCCCGTCCACAGGGAAAAGCTTTCGGCCCCTTGCTCCACCAACATGCCGAGACCGTCCACCACCCGCAGACCACGGTCCAGCGCCGCCCGAATCAGGGGGGTGTGCAAAGGGTTATAGACGATATCGCAGACGCTGCCAGTGGGGTCCAGAAGCTCCAGGGCAAGTTCGGGATGGCTCTCGCCGTGCAGGCCGCGGGCGGTGCAGTTGACCACGAGACCCAGGTTGGGAAGGTGTGGGCGCAGGCTCTCCGGGCTCAGGGCCAAGGCGCGCAGAGGCAGGTGCGGGAAATCCTGTACCATGGAGTGCGCCCGCGCGAGGTCCCGATTGGCGAGGAGAATCTCTGGCACCCCGGCGCTGCCCAGGGCGTGGACGATGGCGCGCGCCGCCCCGCCCGCGCCGAGGATCAGGGCAGGCCGCAAGGCCCAATGATCGCCGGCGTGCCGCTGCAGGGCACGCAGGAAGCCCGGGGCATCGGTATTGTCCCCCCGTAGCCCGTCCGCCTCGAAGCGCAGAGTGTTGACAGCGCCAATAGCGGCGGCGTCCGGAGCGATCTGCGTGAGGTAAGGCAGGACCGTCTCCTTGTGGGGAATGGTCAGGTTCAGCCCGCGCACGCCCGCGGCCCGCAATCCGGCCAGCACGAGACCCAGGTCCGTGCTGGTCGTGGGGAAGGGGGCGTAGACCAGGTCCTGTCCGGTCTGCGCGGCGAACAGGCGATGCATCCAGGGCGACAGACTGTGGCGGACGGGGTCGCCCAGGATACCGCATACCATGGCTGCGCCGCTGGGGCTGGGAACATCGTCGTGCATGATCACGGATTCTCGCCCATGCAACGTAATTTCGCCAGTAATTCCGCCCAATTGCTGCCCGGCAGGATAGTTCCCAGCACTATCGGCTGCCGCTGCCCCGTCACCTCGTGCAGGTCCAGAGCGACACCGCGCAGGCAGCGATCGCCGAGCCAGGCGAAGGCCGCCGCCTCCACGGCGAGATGCGGCAGGCCACCCTCCGGTGTGCCTTTGTAGAGGGGCAGATGGGGTAGGCGGTTGGCCAGCAGCGCCATGAGGAAGACGTTGTCGGCACCACCCCCAAACACCCAGAGCCCTTCCGCCGGCGCTGCCCAGGACTCCAGGCTCGTGGCAATGCTCTCGACGGTGAGCGCCGTGAGGGTGGCCAGAAAGTCGGCGGCACGGAACGGCCAGTCTCGCCACAGCGACCGTACGAGCTCTGCCGAGAAGTCCTCGCGCCCGGTGCTCTTGGGCGGCGGTCTGCGAAAGTAGTCCCAGGACAGCCAGTTCGCCAGGACCTCGGTGCGGACCTCACCCTGGCGCGCCCAGGCCCCGTCCGCGTCGTAACGCTGCTGCCCGCCACTCAGCAGCACCACCGCTGCATCCAGCAGGGCGTTGCCGGGACCGCAATCCCAGGCCAGAAGCGGACCGCCATCCTCCCGACCCGGCAGGACCGTGAGATTGGCGATGCCGCCAATGTTCAGAAAGAGGCGCGTGCGCTCCGCAGCGAAGAGGGCCTGTTGAAAGGGTGGCACCAGGGGTGCTCCCTGGCCACCGGCAGCCACATCGGCGCGGCGAAAGTCGTGGACGACGGTGAGGCCGGTGGCGACCGCAAGATCGGGCGCGGCGCTGAGCTGAATGGTGAAAGCGGGCTCATGCCGGGGCCGGTGGCGGATGGTCTGGCCGTGCACGGCAATGGCATCCACCCTGCCCCAATCGGCGAGGCAGGCAGCGGCGAAGCGAGCGTGTTCCAGGCCAAGCTCCCGCTCCAGCTGGGCGGCCGTTTCGAGGTCCTGCAGGGCGTTGGCGGCGACGATCCGCCCCTGCAAGGAAGCGGGATAGGGGTGGTGTCGGTGTCCCAGAAATACGGGACGCCCCTCGCTACCGCATTCCAGCAGGGCCGCGTCGATGCCGTCGGCGCTGCTGCCGGACATGAGCCCCAAAAGGCGCAGAACCTCGGCGCCAAGGCTGGCGCGCTCAGTGCCCTGGGTTCCCGGAGTCAATCGTGCTCGTGCGCCCCTGCGCCGTGGGGGTGGCCGTGTGCCAGCTCTTCCGCCGTCGCCGCGCGCACATTGCGCACGACGATGTCGAAGTTCAGGGTCATTCCGGCCAGGGGGTGATTCAGGTCTACCGTAACCTCACCCCCCTCGATCTCGATGATGGTTGCCAGCCGCGGACCCTCTTCCGTGTCGGTCTCGAATTGTGCTCCCACCTCGAGGGTTTCGGGATCGTCGAAATCCGACACCGAGACGATTTCCACCAGGTCCTCGTCCCAGTCCCCGTAACCCTCCTCGGGGGGGATGGTCACTTCCAGCCGGTCCCCTTCCTGGTGCCCGGCCAGAGCCTCCTCGAGGCCCGGTATGATACCGTGATGGCCGTGCAGGTAGACGAGGGGCTCCTCGCCTTCAGAACTGTCGATGAGCTCTCCCTCCTCGTCGGTGAGAGAGTAATCGATGGTGACGACGGTATCCTTGGCGATGATCATGGTGGCGGGTCCTCGGCTCGCAGGTTGAGGTGGCAGAATCCTTCAGGGAGTCTAAACCTTGTGCGGCGACGGGGAAAGCCGTCTTGTGTGCCGCAGCGGCGTCAGTCGTCCCAACCCTGCCAGTGTGGTGCGAGAATGCGGGCAAAATCCGCGATCCACTGAGGATCGTCGTTCAGTGCCGGAATGTAGTGCATGTCCCCGCCGCCCGCCTCGATAAAGGTCTCGCGCCCTTCGACAGCGATCTCGTCCAAGGTTTCCAGGCAATCGGCGCTGAAGCCCGGACACAGGCAGTCGACCCGACCGACGCCCGCCTTTCCCAAGGCTTCCAGGGTCTTGTCCGTGTAGGGCTGCAGCCACTTGGCTGGGCCAAAGCGGCTCTGAAAGGTCTGCAGGTAGCGCTCTGAATCCAGTCCAAGGGCTTCCACGAGGAGGGCCGTGGTGTGTTCGCATTGGCTCCGGTAGGGATCGCCCAGGGCGACACAGCGTTCCGGCAGGCCGTGGAAGGAAATGAGCAGCCGGTCCGGCTCCCCATGGGCCTGCCAGTGCTCGCGCACGCTGCGTGCGAGATTGGCGATATAGAGCGGGTGATTGTGCCAGTCGCGCACCAGGCGTAGGGCGGGAATCTCGCGCCAGCCCATGAGGGTGCGGGCGACGGCATCGAAAGTGGAGGCCGTCGTAGCCGCGGCATACTGGGGGTAGAGGGGTACCACCAGGATCTTGCGACAACCCGCGTCCCAGAGCCTCTGCATGCCCTTGGCCACGGACGGATTGCCGTAGCGCATGGCCAGCTCCACCTGCACCCTTCCCGCCCCTTCGCCATCCCAGATCTCCTGCAGCCCACGGGCAAGCCGCTGACTGTAGACGAGCAGGGGAGAGCCTTCGGGCATCCACACTCGAGCGTAGGCCCGCGCCGAGCGGGCCGGCCGAGTTAGGAGGATGGGGCCGTTGAGAATGGGCCACCACAGGATGGGCGGAATCTCTACCACCCGGCGATCGCTCAGGAATTCCCGCAGATAGCGGCGCAGGGCTGGAGTGGTGGGGGCATCGGGGGTGCCCAGATTGACCAAGAGTATGCCGATCATGGTGTTTGCTCCAGAAAGAGGGACACGGGCGCGTGATCCGAGGGGCGTTCCACAGCCCGCTGCTCACGATGCACGACCACCCGACGTACCTGTGGCCACAGGGCCGTGGATACGAGGATGAGGTCGATGCGCAGACCGCGATCGCGGCGAAAGCCGGCGGCGCGATAGTCCCACCAGGTAAATTCCCGACCCTCTGGATGGAGAGCTCGGTATGCGTCCACAAGCCCCAGTTCCTCCAGAGATCTCAGGGCGGCGCGCTCGGGGGGAGAACAGAGGATATCCTCGCCCCAGGCCTCGGCGTCGAAGACGTCCGAGGCGGCGGGGGCGATGTTGAAGTCGCCCAGTACCACCAGCTGCGGCCAGCGCATCAGGGCGTCCCGCAGATAGTCGCGCAGGGCCGCCAGCCAGCGCAGCTTGTAGGCATACTTATCGCTGTCCAGGGCCTGGCCGTTGGGCACATAGACATTCACGACGCGCAGCGCCCCATGGCTGGCCGCGCAGAGGCGGGCTTGGGGCTGCGCGTCGCCGTCGGCCAGGCCGCATTCCGGATCCCCCAGAACCCCGCGACTGAGCATGGCCACACCGTTGTAGGCGCTCTGACCGTGATACAAGGCCGTGTAGCCCCGCGCGTGCAGGGCCTCGGTGGGAAAACGCTCGTCCGGAAGCTTGGTTTCCTGCAGACAGAGGAGGTCGGGCTGGTGGTCCTCGAGAAAGGCTTCCACCTGAGGCAGGCGTACCTTCAGGGAATTGACGTTCCAGCTCGTGATCTGCACGCGGCTAGGCCGTGGCGGCGGTATCGGCAATGCTGGGGCGTTGGCGCATGCGCTGATACCATCCCATCAGCTCCGCAAACCCCAGCAAAAATTCGGGGGCGCGCAGATCGACATAGGCGATGGCGGCGATGGCCGCTATTTCCGGCAGCTCCAAGTGCTCGGTCTTGTCCTTTTCCTGCCACTGCGGCACCTGCGCCTGCAGCATGGACAGGGCGGTGATCACCTTGCTGCGCATTCGCGCCAGCAGGGCAGCATCCTGACAGTCGCTGCTATGCCGCTGTTCCATGACCCAGGTGATGGTGCTGTCCATGATGCCATCGGCCAGAGCCTCGCCGCGCAGGGCGCGCAGGCGGCCCGGCAAATCCGCCGGAATGAGCGGGGGCTGCGGGTGGGCCAGGTCGAGATACTGGACGATGACGCTGGAATCGTAGACCGGCGTGCCATCGTTCAATACCAGCACGGGAATCTTGCCGAGGGGGTTGACGGTCTTGACGGGGTGGTCCGGGCTACGCAGATCCACCCACTCCAGATCGTAGGGAATGCGCTTTTCCGCCAGGACGATGCGTACCTTGCGGGCGTAAGGGCTGGTGGGCGTGGCGTACAGGCGCATGGTGCTTCTCCTCGCAACGGGTGGGACCAGATCCCGACAGCAAACGACTTTCTGCTATCATGACCGAGCCCGACGACCATGCCAAGACCAAAGGCGCCCGTGAACTACAGCCACGACCATCATGCCGGCAATGCCGCCGACTGCTTCAAGCATCTCACCCTGAGTCTCGCCCTGGAACGTCTGCTGCAGAAGGATTCCCCCCTGTTCTATCTGGAGACCCATGCCGGTGCTGGCCACTATCGGCTGGCCGGCGAGGGCGAGAACCGTCTGGGGGTGGACAAGGTCTGGGTCGCGCGTCGAGAACTGACGGGCCTGTCGCCCTGGCTCGACCTGCTGAAGGAAGGGGCTGAGGACGGCGTCCTGCAGCACTACCCGGGCTCACCCGTCATCGCCGCCCGCCTGCTGCGTCCCCAGGACCGCATGGTGCTGGCGGAGACGGTGGCGGGCGTGCGTGAACGGCTGCGCGAGGCCCTGGGCGGGCGGGGACGCACCAGCGTGCTGGGCGAAGACGGTTACGCGGTGCTGCGCGCCCACCTGCCGCCGCCGGAAAAGCGCGGACTGATACTCATGGATCCGCCCTTCGAGCGCCGCGACGAGTGGGAGGCCCTGGCCAGCGCCATCCTTACCGCGCACACGCGCTGGCCGCAGGGCTGCCAGATCGTCTGGTATCCCATCAAGGTTCGCGGTATGATCTCGCGACTTTTTCAGGCCCTCCAGCGCACCCTGGATTTCGAGGTGGTGGAACTGCGCCAGGAACCGGAAATCGGCGGCGCCCATCTGGTAGGTTCCGGTCTCATCCTCGTGCGCCCACCCTGGGGTCTGCGCGAGCGTCTCCTGGCCGCCCTGGCGGCGCTGGGACCGGTGCTGGCCCGTGGGGGATTCTGGGATCTCTCCTACCGCGCCCTGCCCCGAAGCGTTCCCGCCCGGGAGGACACGCGACCAGCGCGCCGCCACCAAGCCACCGTCAAGGAATGAGCGACCATGCCGACCCTGCCCGACACTCAGCACATCCGTAAGCTGCACTTCTATGGCGGACCCACGGCCGCGTTTCAGGGCGAGATGGAAAACAGCGCAGAGCAGGCGCGCAGCGTCCAGGTGCTCTACCACCTGGCACTGCGCCACGGCGTCATCAGCCCCAGTGCCGCCCGCGAGGGTCTGGCCCTGCTTCCCGAGGATCGGGCCGACGCTGCGGCCGGTCGCGTGCTGTTGCAGCGGGTGCTGGAGGATGGCGATTTTCTCGCCGTCCGGGTGGTGCGCTGAGTGCGTCTGTACAGCTGGAATGTCAACGGCTGGCGAGCGGCCCTCCGGCACGGTCTGCGCGACTGGGTGGCGGCCACGCCCATGGACGTACTCTGTGTCCAGGAAACCAAGGTCCAGGCGCAGCAGCTGGATGCGGACGAGGGACGTCTGCCCGGCTTTGAGAGCCTGTGGGCCGAAGCGCAGCGGCCCGGCTACAGTGGTGTTGCCACCTTTTTCCGCGCTCCCTGCAAAGCCCTGCGCAGCGGTATCGGCCGCGCCGATTTCGATGCCGAGGGGCGGGTCGTGGTTACCGATTGCGGCGACTTCGACCTCTACAATGTCTATTTTCCCAACGGCAAGAAGGATGCGCAGAGGCTCGCCTTCAAACTGGAGTTCTATGCTTTTTTCCTGGAGCAGGTGCTGGCCGTGGTGCGCCGGGGACGACCGGTGATTTTCTGCGGCGACGTCAATACCGCCCACACGCCCCAGGATCTGGCCCGGCCCGAGGCCAACCGCAAGGTATCGGGCTTCCTGCCGGAAGAGCGCGCCTGGCTCGACCGCTGGCAAGACGCGGGCTTCGTCGACAGTTTCCGCCACCTCCACCCCGAGGCGCGCACCTACTCCTGGTGGAGCCTACGCAGCGGTGCTCGGGAGCGGGACGTGGGCTGGCGTCTCGATTACTTCTGGGTACACGAAAGTTTGTTGGGACGCCTCAAGGGGGCTGGCATCGCCACCGAGGTACGCGGGGCGGACCATTGTCCCGTGTGGTTGGAACTGGACTAGGAGCGCCGATGGAGCGCCGACAGTACCTGGCCTTGGGCGATTCCCTGCGCCGCATCGGCGACTTCTGCCGCTATGGCTGGAGCCGCTTCAGCGCCGCCGCCATCGATTGCAGCCAGGGTTTCCAGACGCCCCGGGCCGAGGCCTGCGCCCTCGTTGCCCGCCGCCTCGACCTGGAACCCGAGGATCTGCCGGAGGTCCTTTCG
>ERZ1669250.144-NODE-144-length-37921-cov-7.043126_pt1 | contig 37921 bp, 43 predicted proteins | sample MGYA00579295_ERZ1669250 | MGnify/ENA primary metagenome ERZ1669250 (study PRJEB41166, sample SAMN08046056) | hot springs metagenome | biome: hot spring; feature: acid hot spring; material: thermophilic sediment; isolation source: thermophilic sediment from acid...
GTGCCTCGGCCTCCTGCAGCTGCAGGCCGTTGCCCGCGCGCAGGACAATGGCGGCCGCCTTTACCTCGGTGACCGTCGGCTCCTCGTGCTTGGTGTCCAGCACCTTGAAGATGTGGAAACCCGTGGGACCGGGGATCACTGGACTGATCTCGCCGGGCTTGAGGCTCATGAGGGTTTGGCTGATGGCGGGCGGAAGCTCTGCCGCCTTGACCCAGCCCAGCCGTCCTCCCTGGAGTGCGTCGCGGCTGCCGCTGACTTCTGCGGCAAGGCGGCTGAAACTCGCGCCAGCGATGAGACGATCGCGCACTTCCTGGGCCTGGCGGCGGGCAGCACTGATGGCATCGGGGGTCGGGTTATCCGGCAGAGGAATGAAAATCTGCTGCAGGTCGAAACTCACCCCGCCCAGCTCCTTGAGCTGACGGGCGAAGGTCTTGACCTCGTCGGGACCGATGTGGATGCGACTCTCTACCTCTTCCTGGGTGAGGCGATCGACCAGGATGCGATCGCGCAGATCGTCCTCGAACTGCGTCCAGGACTGACCCTGCTGCTCCAGGGCCTGGCGCAGCTGATCGGGCGTGAGGTTGTTGGCGCGGGCGATATTGCCGATGGCCTGCTCCAGCGTCGCCTGGTCCACCTTGATTCCAGCCCGCTTGGCCATCTGCAGTTCGATATCCTGCAGAATCATCTGCTGCAGAACCTGTCGCCGCAGGACGTCTTCTGGCGGCAGCGCATTGGGATCCTGTTGCTGCAGTCGGGCGCGAATCGCCGCTACCCGCTGCGCCAGTTGCAGGGAGGTGATGATCTTGTCGTTGACGACGGCGACCACCTTGTCCAGATCCTCGGCGTTGCTGGGTAGAGGCGCGACGCTGGGGGCCAGATCGGAACTCTCGGAATAGACTCGATCGCCGCCCGACTCGGGCGTCTGCTTTGCCAGGACACTGGGGGCCAGCAAGGAATCGCGATTGACGAAAGGCGTATCGGCCAGACTCGCCGCCGAGACGCTGCACAGGACCACCGCAAGAGCAAAGACAAGACGAGGGTGTGACATCAGAACTCCATGCTGGCGCCCGGCACATACTGGTTGAGCAAGCCGTTGGAGGCATTGCCCACACTGGTCAGGCCGCGCAACACAATCTCGAGATAAACGGCATTGTTGGTCTGCCCACCCAAAAGTATCTGATGATAGACCATGAGTTGGGCTGCCCAGCAGCCGCCATCATAGCCGATCCCCACCAGTTCCTCCAAGGGCTTGTGATTGCTGACATCGTACTGATAGCTGCCGAGCACCCGCCATTGGCGGAAGAGCGGCCAGGCGGCGGATACTCCTGCCTGATTCACATAGTGCCGGGTGTAGCGATAATCGAGATTGAGCACCTTGCCCGCCCCCGGCAGCCACTGGGCGCGAAAATCGGCGCGCTCCAGCCGCTGCCAGCCCGAGCGCGCCTGACCGCTGCCCAAGAGGTAGAGATCCGGCATGGGGGAGTATTCCCCCTGCAGAAAATAATCGGACTGCGGATTCTGCGGGACGATATTGCCGGCCAGGTCGATCTGCTGGCGATTGAAGTAGCGGATCTGGCCGATGGCCGCCTGCCAGATCTGACGTCCGGTCGCGCTCTGGTGGCTGCCCTGCAGGCCATAGACGATCTGGTTGGCAGCATTGATGCGGTCGCTACCGCTGAACAGGCTGTTGTCCGTAAAAATGGTGTCGTAGTTGGGAAAGGGCAGACTGGTGTCGAAGAGCGGGATATCGTTCTGCGCCCGCAGCGGGATATAGAGGTACTTGAAGATCGGCTGCAGGAGTGTGACGCCATCGTCCCCGTCGTAGCGGATGAAATTGAGGCCGCCCTTGAGGCTCAGGGCTGGCAGGGTGCGACTGATGGCGCGACTGTAGGGTGGATTGCGCTGGATCTGATAGTAGCTGTAGTAGAGCCGCGCCTTGGGGTCCAGGAATCCCCAGGCGCGGCTGAAGCGCCAGCCGATGGTGGGGGTCAGGTCCAGGCGCTCGCCGATGGGCCCCGCCGAAGCATAGAAGTAGTTGAAATTGCTGCGCCAATCGAAGTAGCCCCGATTCCCGAGACGCCAGTAGCCATTGGCGTAGAGGTAGGGCAGCTGGGAGTAGGGGGCAACGCCACCCGGTGCCAGTTCCTGATAACTCTGGAGTACGGCGCCGGCATGGAGGTGTGCGTTGCCGTAGTACACGCCCGCCGCCGAGGTCAGGTAGGGGGCATTGCCGATGCCGCCCAGGAAACTGCTGCCGAAGCCCGTCGTGCCGCCGAAATCCGAGAGAAAATTACGATAGCTTACGCGATTGATGTTGGCGGATAGGCTGAACCCATCGCCCAGATCCTGCTGGTGCTGCCAGGACACGGCCCAGATGGTGTTATGGGTCAGACGATCGGCAGGCAGCAGATCCAGGTTGAGTCGTCCGGAATAGCTGGGTTCAAGATAGCGGAACTGGTTCTGCAGCATGACGCCCCGCTTGGTGAAGCCCAGCACTGTCAAGGTATCGTCCAGGTTGGGGGCGATGTTGAAATAGTAGGGTATCCCCAGGGTCAGTCCGTTGACGGTGGAGCTGCCGAAGGTCGGTGCCAGGAAGCCGGAGTGGCGCTTCAGCGGAAAGCTCAGGTAAGGCAGCCAGAATACCGGCAGGCCGAAGACGTTGAGGGTAGTATCCCGGGTGGTGACGTAGTCGTCGTTCTGGTTCAGGTCCAGTTGGCTGGACCAGAGTTGCCAGGCCGGAACCTTGCCGTCGCAGGTGGTGTAACAGGCCTCGTTGAGGCGATAGCGGCCTTTTCCCAGTTCCTCGCCCTGGCGCGCGTGGCCGTGACCGTGTTGAGCCTCCAGCAGGTAGCGGGGTTGCAGGACGATGCCTTGGTTGGCCTGGACGTGGACGATGGCCTTGGGAGCGGCGGTAACGAGTCCAGGGCTGACCATGCGCACGTGGCCAGTGGCGACGATCTCGTCTTCATCCTGGCGGTAGTGCACCTCGTCGGCGTAGAGGCGGCGGTCGCCGTAAAGCACCTCGACATCGCCACTGGCGGTCCATTGGCCGCTGGCGACCCCCTGGACGTGATCGGCATACAGGGTGATGGGCCCGGTCGTCGCCCCCCAGACGCTCGGAGCAAGACCGAGCAGGGCGAGCATATAGAGTCGCCAGGAAGCTGCAACACGGCCACTGCGCGCGCCGCGCCGACGAGCCTGGCCCAGGCGACGCGCGCGTCGACCGCAAACCCGTGTGGCACCGCCTGAGCTAGCGTTGGGCGCTTTCATAGGCGCCTAAAATCGCACAGAATGCGCGCATGTCGCAATCGCCCGCTACTGCCGTCGTCGAACCCCCTGCACTCTCTGCCCAGGTGCGGTCCTGGCTTGCCCAGGAGCGGTTGGATGCGCATATTGAGGCGCTGCGCGGCGATGCCAGCGCCCGTCGCTACTGGCGGCTGCGTGGCGCCATACTGGCCGAGTTTCCACCTGGGGACGAGCTCCTGCCTTTTCTCCGGGTCCAGTACCGCTGGCAGAGGGCGGGTCTGCCCGTGCCCCGTATCCTTGCCGTGCAGCCGCGCCTTGGACTCATCCTGCAGGAGGATCTTGGCGACGAGGATCTCAAGGCGCGGCTGGATCGTGGCGCGCCGGTGGCCGCCAATATGGAGGCGGCCCTGGATCTCGTCCTGCGCCTGGCCGCGGCGGGCCGTGGCCAGTGGGGGCGGCCGGCTCTGCCTGTCTACGACCGCGCTCGCCTGGACGGCGAATTGCAGCTCTTTCGCGATTGGTACCTCCCCTGCCAGCAGGAACGTCCCTTATCATCCGCAGCGGCAAAGGCGCTGGACGATCTCTTTGCCACCCTGGTGGCGCGGGCCCTGGCGCAGCCAAGGGTGTGGGTGCACCGCGACTTCCACGCCCGCAATATCCTCATGCATCCGCGCACGGGGGAGCTGACCCTCATCGATTTTCAGGACGCGGTGGAAGGTCCTTGGACCTACGATCTCGCCTCGCTGCTCTGGGATCGATACTGGGACTGGGGCCCGCAGCAGCGCGCCGCCTGGATCGAGAGCTACCGCCAGCGCCTCGCCGATTGCGGATTTGCGCCACCGCCTCCGGAACGCTTCGCCGAGCAGGTGCAGAGCATGGCCCTGCAGCGCAATCTCAAGATCCTGGGGATCTTCTGCCGCCTCGCCCGACGGGATGGCAAGGAGCACTACCTGGAGTTTCTGCCGCGCTTCTGGTCTTACGTCTGGCAGGGTCTGGGACGCGATCCGGAACTGGCACCCTATCGAGAGTGGTTCGCACCGTGGGCACCGTCGTCCGTCAGGCCATGATCCTTGCGGCCGGTCGCGGCGAGCGTCTGCGCCCGCTCAGCGACTATGTGCCCAAACCCCTGCTGGAGGTGGCAGGCCGGCCGCTTCTGTACCGCCATCTGGAGCGCTTTGCCGGCCTGGGCCTGGAGCGGGTGGTCATCAATATCGGCCACCTGGGCGGGCAGATCCGCGCCCACATCGGCCGCCGTTGCATGGGCCTGGATATTCTGTACAGCGATGAGCGGGACGGTCGCCTGGAAACGGGTGGAGCCATCGTCCGTGCCCGCGACCTGCTTGGCGATGCCCCCTTCCTGCTGGCCAACGGCGATATCTGCAGCGACTTTGACTGGACAGCGTTGACGGCGGCCGATGCCACCGAGACCTTGGTGCTGGTGCCCAATCCGGAACATCATCCCCAAGGCGACTTTGCCGTGGCCGGAGGGCGCGTCGAGCGCCCACAGGCTGGGCAGGCGGCCTATACCTACTCGGGCATGGCGCGCCTGTCGGGGGCGTGGTTTGCCGGACGGCCGGCGGCGCCGGCACCCTTGGGCCCCTGGTTGCGGGAGTGGGCTGCAGCCGGGCGCCTGGCGGCCTGTCTGCACCAGGGACTGTGGTTTGATGTCGGTACGGTGGCGCGCTGGCGTCTCGCCCGTCGCGCCTGTGGAGGAAGACATGGCCTTTGATGATGCAGAGGTGGCACGCTGGACCCGCCCCGAGGAGGCCCAGCGGCAGCAATGGCGTCGGGATTGGCTGGTACTCATGGACCTCTGTTTGTGGGGAGAGCTCAAGAGTAGCCAGATCGGCACTTCCAGCCGCCTGCGCAAGCGCGTCCTGGACCTGGGCGAAAAGCTGCGCTCCTACGTCGGCGACCGCCAGTGGATTCCTCATCCGCGCGAGCGCATCAAGAACTGCCTGAGCTCGGGTCTGCAGCTGCGTGATGCCTTGGGGAAGGTAGCGGAAAGTCTGGAGCAGCTGGATGGCGGGGCAGACCTCGCCCAACTGCACACAATGTGGGATACTTTTTCGTCCTCTCTCTATGCCGACCTCGGTCCTCGCGAAGAGGCGCTGGTGGTCTTGCTCAACCAGCAGTACGGAGAGGATGTCTAGAAATCATCCCACATGGGTTCACGGAACGTGGGTTCACGGGTGTTGCAAGCGACTGGATCTATGAAAATCATCTACACCTTGGTAGTCATCGGGGCCATCGGCCTCATCGCCTTGCTGCTCTGGTCCGAGCGGCCCGAGATCCTGTCGACTTCCGAGACGGGACAGGCGGGCTGGTACCGCAGCCATCCCGAGGCCCTTGCCAGTGAAAATGTGAAATGCTGGCAGCTGCTGCGTTCCGCCTCCTTCGCCGATGTCGACCAGGTGATGGCCAAGCACCCGCGCTGTCAGGAGGTCTACCATGCCCTCTATGGCAAGGACAAGGCAACCGACGACAACGACGAGCCCGACGATCAGCAGGATTCGGAGTCCGATGCGCAAGACTGAGGACCTGGGTCTCTCGCCACCGGCCCGGCGCCCGGCGGCGCCTGCGGTGGCGGCGGCAGAACTCCTGGCCACCGCCGCCGAGACCCTGCGCCTGGAGACCGCGGCCCTGGCGGCCCTGGTGGAGCGTTTGGACGAAAGCTTCGTCGCCGCCTGTCAGCGCTTGCTGGACTGCCGAGGGCGCATCGTCGTCACCGGCATGGGCAAATCCGGCATCATCGGCAAGAAAATCGCCGCGACCCTGGCCAGCACCGGCAGTCCGGCGCTTTTCCTCCATCCCGCCGAGGGTAGCCACGGCGACCTGGGCATGCTCACTCGGGACGACGTCCTGCTGGCTCTGTCCTACTCGGGAGAGACGGCCGAGCTCCTGGCCATCCTGCCCGTGGTCAAGCGCCTCGGTGTGCCCCTCATCGCCATGACCGGGCGCCCGCAGTCGACCCTGGCGCGGCTGGCGGAAGTGCACCTGGACTGTCGGGTGGAGCGTGAAGCCTGCCCCCTCAACCTGGCGCCGACGGCCTCCACCACCGCGACCCTGGCCATGGGTGACGCCCTGGCCATGGCGCTGTTGCGTGCGCGCGGTTTCACGGCGGACGATTTTGCCCTGTCCCACCCGGGCGGTGCCCTGGGTCGGCGTCTGCTGCTGCGGGTGCAGGACCTCATGCGCAGAGGTGCCGATCTCCCGCGGGTGTGTCCGCAGACCCCGCTGCGCGAGGCCATCCTCGAGATGAGCGGCAAGGGTCTGGGGATGACGACGGTGGTGGATGAGGCGGATCGGGTTCTGGGGATCTTTACCGACGGTGATCTTCGGCGGGCGCTGACCCGGGGACAGGAAATCTGGGACCTGCCCATGGCTGAGCTCTGCCACCCACGACCTCGCCACATCGCCGCCACCGCGCTGGCGGCGGAAGCTCTGGCACAGATGGAGGCCGAGCGCATCAATGCCCTTCTCATCCTGGGCGATGACGGCCAACTGGAGGGGATTCTGGCGATGCACGATCTGCTGCGGGCGGGTATCGTATGAGCGAGCGCAGCGTGCCCGAAGCACGATGGTTGGGTATTCGCCTGGCCATTTTCGATGTCGACGGGGTGCTTACGGATGGTCGTCTGCTTTTCGATGCCGAAGGGCGGGAGAGCAAGGCCTTTCACGTACGCGATGGTCATGGCCTGAAGATGCTGCAGAAGGCCGGCATCGAGATTGCGTTCATCACGGCCCGCTACTCTCCGGCCCTTGCCTATCGCGCCCAGGATCTCGGCATCCGCCGGGTCTATCAGGGCAGCCTCGACAAGCGTCTGGCCTATCGAGAGCTGAAGCTGGAGCTGAACCTGGAGAATACGGCCATCGCCTATATGGGGGACGACCTCATCGATCTGCCCATTCTCACCAGTGTTGGCCTCGCCGCTTGTCCCGGTGACGCCCATCCCGAGGTGTTGGCTCGGGTGCATTGGCGCGCCCAGGCTCCCGGGGGTGGCGGCGCCGTGCGCGAATTCTGCGAGGCCATCCTCAAAGCCCAAGGGCATTGGACCCGTTTGCTGGAACCCTATCTGCAGGAGGGCCAGGGGTGAGGCGGCATTGGTCCCAGGCACTGATGCCCTTTTTCCTGCTCCTGCTTGCCGCCCTGGTCTGGTGGACCTGGCCGAAGCAGGCGATGGAGCTGCCGGGCATCGACTGGCACGGGCAGATCCACCGTGGCGATCAATCCGTCACCCAGGTGATCCTGCGGCAGTACGACGCCGCCGGTCACCTGGAGCTTTTGGCCACGGCTGCCTCTGCCTATCATGAGCCCAAGCAGGATGAAACCTTCCTGAACGATGTACACATCCGTCGCTTTCGCGCCGAGGGGGATCTGCTCCTGAGTGGCCGGCATGCCCTGGTCCACGATCGGGATCGCGACGTGACGCTGTGGGGCGACGTGCGTGGACTGCTGCAACCCGACTCGACCCTGCGTACTCAGAAGCTGCGCTACGATCCCAGCAGCGGCATCATCCGCAGCCGCGACCCCGTTTTCCTTACCCACGGTCGCAGCACGCTGCAGGGTGTGGGCCTCTGGGCCTCGGTGAAAACCCAGGAAATCCGTCTCCTGCATGATGTGGAAGGAAGCTATGTGCCCTGATCGACCGCGACTGATCCTTATCCTCGCCCTGTCCAGCCTGGCACTCCTGCCGACGGCTCGGGCTGCCGTCGGGCCCACGAACGCGGCCCTCGGCAAGGGTCCCATCCACATCAGCGCCGACAGCCTCACCGCGCAGAATAAACCGCAGCAGCAGGCGGTCTACACCGGCAAGGTGGTGATGACCCAGGGGGATATCGTCATCCATGCGCAAAAACTCACCATCGACGCCCGCCAAGGCAAGGTGGAGGTGGCGACCGCCGTGGGTTCACCGGTCACCTTCACCATGTCCAGCGCCCAGCGTCATGGCTATGGCGATACCCTGGTCTATCGGCCGGGCAGCGGCGAGATCGTCCTCACGGGCAATGCCCACCTCTGGCAGGGTCCCAACGAGGTCAGCGGTCAGCAGGTGGTCTACCATCTGCAGGACCAGCACACCACCGTCAGTGCGGCACCGGGTCAGCGAGTCCAGTCGGTCTTTTATCCCGGTACGGCCAAGACCGCTGCCAGCCCCGGCGGGAAACCATGAGCGAGTCCCTGCACGCCGAGGGCCTTTGCAAACGGTATCGGCGCCGGACCGTGGTGCGGGAAGTCTCGGTGGAAGTGGCGGCGGGCGAGGTAGTCGGTCTTCTGGGACCCAACGGCGCCGGCAAGACCACGACCTTCTATATGATGGTGGGCTTGGTGCGTCCAGACGGCGGCCATATCTCCCTGCTCGGCAAGGATATCACCGATCTGCCCATGCACGAGCGGGCGCGTCGGGGCCTTGGCTATCTGCCGCAGGAGCCTTCGGTATTTCGCAACATGACCGCTGCCGACAATATCCTCGCCGTGCTGGAGCAGCTTCCCCTCACGCCGCTGGAACGCGAAGAGCAGCTGGAGCGGCTCATGGGCGAGCTGCATCTACACGCGCTGCGTGACACCAAGGGCCACAGCCTCTCTGGCGGCGAACGCCGACGGGTGGAGATCGCCCGGGCGCTGGCCATGAACCCGCGCTTCATCCTTCTGGACGAGCCCTTCGCCGGTATCGATCCCATCTCGGTACTGGATCTGCAGCACCTCATTCGAGGTCTGCGGGAGCGGGGCATCGGCATCCTCATCACCGACCACAATGTCCGCGAGACCCTCGGAATCTGTGAACGCGCCTATATACTGCACGATGGTGCGGTGCTCACCTCGGGAGATCCCGAAGCGGTGGTGAGCAACCCGCTGGTGCGGGAAGTGTACTTGGGAGATCAGTTCAAGATCTGAACCGCCATGAAGCCAGGACTCGAACTCAAGCTCGGTCAGCATTTGACCATGACTCCTCAGCTGCAGCAGGCCATTCGTCTCTTGCAGCTCTCCACCCTCGACCTGCGCCAGGAAGTGCAGAGCATGCTGGAGAGCAACCCACTGCTGGACGAGGATGTCGAGGAGGGGAGCGAGTCGGCGGAGGCGCCAGAGCCGCGCAATGAGACCGCTGCCGAGGAGCGCCAGCTGGATCTGGATGCGGACGATGCACTGCCCAACGATCTGCCCGTGGATAGTCAGTGGGACGATATCTACGACCTCGGCAACACACCATCCGCAGGCCCGCCAGCGGACGACGATCTGCCGGATTTCGAGGCGCGCAACAGTCGCTCCCAGTCCCTCCAGGACTATCTCCGTTGGCAGGCCGACCTCAGCCACTTCAGTGTGGCGGAACGAAATATCGCCGAAGTGATCATCGATGCCGTGGACGATAGCGGCTACCTGGTGGCCAGCATCGAGGAGTTGGCAGCGACTCTGGAGCTGCCGCCGGCCGAGGTGCTGCCGGTGCTGCGCAGGATCCAGGACTTCGACCCTCCCGGGGTCGCGGCGCGTGATCTGGGCGAATGTCTGTCACTGCAACTGCGGCAGCTACCGGAACCCGAGCAGCCGGTGGTGCGGTTGGCGCGGCGTATCGTCGAGGAGCAACTGGGCCTGCTGGGCAAGCACGACTACGGTCGTCTCGGCCAGCTCCTTGGCGCCGACCCCGAGAGCTTGCGCCAGGCGGTGGCCCTCATCGCCAGTCTCAACCCCAAACCGGGCAATACGGTGGGGGAAGAATCCGCCGAATACGTCATCCCCGATGTCATCGTGCGCTGGAGCGGTCGACGGTTGCGCGTCGAACTCAACCCCGAGGCCATGCCGCGCCTGCGCATCAACCGGCACTACGCCGAAATGGCCGGCGCCCGCGATGCGGCGCACCGCTACATCCAGGATCAGCTCAGTGAAGCGCGCTGGTTCATCAAGAGCCTGCAGAGTCGACAGGAGACGGTACTCAAGGTGGCCAGCGCCATCGTCGAGCGCCAGCAGGACTTCTTCCGTCACGGTCCCGAATCCATGCGGCCCATGGTCCTGCGGGACATTGCCGAGGCCGTGGAGATGCACGAATCCACGGTATCGCGGGTCACCAATCAGAAGTACATGATCACGCCCAGGGGCCTCTTCGAGTTCAAGTACTTCTTCTCCAGTCACGTGAACACCGACAGTGGCGGGGCCGCGTCCGCCACCGCCATCCGCGCCCTCATCGCCAAATTCGTGCAGGCCGAGGACCCGCAGCACCCGCTGAGCGACGCCGATATTGCCAAGATCCTGGCCGAACAGGGCGTGCAGATCGCACGCCGCACCGTCGCCAAATACCGCGAAGGCGCCAATATCCCACCGGCCAGCCAGAGACGGCGTCTCTGAGTCGGGATTGGTTCGTCTCCGGGATGGCGCTACACTGTTTCCAGCCCGTGTAGGTATCCAGAGCGGCCATATCATTAAAGTCTAAAGGAGAATGCCATGCAGATCAGCATAACGGGACAACACTTGGATCTCACCGAGGCCCTCAAGAGCTACGTCTCAGAAAAGATCGCTCGTCTCGACCGCTATTTTGATCACGTGTTGGATGCGCGCGTGGTGATGAAGCACCTCAGCCACGAGAAGTTGCCCAATGTCGTAGAGATCACCGTGCACTCTCCGGGTCACGATTTCCACGCCGATTGCCACGATGCCGACATGTACGCGGCCATCGATCTCGTGGCGGCCAAGCTCGAAGGACAGATCCGGCAGTACAAGGAGCGGCTCCGTGACCATCGGGCCGAGCCCTCGGGCGTCGTCAGTGTTGCCATGCAGACGGACTGACACCATGACCTCTCTGCCCCTGGCACTGGATGCCGTCGTTCTGGATCTCGATGTCGATAGTGCCGAGGCAGTGCTGGCGGAGCTCGCCCGCCTTTTGTCGCAGCAGTCGGGGGCGCCGGCGGATGCGGTGCGGCAGGCTCTGCAGGAACGGGAGCAGCAGGGATCCACAGCCATCGGGCATGGCGTTGCCGTGCCCCATGCCCGTTCCACCGAGGTGCGGGAGCCGGTAGCAGCGGCGCTGCGGAGCCGCCATCCCGTCGCCTTTGCTGCGCCGGACGGCGAGGCAGTGCAGATCTTCATCGCCCTGCTGGTGCCGGCAGATGCCACGACGGGGCACCTCGAGATCCTTTCGGACCTTGCCAGCCGTCTCATGCGTGAGGACCTGCGAGAGGCAGTGCGCACGGTACCGGAAGCGGCGAGCTTTCACCGACTTCTGGTCGACGCCCGCGGCTGAGGCGGACGCGGGCTCGGCATGGCCCTGGAACGACAGATTCAGTGTGCCGCACTCTTTCACGCGCTGGAAGAGGGGCTTTCCTGGCGCTGTCTGCATCTTCCCGACCCTTTTTGCGTGCTCGCGGCCGACCACAGCGTCGATGCACAGGACCTGGCCAGCGGTGCCGCGCTCGTGGGTTTTCTCAATTTCATCCGGCCCCATCCGGTGCAGGTGGCGGGCCGACTCGAGCTGGATTACCTGCGCCGACTGCCGGAGCAGATCCCTCAGTTCCTCAACGAGCGCTTGCGTCTTTTGGTGCTGTGTGAGGTAGAAGATATCGATGCCGTGTTGCTGGAACGTCTACGGGCGCAGCAGATAGCGGTCTTTGCGGCGCCCCAGCGGGCGCGGGCGGTGCTGTCGCGGCTACAGCACTTTCTGCATCAGGAGTTGGCGCCGCGGGAATTCCTGCATGGCGTGCTGGTGGACGTCTTCGGTGTGGGCGTGCTGATTCAGGGTGAGGCCGGCATCGGCAAGAGCGAGCTGGCGTTGGAGCTGGTCAGCCGCAACCATCGTCTGGTGGCCGACGACAGTGTGCTCTGCGTGCGTGAGGCGCCCGAGGTCATCACCGGACATTGTCCGCCCGCCCTGCGGGACTTTCTCGAGGTACGCGGACTCGGGATCATCAATATCCGCGAGCTCTTCGGCGCGGCCGCCATCGTGCGCTCCAAGCGTCTGCGTCTGGTGATAGAGATCAAGGAAATGGCCGATATGGAGATGGCGGATATCGATCGTCTGCAGGGCAAGGTGGATCGACTCCAGATCCTCGGCGTAGAGTTCACGCGCCTGCGTCTGCCCGTGAGCCCCGCCCGCAATCTGGCCGTACTCGTGGAGGCCGCCGCACGCAGTCAGTACGTCAAGGAGTCCGGTATCGACATGCTCGCCGAGTTCGATGCCCAGACGCGCCTGGCCGCTGCAGGGTTGCCGTGACCGTCGCGCGCGATTTCATCGTTGTCAGCGGCCTTTCGGGTTCGGGCAAGTCCACGGTCCTGCAGGCGCTGGAGGATCAAGGCTATTACTGCGTCGACAATCTTCCCGCCACACTCCTGATACAGTTCAGTCGCACCCTGCGGGCGCGCGCGCCGGAGCAGGCTCTGGCGGCGGTGAGTGTGGATGTGCGTAACCGCGAGTTTCTCGACGACCTGCCCGCAGCACTGGCGCAACTGCGCCAGGAGGCGCAGCCCCGTATCCTGTTTCTGGAGGCGGATGAGGACACCCTGATCCGCCGCTACAGCGAAACCCGCCGCCGTCATCCTCTGACGGATGCCACCGACCGGAGCCCGGCAGCGGGACTGCGGACCGTCCTCAGGCGGGAGCGGGAAATGCTGCAGAGCCTCGCCGGCGAGGCCGACAAGCGCCTCGACACCTCGCGCATCAATGCCCACGAACTGCGCCTGCGGGTGCAGGCCTGGAGTCTGGCTTCGCAGCACTATCGAGGGCTGGTGCTGCTCCTGCAATCCTTCGCCTTTCGCAACGGCCTGCCTCTGGATTCCGATTTCGTCTTCGACTTGCGGGCCCTACCCAATCCCCATTATCACCCGGAACTTCGAGAGCTCACCGGTCGCGATCCCGGGGTTCGGGATTTTCTGGCGGCGCGTCCGGAGCTGGTACGCGCCCGCGACAGCCTCAACGATTTTCTGCAGCAGTGGCTGGCGCCTTTCGCCCGCGATCATCGCAACTACGTCACCGTTTCCCTAGGTTGCACGGGTGGCAGGCATCGCAGCGTGTATCTGACGGAGGTGCTTGCCGATCTCCTGGCGCAGGAAGGTCGGCGGGTGCTCATCCACCATCGCGAACTGCAGATTACCGAGATGCGTCCGTGAATCGCATCCTGTTGCTGACTCACCGCGGTCTTGGCCGGGGTTTTTTGGCCGTATTGGAGCATATCTTCGGCACGGTCCCCGATGCCGTGGAGCTGCGGGAAATTGGCGCAGACAGCGACCTGGAATGGGAAAAGGTGTGGCTGCAAAATTGCATTCGGGGCCTGGCGCCGGCGGATGCCCTGCTGATTCTCACGGATCTTTTTGGCGCAACACCCACCAATATCGTCCCTGTGGAAATGCTCGGAGCGCGTGCCCGACTGGTGACGGGTATCAATCTGCCCATGCTTTTGCGCGCCCTGTCCCGCCGCGAGATGCCCCTGGAGCTGTGGTTGGATGCGGTGCTCTCTGGCGCTCACGAGGGAATTCGTGTTTTTCCCCATAAGGATGGAGTTTCGCTGCCCTAGCCGTTTTTTTCGTTCTTTGCTCTGTTCGGCATATTGAGTGCGGGTACGGAACTGCTACAATGGCGGCCTCGGAATGCTCGACAGCGGGGCGCAGCCAATGGCTCCGTGCGTGCTGGTGCGCCGGACTTTTTTTGACTATGCTTTAACTGCTCGTTATCCAACTCAACAAAGGAGACTGTCATGAGCAAGTTCACCACCGCTTTGAAGGTTACTGCGCTGATTCTGCCCTTGGGTCTGGCCGGTTGCGCCACCACCTCCGACCTGAACAAGGTTGCTGCCAAGGCCGACGCCGCGCAGTCCACGGCCAACGAGGCGCTTGCGAAGGCTAATGCTGCTCAGAACACCGCCACTGAGGCCCTGAGCAAGGCCAATGCCGCACAGAGCACCGCCGATCAGGCCATGAGCACTGCCAATTCCGCCAATCAGAAGGCTGAAGAAGCCAATGAGAAGGTGGAGCGCATGTTCAAGAAGGCGATGATGAAGTAAGACCACCGAAAGTTTTCGGGAAAAGCCCCGCCGACGGCGGGGTTTTTTTTGCAAGAGCAACGACTATTCCGCCGGAGGCAGGATGGCAACGAGTACCGGCACTCCTTCGGCTCGGTGCAGAATCTCCAGAGCGCGCGCCGGCGCGATCTGCACACCTTTGGGCGCGCTTTCCTTCAGCCAGATCATGAAACGGGCCTCGATTTCGGCGGGACTGGAGTCATCGTCCAGTACGGGATTGACCTGCAGGTACAGATGATCTCCTCGCCGCCCCCACAGCCAGGGCTGGTTCACGACGGTGACGGTGGTGCCCGCCGGCACGGCGGCATAGAGTTTGGCAATGTCTTCGGGGTAGAGACGGATGCAGCCGTGGCTGACGCGCATGCCTACCCCCCAAGGTTTGTCGGTACCGTGGATAAGATAGCCCGGCCAACCCAGGCGCAGCGCGTACTGGCCCAGCGGGTTGTCGGGCCCAGCGGGGACCACGTCCGGAAGCATGTCGCCATTTTGCGCATGCTCAGCACGGATGCTGGCCGGCGGCGTCCAGGTGGGATCCTTGACCTTGCTCGTCACCCGCGTCTGCCCTAGAGGCGTGCGCCAGCCCTCGCGGCCGATCCCGAGCGGGTAGCTCACCACCGTCGCACCCTTCCCGCCCTGCGGGTAATAGAAAAGACGCATGGCGGCGAGATTGATGACGATGCCCTGGCGTGGCGCGTCGGGCAGTACGGTCTCGCCCGGGATGAGTACCTGCGTCCCGGCACCGGGGAGCCAGGGATCGACTTTCGGATTGGCGAGACGCATCTGGTCGTAGCCGATGTCGTGGCGGCGAGCGATGTCGATGAGGGTATCTTCGTAGCGGGCCTCCGTATACGCGAGGCTGCCGATCACATTGTCCGGCGGCGGTGGCAAAGGGAATTCCGCTGCGGTGACGGAAGCCGCACTACACAGACAGGCGAGCGACAACGCAATACGAGTGACGATGTTCAAGTAAGCTCCCTCTTGGGTTCTGGACTCACGGTCGGGTCGACCCGATCTGTGTGCCTGCCGCGCTCAGCCCATGGCGCTTGGCCGCCGCAGTGCTCCCATCATGGTAAAGACCTTGCTGAACCTTAGCAATCGGGTGTGGCCCGCGCTGCTGGGATGGAACTCTCCCAGGGCGTAGACCCCGAGCACCGGCAAGGCACCAAAACGCTCCTTCCATAGGACGAGATCGTCGTCTTGCTGGCCAAAGAACTGCGCCCCCCGCCCGACGGAGCTGCTGATCCACGCCGTCTCTGCCACCACATCGCTGGCCGCGAGCGCGTCCAGGGCCAAGCGGGTATCGCGCCGTGCAAGCTCGGGATCGCGGACCGCCAGATAGGCCCTGGCACCGTGGCGCAGGGGTCGCTCCAGCCACAGACCGCTCTGACCGATATCGGTAGCGGTGATGGACAGGAGTTCCGGCTCCATGTCCTCGTCTTCCGCCACTTCCACCACCACGAAACGATCCAGGGGCAGTTTACGGGATTGGCGCAGGGCGTAGGGGATATTACGGGCCAGCAGGGGTAGCGCCGAGTAGCGCTCCAAGGCCAGGAGCAAGGCACCTTGCTGACGGCGCACGGGCAGTAGCTCGGTGAGCGCCCGCAGGCCCCGCGAGGCCTGACTCCGCGCCTGCAATGGTCCCACCAGTTGCAGGCACAGACCACCCGGAAGCGGTCGACCGTTGGCCCCTTGCCACTGGCTGATGTGACTGCCAACGGCACCGAAGGCGCCGCCGGGGCAAGTTTCACCATAGTGGGGCGGTCCGACCCTGGGCCGGTCCCACAACAGGAAGGGAGTGCCCGCCAAAGAACGCGCCGACTGGGCCCAGGCAAGACCGAGGGGCGCAGCGAAAAGCTGTACCGCACAGGCGGAACTGCCCAGGGCACTGCCGTCCTGGGTGAAGACGCCGGGAAAGGTACCGACCACGAACTGAAGACAACCGAGTTCGGTCCGCGCGCGACGCAAGGCCTCACGCGGCAGCAGGAGGTGCGGCGGGCTGAACAGCACGATGGCGGCGGTGATCTCGGCCTGCCCTATGGCCGCGCGCGCCATGGTGATGGCTTCGGTCAGGAGGGCCGCCGGCGCCCGCGCACCCGAGGCGAAACCGGTGCTTAGCTGGGGCTCCGCTGCCAAAGAGTCTTGTCGGGCCAAGCACAGCAGGAGAAGAGGGCACAGCTGCCGCAATGTGGTTTACGCGCCGTGCAGGTGTAGCGACCGTGCAGGATCAGCAGGTGGTGGGCATCTTTGCGCATTTCCTCCGGGACCACCTCCATGAGGCCTTTCTCTACCGCGAGAGGGGTCTTGCCGGGGGCGATCCCCAAGCGATTGGCGACACGAAAAATGTGCGTATCCACGGCGATGGTGGGTTCACCAAAGAGGGTGTTGAGGACCACGTTGGCGGTCTTGCGTCCCACTCCAGGCAAGGATTCCAGCGCTTCGCGCGTGTTGGGGACCTGTCCGGCATAACGCTCTACCAAGACCCCCGCCAAGGCGTGGACGTGCCGTGCCTTGGCGTTGAAGAGACCCAGACTACGGATGTGGGCGCGGATACCGTCCTCGCCCAGTTCCCACATCGCTTCGGGTGTGGGTGCTGCCGCGAACAGGCCGGCGCTGCAGAGGTTGACGGCCTTGTCGGTGCTCTGCGCCGAGAGCACCACCGCCACCAGTAACTGAAAAGGACTGGCGTAGTGAAGTTCCGTGCGCGGGTCCGGGATGCTTGCGCGCAGCGCTGCAAAACATTGCGCCGCGCGCTTCCTGCGGGCCTGCTTCAAGGTCGGGAGGGAGTGCCGGGCAACTCAGACGTGGCGATAGCGTCCGATCTCCGGAGCTTCGGGGCGGGGATGCTTGGCCGCTACGGCGTTGGCGTCCTCTATCCAGTGGTGGTGCTCTTCTTCCAGCCGGTGCAGGGCATCGGGATCCAGCTTGGGCAAGATGCTGCCCTTGATGAACTCGCCAAGGTCCAGCAGGCGGGTAGCGATGGCATAACCGTGCAGGTGGAACTCATGATCCGCGTGGGTCCCGAAGTGGAAATGCTCGCCCTGAAAGAGCACACCCTTGGCTGCCAGCAGATCCGGGTCGTTCATGACGAAATTCTTGGTCCAGGTATACCAGTGCTCGAAGTACTTTTCCTGTGCTTCCAGGCCCCAGTTATGGGCCTCGAAGAAGGCAAAAACGGAAACCCTGTTGGCCTTGCCGGAAAAAGGAAAGTGTCCTGCCATGCTGTACTCCTTGGGATCGTTCATGAATTATCGCGAGCCATTATAGACCCGTTGCCGGGTTATGGGGTAGCGCGGCCGGCCACCCAAGCGACCTCGCGGCAAGACGAGCCTCGTCCAGGAGGTTCCTAAAGACAGTGCCGCCGCGTTTTGCGCGCCGCCCTTCGCTGCGGCACGGGACCTTAGAAGAGGCTACGGTAGAGGTCCCGATAGGCAAGGGCGGCACTTCGCCAGCTATGGTCTTCGCTCATGCCGCGCCGTTGCAACTCGTGCCAGAGTGCGGTCCGCTGGAAGTAGCGCTCGGCGCGCAGGATGGCGGCACGCAGGGTATCGACCTGCGCCGGGTGGAAGACAAAACCGTTGCCGAGCTGGGCCATGGGTCCGTCGACATCGTGGACGGTATCGGCAAGACCACCCGTTTCCTGGACGATGGGGACGGTACCGTAGCGCAGACTGTACATCTGATTGAGGCCGCAGGGCTCGAAGCGGGAGGGCATCAGGAACATGTCGGCACCGGCCTCGATGCGGTGGGACAGGGCCTCATCGAAGCCGATCCGCGCTGCCATCTGGCCACGGTGTGTAGCACCGAGTTCGCGCAGACGCTGCTCCAGCGACCGTTCGCCACTGCCCAGAACCACCAGCTGCAGACCGCGCTTGAGGAGTTCCGGGGCGAGGGCGAGGACGAGGTCCGAGCCCTTCTGTTCTACCAGGCGACTGATCATGCCCAGCAGCGGCACGTGCGGATCCGGAAACAGCCCCAGCTCCTGCTGCAGGCGCGCCTTGCAGGTGGCTTTGCCCTGCAGATCGTCGGCGCTGTAGTGGGCCGGTAGGTAGGGATCGGCGGCTGGATTCCATTGCTCGCTGTCGATGCCGTTGAGAATTCCACTGAGCGCGCCGCTGCGGGCCCGTAACAGACCATCGAGCCCCATACCGAATTCCGGGCGCTGGATCTCCCGGGCGTACGTGGGGCTCACCGTGCTCAGGTGATCGGCGTAGACGAGGCCCGCCTTGAGGAAGGAAAAACTGCCGTAGAGCTCGGTCCCCTGCGGATGAAAGTCCGTGACTGGCAGATGCAGGCGCTCCAGAACCGCGGGGTCGAATCGACCTTGATAGGCCAGATTGTGGATGGTCAGGAGCGTGCGCGGTCGCGCTGCGCCGATGCGCGCCTCCAGCTCCAGCAGATAGGGCACAAGCCCCGTCTGCCAGTCGTTGGCGTGAACGAGCTCCGCCTGCCAGGAGAGTTCCGGTACCCGTCCCTGGGCAATTTCTGCGGCAGCCCGGCACAGACGGGCGAATCGCTCGGCGTTGTCGGGCCAGTCCTCACCCGCGGGATTCTGGTACGGGGACCCCGGGCGCTCATAGTCCGGGTGTCGCAGGAAAAGCCACTGCGGATGATCCATCGGGCTCAGGATTTCCACCCGCTCGCCACTGAACGGCAGCCAGAGATCGGCGCGATGGCGCAGCTGCGCGGAATCCGGCCGACCATACCAGGGGACCAGCACGCGTACATCTTCCCCTGCCGCCAAGAGCTGGCGGGGCAAGGCGCCGCTGACATCCCCGAGGCCGCCGGTCTTGGAAAAAGGGGCCATTTCCGAGGTCACGAAGAGGATCCGCAAGGGCTGCTCCCGTTTTGCCAAAGGGACCATACCCTAGCACGAAAGCCCGTGGGCTTCATCGCCTTTTTTGAATATTCCCGGTGTCTCCCGTATATTCCTCAAGGATTGCGACCCCTCGCCGCAGGGGGCTTTGGCCAAGGAAGACGGGACATGGATATCTGTGAACGTTTCAAGGAGTTTCGGGATCGCGGGCGACTGGTGGTGTACTTCCCCAACACCCATCAGGATGAGGAGCCCGAGGCCTACGCCGTGTTTCTGGCGCTGATGCGACTGCGCATGGGCGTCATGATTCTCGCGCCGGACCTCCCGGAACGCTACGAACCCGTCTACCGGGACGCCATCAAGTACCACCTGCAGACCATCCGCCACAGTCGCCTGTTCACGAGCTTCGTGCCCATCAAGACCCGCGTCTATTTCGTCGAGACGGCAGCGGTGCGGGACGACTTCTACGGCTGTGCCGATTTCTGTGTTCCCGGGGGGAGTCTGGTCGGGGGTTCCGTGGATCTGGCGAGCCCCATCCAAGCGGGCTGCCCCATCGTTCTGGGACCCAAGGCCAGCGATGCCGCGAGCCGGGCCCTGGTGGCCGCAGGCGGCGCCGTGCAGGCCGACAGCATCGCCGCTATCCCGGAACTTGCCAAGGCCTGGCTTACGGAACCGGAAGCGGCCCGGGAGGCGGCTGGAAAGGCCCGCGCCTGGTGGCAGACCCGCTGAGCGGACAGACCATCTCTCTGCTCGGGTAGCGGGGGCTATGCCTCAGGCGTAGTGGCGCTCGATCCAGTCGCGGTAACTGCCGTCCAGAATGGGCCGCCACCAATCGGGGTGTTCCAGGTACCAGCGGATGGTCTGACGGATCCCCTCGGCGAAGGAGAATTGCGGCGCGAAGCCTAGCGCGCCGCGAATTTTCTGGGCATCGATGGCGTAACGGCGATCGTGGCCGGGACGATCGCGCACGTGCTGAATGAGTTCGGCCGATGGCCGTCCACGGCTCGGAGCCGCCAGGGGGTAGCGTTGCAGCCAAGCATCGTCCTCGGCAAAGATCGCATCCACTTCAGCGCAGATGAGCTGGACGATATCCAGGTTGCTCCACTCATTGCAGCCGCCGATGTTGTAGCTCTGCCCCACCTCGCCGCGTTCGAGGATCTCGGCAATCCCGCGGCAGTGATCCTCGACGTACAGCCAGTCGCGAATCTGTCGGCCATCGCCATAGATGGGCAGAGGCTTGCCCTGGAGGATGTTGACGATGACCAGGGGGATGAGTTTTTCCGGGAAATGGTAGGGCCCATAGTTGTTGGAGCAGTTGCTGGTGGTCGTCTGCAGTCCATAGGTGTGGTGGTAGGCCCGTACCAGATGATCGGCGCCGGCCTTGCTGGCGGCATAGGGTGAGTTGGGTGCGTAGGGTGTATCCTCGCGGAAGGGAGGGTCTTCGGGACCCAGGCTGCCGTAGACCTCGTCCGTCGAAATGTGGTGGAAGCGATGGGGCACGGACCCCTGGGGTCCGTCCAGCCAAACCGCCTTGGCTGCCCGCAGCAGGCTGTGGGTACCCAGGATGTTGCTGCGGATGAAGGCGTCCGGCTCGTGGATGGAGCGGTCGACGTGGCTTTCCGCGGCGAAGTGCACCAACACATTGAGGCGATGATCCCGCAACAGCCGCTCCACGAGATTCTGATCGTTGATGTCGCCCTGGACGAAGCGAAAGCCCGGCCGCTTTTCCAGACCGGCCAGACTGTGCCGGTTGCCGGCGTAGGTCAGGGCATCCAGTACGACCAAGGTGGCGTGGGGATGCTGATGCAGCCAGTAGTGGCAGAAGTTGGCACCGATGAAGCCGGCACCGCCCGTCACCAGCAGGCGTCTCTCCGGGAAGATGTCGTTGTTCGGCATGGTGGCTCTCTTGGAATCAAGCGGTGGATGAAGTCGCCTGGGCGCTGAGGACCCGGCGCAGGGCAACGCGCCAGTGCGGCGCCGCGCCCAGGGCGGCGTAGGCCTCGGTCTTGTCCAGCTGACTGTTGGCTGGACGCCGGGCCGGAGTCGGATAGGCACTCGCAGGAATCGCCTCGATGGGGATGCTGCGGGAGAGCAGACCCAAGGCCAGGGCCTCTTCCTGGATGGCCACGGCAAAATCGTACCAGGAGGCGACGCCAGCGTCGGTCCAGTGCTGGGTACCCCGGAAATCCCGCTGTGCGGTGGCCTGCCAGAGGGCGTCGGCGAGACTCAGGGCGGAGGTGGGGCTGCCCACCTGATCGCAGACGACGCGCAACCGTGGCCGGGTTTCCATGAGTCGCAGCATGGTCTGCAGAAAGTTCTGGCCCCAAGGAGCATAGACCCAGCTGGTGCGCAGAATGAGGGCGTCTTCGCCCAGGGTTTCGCGGATGGCCTGCTCACCCGCTGCCTTGCTGGCACCGTAGACGTTGACGGGTGCCACGGCATCCCGAGGTCGATAGGGCTCTCCCTGACTCCCCGAGAACACAAAATCGGTGGAGATGTGGAGCAGTTCCGCACCCAGGGTCGAAGCGGCGCGGGCAAGGTGGCCAGGGCCCACGGCATTGATGGCCTGGGCCCGGTCCGGTTCCGATTCGGCCCGATCCACGGCGGTGTAGGCGGCTGCATTGATGATGATCTGCGGTCGGTGGGCGCAGACGCAGGCGGTGACCGCTGCCGCATCGCTGATGTCCAGTTGCTGGCGATCGACGAAGATGGCCTGGACCCCTGCTGGCACACTCTGCGCCAGGGCACGCCCCACCTGGCCCCCCGCACCCGTGATGAGAACCCGCTTGGAGGTTTTGCGCTTATCAGCGTCCATAGCGGTCGAGCAGGTCGTGCAGGGCAGGATAGAGGATGGTGGAGGACGATTCGCTTCCCGCGCTGGCAGTGGGTGGGTAGGGATAGAGAAATTCGTAGAAGTTGTCCATGGGCAGGCCCTGGGTATCGTAAGCCTGGACGCGAATCTCCGCACCCCGGCGCTCTACCCATATGTGGCAGGCGCGAAGACCGCGGGCACTGGGCAGCTCCGTCTGGAAGGGCGAGTCGGCGGCACCGCAGGCGGCACGCGGGGCAGCGTCGCGCCATTCCCGCAGAAGACTGTCCTCAAGCTTGGCAGCGACCTTGGCCGAGGGCAACAGCAGGGCCCGCCGATCGGTCCAGGCGGCATCGACGGCCGCACGGTCCTGTGGCGCACTGATGGCCACGAGCTGGTGCAGGCGATCCAGGTTTTCCAGGGCCAGGGTGAGTTCCGTCCGGACGGCGGCCTGGCGATGGATGATGTGCACACTCAAGGCGATGGCGCCAATACCATAAGCGCCGATGATGCCCAGTAGAAGCCAGGCAAAAAGGCGGCGTGCGCTGGGCGAGGGGGCGGTCATCAGACGTTGCTGCGGCGCGAGTCGCGCCGCGGAATCTCACCGAGCAGGCTGGCCCGCTTCTGCGCTACGCTGCCTGGCTCGTAGTGCATCACCAGGTGGTTCTCCTTGGCAAAGTGGAGAATCTCCTTGTAGGCCTCGGGGCGGATCTTTTCGAGCTCCTCGTCCATGAGGATGGCGGCGTTGCCGTTGATGGTGGCAGGCTCGATGTACGGCAGGTAGTGGATCTTGTGGTCACTTCCAAAGTGGGCGAGGCCTACGCCCTCGATGAGCATCTCCGCCCAGGCCGAGGGTCGGAACTTGCGCCCGCTGGCCGTGATTCCTTCAATGATGATCATGCAGCGCCCCTCCGTGAACCGGCGCCATAGCATACCGCAAAGCAGGGCGGTCAGGAAAAGTCAGGGGAAACACTCCAGGTCCGCAAGCAGGCTGCCGGCGGCGTCCTTGGCGGCCAGCGTAGGCAGGGTTCCGGGCGACAAGGGCCAGCGGACGCCCACCGTAGGATCGTCCCAGCGCAGGCAGCGCTCCGCCTCGGGCAGGTAGTAGTCCGTTGCCTTGTAGAGAAAGTCCGCTTGCTCCGACAGCACCAGAAAACCGTGGGCAAAGCCCGGCGGCACCCAGAGCATCTGCGCGTTGCCGGCACTCAGGGTGGCGCCGGCCCACCGGCCGAAATATGGCGAACTGCGACGCAGGTCCACGGCCACGTCAAAGACCTCGCCCGCCACGACGCGCACCAGTTTGCCCTGCGGCTGGCGGATCTGATAGTGCAGGCCGCGCAGGACCCCGCGCTGGGAGCGGCTGTGGTTGTCCTGGACGAAATCCAGATCCAGCCCGGCGGCGGCAAAGCTGCGGCGATTCCAGCTCTCCAGGAAGAAACCACGGGCATCACCAAAGACCCGAGGCGTGATGAGCAGTACATCGGGGATGCTCAGGGCTTCGATCTTCATGGCTGGCGTGGCTCCTCCTCGAGCAGGCGCAGCAGATATTCGCCATAGCCACTCTTGCGCAGGGGCTCGGCCAGCCGGCACAGCGTGTCATCGCCGATGTAGCCCAGGCGCCAGGCGATTTCCTCGGGACAGGCCACCTTGAGACCCTGACGTTCCTCCAAGGTGCGGATGAATTGGGCGGCGTTGAGGAGATCGGCGTGCGTCCCAGTGTCGAGCCAGGCGGTACCGCGGCCGAGAATTTCCACCCGCAATCGGCCGTGGCTGAGATAGAGGTTGTTGAGGTCGGTGATCTCCAGCTCACCGCGGGCCGAGGGGCGCAGCTGCCGTGCCAGCCGACTGCCATCCCCGTCGTAGAAGTACAGACCGGTGACGGCGAAGGAGGAGCGTGGCTGGGCCGGTTTTTCGGCCAGGCTGAGCGCCCGGCCCGTGGCATCGAATTCCACCACGCCGTAGGCCCGGGGATTGGCTACGTGGTAGGCAAAGATGGTGGCCCCATCCGCCTGTGCCGCGATTGCCTGTAGCTTGTCGCTGAGCTCGTGCCCGTAGAAGACGTTGTCGCCCAGTACCAGAGCCGAGGGCGCGCCGGCCAGAAAGTCCTCGGCGATGATGAGGGCCTGGGCCAGCCCTTCGGGTTGGGCCTGTTCCGCATAGTGAAACTCCAGCCCCCACTGGCGACCATCGCCCAGCAGTTGCCGAAAGCGAGGCAGATCGGTGGGGGTGGAGATGATCAGGATCTCGCGGATGCCAGCGAGCATCAGGGTGGACAGCGGATAGTAGATCAGCGGTTTATCGTAGACGGGCATGAGCTGTTTGCTCAGAACCTGCGTCAGCGGATAGAGACGGGTGCCTGAGCCGCCCGCGAGAATGATGCCCTTACGCATGCGGCTGCTCGCCGGCACGCGCCTGGCAGAGTCCGTCGAGGTAGCGCACGAAAGCCGGACCGACCTCCGGATGAAGCTGGGCAAAGGCGATGGTGGCCTGCAGGTAGCCAAGTTTGTCGCCGCAGTCGAAACGCTGTCCTTGGAAGCGGTAGGCGAGAACCTGACGCTCGCCCAGGAGATTCGCTATGGCGTCTGTCAACTGGATTTCCCCACCGGCGCCGCTGCCGAGATTCTCGAGAAAATGGAAGATGCGGGCCGGCAGAATATAGCGCCCCACCACACCGAGATTGGAGGGGGCCTCTTCCGGCTTGGGTTTTTCGACGATGCGGCTCACCTGATAGATGTTGTCGTCCCAGGGACGGGCATCGACGATACCGTAGCGGGAACTGTGCTCCCGCGGAATCTCTTCCACACCCAGTATGCCGGCCTGGTAGCGCCGATACTGCTCCACCATCTGCCCGAGCACCGGCTCCGTCGCCAGCATGAGATCGTCCGCCAGCAGCACCGCAAAGGGTTCATTGCCCACCACCGGGCGCGCCATGAGCACAGCATGGCCAAGGCCCAGGGGGTAGGGCTGACGCAGGAAAATGGTGCTCACATGGCTCGGCAGAATGGCCCGCACCTGTTCCAGCAGGGCGGTCTTCTGCTTTTTTTCCAGTTCCATTTCCAGCTCGTAGGAGACATCGAAGTGATCAGCGATGGCGCGCTTGCCGCGGCCGGTGACGAAGATGAGCTGATCGATACCGGCGGCGATGGCTTCCTCCACCGCGTACTGGATGAGCGGCTTGTCCACCACCGGCATCATCTCCTTGGGACTGGCCTTGGTGGCGGGAAGAAAGCGGGTACCCAGACCGGCTACGGGGAATACGGCTTTACGCACGAGCTCCATGTCGTCTCCTCACTGTATCGTTGGCGCCAGTATAGTGAGCCGCGTCGAGCGCGGCAAAAGTCGAGCTCAGTGCGGGGCCTCCCCCGCTTCGGTTTTATCCGTGGCTTCCGCGGCGGCCTTGACCGCCTGTAGTTTTTCACGCAGATGCCGGCCACTGCCCACACCGCCTGCCATGGCAAAGCGCAGTGCCTGCTGCGGCGAGAGCTCCGGCAGAGGAATGAGCTGGTCGCGTGGCACCACGTAGGTAAAGCCGCCGATGTTGTAGGCCATGGGGACGTAGACGGCCAGACAGTCCTCGCCCAGGCCCGGTATCTCGCTCAATTCGTCGCGAGTGACGAGGCCGATGACGTAGGCGCCGGCGCCGTTCTGCGGCACCAGCACGGCGCTGCGAAAGCCACGGTCCTTGCCGCCCAGCAGCAGTTCCACGGTTTCCTGGATGGTGCTGTAGATGCTGTGGAACACTGGGATACGCTCGAGCACGGCATTGATTCGTTCGAAGATCCAGGCCGACAGGGTGTGCGAGGCGAGAAAGCCGACGCCGAGGATGGTGACCAGGGTCAGCAGGATACCGAGGCCCGGAATGTCGACGCCGAAGAGCGCGTGGATCGGGCCGTTGAAGATCCCATCCACCCAGCGACCCACCATCAGGACGAAATAGATGGTCAGTCCGATGGGGAGGGAGATGAGCAGGCCTTGAACGAACCAGCGGCGCAGGTGCCAGCGCCGCGAGGAAGGGGCTTTCGGAGGACTGGATACCGGTAGCATGGTGCCTCAGCGAAATTCAGTAGTGGCCAGGGAAGCATAGCAAGGCCACCTCCCGGGGCAAAGCGGCAGCGCATCCGTCACAGATCGTCTTCGTCGCCCTGGCTCTTGAACTCTTGAGGCGTGAGTTCGTGCTTGCGCATCAGTTTATAGAGATCCGTACGGTGGCGGCCGGCAATCCGCGCAGCGCGGGAGATGTTGCCGTCCGTCGCCCGCAGCAGGTTCTCCAGGTAGCTGCGCTCGAAGGCTGCCTTGGCGTCCTGCAGCGGTGGGAAGGCGCTGCGGCCGCCGGTACGACTGGCGTCGGGGATGGCCTCGGCCGCGACCCAGCCTTTTTCTGTCAAGGCAGCTGCCAGGGTAACCACGTTCTCCAGCTCGCGGACGTTGCCTGGCCAGGGCCGACAGATCAGCTTGTCCAGGGCCTCAGGGCTGAAGCCTTGGATGGGGCGGCCCAGGCGGGCAATCTCCCGGTCGAGAAAATGCTGGGCCAGCAGGAGGATGTCCTCGGGTCGCTCGGCCAGGCTCGGTACCCGCAGCGGGATGACGTGCAGACGATAATAAAGATCCTCACGAAAGGCGCCGCTGGCCGTCAGTGCGTAGATGTCTTGGTGGGTAGCGCTGATGACGCGGATATCCACGCGATACTCCTCCCGGGAACCCACAGGCCGCAGGGTACCCTCCTGCAGGACGCGCAGGAGCTTGACCTGCAGATTGAGGGGAAGATCAGCAATCTCGTCGAGAAAGAGCGTGCCACCATCGGCGGCGCGAATGAGGCCGAGATGGTCCTGGCTGGCGCCGGTGAAGGCCCCCTTGACGTGGCCGAAGAGCTCGCTTTCGGCGAGGTCGGCGACGATGGCGCCACAATTGACGGCAATGAAGGGCCCCTGGGCGCGGGGACTGGCGGCGTGGATGGCGCGTGCTACCCGCTCCTTGCCCGAACCGCTCTCGCCGGTGAGGAAGACGCTGGCCTGCGAGTGGGCGACGCGGGTCAGTTCGTCCACGAGCTTGGCCATGACCGGGCTGCGGTGCAGGATCATCTGCCCGGCCAGATCCTTCAGCGTGGCCCGCAGTCGGCCAGTCTCGCGGCTCGCCTGGCGTTGCCGCAAGGCGGCGGCGACCAGGGATTCCAGCTCCTCACTGCTGAAGGGCTTGCCCAGATAGCCGAAGGCCTGTGCGCGCATGGCAGCCACGGCATTGGGGATGCTGCCGTGGGCGGTGAGGATGATCACCGGCAAATCGGGATCCAGCTCCTGCACCGCTTCGAGAACTTCCATGCCGTCCATCTCGGGCATACGCAGATCGGTGATGACCAGATCCGGGGTCTCCCGCTCCAGGGCCTTTACGGCCTGCACCGGCGCGCTGAAGGCCTGCACCTGGTGCCCCTCGCTCTCGAGCCATAGGCCCAGAAGCCGCAGGAAGTCGGGGTCGTCGTCGATGATGCAGATGTGCGCGGGGTCTATGCCGAGGGATTTCTGAGTCATTGCGGGGCCTTGCTGCTAAGACTTTCCTGCGCCTGTTGATGTAGGAGCTGCTCCAGGCGCTGCAGGCGCTGCGCCGCCGATTCTTCCGCCGCGGATCGGGCGGGGGTGGTGGCGGGAGCAGCGGGACGCGGGCTTCTGGTCGCCTCCGCCGGTGGACAGGAAAGGCCGTGCTGCTGCGAGCGGCTGTAGGCCACCAGGTTCTGCCATGGCCGAATCTCTGCGGCGACGCTGGGGTTCTGGGCGGCCAGCTGCAGTTCCCGACCGGCATTGTCGACACTGGTACGGTTCAGTGGCGTCTGCTGCAGATAGCTGCGGGCGAGAGCGAGATGGATGCGGGCGCAGTCGACGCCGTCGGCTGCGCCGCAGTGGCCAAGGTCTGCCAACAGCTGCGCCCGACTGGAGTTGGGGGCAGGTTGTGCCGACGGCAGTATCTGGGCGCAGGCAGCGAGGGTCGGCAGGGCCATGAGCAGAAAGGGTGTGCGAAGGTTCATGGGCGCGACTCTCTGGGGGGTGGACAGGGGAGCCAGACCTCGGCGCTGAGACCCCCTTGTGGATGATTGCGCACGCGGATCTCGCCGTGCTGGGCCAGTACGAGTTCGCGGGCGATGGCCAGACCGAGACCCGTTCCGCGTGGCAGGTTGCTGCTGGCAGAGACCTGAAAGAAGCGTTCGAAAACGCGGCCCAGGAGTGCCTCGGGTATGCCCGGCCCGTGGTCGCGAACCTGAATCCGCACTCCGCCGCCCTCCGCCTGTGCGGCGACGCGGATGGTATCGCCGGCGACGCTATATTTGTGGGCATTGCTCACCAGATTACTGAGGATCTGGAGCAGACGCTTGGGATCGGCGCGCACCTGGAGTCCCTCGTCCACCGCGATCTCCAAGGTCTGCTGGCGACGGTCCAGCAGGGGCTGCATCCGGCCACGCAACTCCTGCAACTGCGCCGACAGGGGCAGGTCCGTCAGCGAATACTCCAGACTCTGCGCCTGCAGCGCGTGCATGTCCAGCATCTCCTGGATGGCGACGTAGAGCTCCTGGACCTGGCGGGAGATGATCTCCAACACCTCGCGCTGGGCCTGCGAGAGCTTGCCCAGGCGCTCGCTGAGCATCAGCTCGGCGCCAGAGCGGGCCGAGGCCAGTGGGGTTTTCAGTTCGTGCGACACCTGGCTCAGAAAGACGTGGCGCAGGCGCTCCTCCTCCCGCAGGCGGCTCTGCATGGTCTCGATGCTCGCCGCCAGATCGCGGATCTCCTGGGGACCCTCCCGTATCAACCGCGTTGCCCGCCCTGCGCCGAGATCTTCCAGAGCGCGGCGGATCTCCCCCAGAGGACGCGTCAGCGCCACCGCGACCCGCCAGGGAATCCACAGGGCGAGGGCCGCCGTCACCGCCACCAGCAGGTAGAGCAGCCAGACCGCTCGGGTCCGTGCTTCGGCGGCCTGTTGTGACTCCTTGAGAAAGAGTTTCTGCAGACTGCCGTGGAGCTCTGCCAGAGCAGCGTCCACGCCTCTCTGGCCAACATCCGCACCGTTTGCCTGGATAGCCGCGCGACCGTATTCGGTGAGGGCGCGACTGAGGGCGAGGACCCGACTGCCAAGCTCGGGATGCTTTTTCTGGACGATGGGCAGCAATGCTTGCAATTCCTGCTGTTCCCTCTGCACCAGGGCGTGAAAGGTGTGCTCATAGCCGCTGTGCGGCAGCACTCCCGCCAGGCGCCGGTAGAATTCGGCCTGTCCCTGAGTGTCACGGATCTCCAGAAGCTGCCGTTGCACCGGCAGTGCCGTATCCAGCAATACATCGCTGCTGCTGCTGAGGCTGTGGATGGCCTGCAGGGCGAGGGCAACGAGCAATGCCACCATGAGGAATATGAGTATGGCAGCGGCTCGTACCCGCCGTGGGATGGACCCGGCTCGACTTCGGTCCTCGGGTTTGCCGGAAAACCAGCTCCGTTCCGTCTCCAATCCTTTGACTACGCTCATGACTGAAACCCCCGCAGTGCTTTGGGGCCCCCTCGATTCTGGCAAGCAAGGCACCAGTGTACGGGAGCGACAGTCTTTCGCCCACTGTAGTCATCTCGCTACGGCAGCGGAAGTCCTGTGTCCGGGAGCGTCTGGCCGGTCCATGACGATGGCGTGGCCGTGGGCGTCGGTATTCGTCTACAGAAAGACCGCTCCCGGGGGACCGATGGCTCGCGCCGCGGCCACTACTTACCGCGCTGGAGCAGGTTTTTTCTCGGCTGGCACGGACTCTGCTTAGGCAAACTGCATAAAATCAGAAAAATACCATGTTCTAATGAACCGACGGTGAAGGAGTCACGATGCAGATACTAGCTTTTTCCTCAGAGCGACCGCGCCACCAGTACCGTCAGGCCCTGTGGGATGGGGCGAGCCACGAGGCGCTGCTTCTGGATTTCACCAGCGCTGCTTTGGAGGCGGATCTGGACCAGCTGCTGGAACAGGACCCGGACATGCGGCCGCGCTATATCCTGGTCAGTCATAGCGACCCCGATCTCAACGAGGCCGCGGAACGCCTGGCTCTGCTCCTGCCCGATGCCCGCCTGCTCTTGCCCAGTGAGGGAAACTGGGACCAAAGCGCCATAGGGCCTCTGTTCCTGGGTCGGCAACCACTGCAGCTCATTCGTCTGGGCAATGGCCATTGGGGCGTCCACGCTCCGGGACACTGCCTGTGTACCGCCGTCTGGGACCGCCACGGTCGCTGGCGCGGAGACGAAGTGGGCTATCAGCGAGTCCGGCATCTGCCAGCCAGTACGCGCCTGTACAGCGCCGGACTGCCCGACAGCGGGCTCGCGGTGGCAAGCTGGCACGCCGCGCGTGGACAGGTGCTGACGCTGGCGCAGCAACGGAAGCACCGCGCCGCCTGAGCGCGTCTCAGGCTTTGTTGGCCTCATCCAGAAGCCGCTGGGCGGCCATGTGGATGCTGTCGTCCAGTTCGATCCCACCGAGCATACGGGCGACCTCGTCTCGTCGTCCCTGAGCATCGAGTACCCGCAGGCGACTGCGGGTTGCCCCATCCTCCACCACTTTCTCTACCAGGAGCTGGTGGTGTGCCTGGGCCGCCACCTGCGGCAGGTGCGTCACGCACAGCACCTGCTGCGCCTTACCCAGGCGGCGGAGCAGACGACCGATACGCTCGGCCACGGCGCCACCCACACCCACATCCACTTCGTCGAAGATCAAAGTGTCGACCTGCTCCGGCTCCGCCAGAATCACCTGCAGGGCGAGGCCGATGCGGGCGAGTTCACCGCCAGAGGCGACCCGGGCCAGTGCTTGCAGGGGATGTCCCGGATTGGCGCTGAAGTGCAGTTCCACCCGGTCCCAGCCTTTGCCTTGCCAAAGGCTGGAATCCTCAGGGTAGCTCTCAATCTCGACCTTCACCGTGGCGTGGGGCATGCCGAGCCCCTGGATTTCGGCGGCAATGGCCGCCGCCAGTTGCGGTGCAGCGGCGTGGCGCGCGTTGCTGACCCGCTGCGCTTGCTCGCGGTAGGAAGCCTCGCTCTGGTGCGCCGCTGCCTGCAGACGCCGCAGACGCTCCTCATCCTGCTCCCCGTCGCCTATTTCCGCGCGCAGCTCTTGCAGCAATGCCAGCAGTCCGGGCATATCCTTCTGGTGCTTGCGTTGCAGATCCTGCAGTACTTGCAGACGCTGGCCGATCTGTTCCAGACGCGCGGGATCCGCCTCCAGATCCTCGTGGTAGCTGCGTAGGAAGCGGCAGGCTTCCTGCACCTGGATTTCCGCACTGTCGATGAGCGCGGCGCTGTCGCCGAGCTGAGCATCCTTCTGGCAGGCTGCCAACAGAGCGTGCTGCGCCTCCCCCAGCAGACCCAGGGCACCGCCGTCGTCCTCCAGCGCCGCCAGGGCCGTCGCCACGGCTTCCCGAAGCTGTTCCACGGCCCCCAGGCGACGCGCCTCATCGCTCAGTGCTTCCCATTCACCGGCGCGCAGACCGACCCGCTCCAGTTCCTCCAGCACGAAGCGGCGCCACTCCCGCTCTGCCCCGCTGCGCTCGCGCTCGCTGCGGTACTGCTCGAGGGCATCCTGAGCAGCACGCCAGGCGCGTTGCCGACGCGCCAGCTCGTCCAACTCCTTGTCCAGGCGCGCGAAGCGATCCAGCAGGGCGCGCTGGCGCTCCGGTCGCAGCAGACCCTGCTGCGCGTTCTGGCCGAGCAGTTCCACCAGATACTCCCCTAGTTCACGAAGCTGGCTGCCCGCTACCTGACGACCGTTGACGAAGGCCCGACTGCGCCCCTGCCGGGGGATGAGTCGACGGACGATGCAGTCCTCGGTATCGTCGTCCAGACCCTGATCGCGCAGCCATTGGCGGGCCGGCGAAGCCTCCGTCAGACTGAAGCCCGCGGCGATCTCCGCCTGCTCGGCGCCAAAACGCACCAGATCGGCGCTGGCTTTGTCGCCCAGGATCTGGGAGATGGCATCGACGACGATGGACTTGCCCGCGCCCGTCTCTCCCGTCAGCACCGTCATGCCTGCAGCAAGTTCCAACTCCAGGGACTCGATCAGGGCAAAATTACGGATCTCCAGGCGGGTCAGCATCGCTCCTCACCCGGCAGCTCGCCCCAGTGCAGCTTGCGCCGCAGAATACCGTAAAAATCGTGGTCCAGCGGGTGGATGAAGCGCGCCTCACAGGGAGAGCGGCGGACCCGCACCTCATCGCCTGCCTGCATGGGATAGGAATGGTGGCTGTCCAGGCTCAAGGCGGCGGGGTGGCGGGCAGCCAGCAGGGACAGGCGCAGTTCCAGTCGGTCGTCGATGGCGATGGGCCGTGCGCTCAGGGTGTGCGGGCAGATGGGCACCAGCAGCAAGGTCGGCAGTCCGGGGCTCAGGATCGGTCCTCCCGCCGACAGGGCATAGGCGGTGGAGCCCGTCGGTGTGGCGATGATCAGACCATCGGCACGCTCGGTGTAGAGGGGGCGATCGCCGAGCTGCACGCGCAGCTCCACCATGCTCTCACCACAGCCTTTGTGGACGAAGACCTCGTTCAGGGCAAGGCCGCTGACGACGCGGAGCTCATCGCGCCAGAGTTCGGCCACCAACATGCTGCGACGATCCTCCCGATAGGCGCCACGGAAGATGGCTGGTAAGGTCTCGTCGATGGTATCCAGGGGAATGTCCGCGAGAAAGCCGAGTCGCCCCTGGTTGACGCCCAGGACGGCAACCCCGCTGCCGGCGAGACGTCGGGCCGAGCTCAGCAAGGTGCCGTCGCCACCCAAGGAAATCACGAGATCGAGGTCAGGGTCGGGGTCGTCCAGGTTCAGCAAGGGCAGGCGCAGATCGTGCTGCAGTGCCGGCGCGCACTGGCTTTCTAGAAAAACCTCGGCACCCAGGCTGTGCAGCAGGGTTGCCAGGCGCGCGAGACCTGGTCCCGAACCCGAGTCTCGATACTTGCCGATGAGCAGGACGCGCGGAAAGATGGGTGCCATGCTGTTAGCGTACCTTGGGCCATGGCCGGCGCCAAGGGGCAGCCGTCGCCGCGACGGGGCGCCCCACCGTGCCGACCCGAGCGTCGCGGGCCTTGGAGGCGAAGGCCGCGGCGCGCTATCCTCAACCACGATCTTTACCTGGTGAGGAAAGCCTGTGACCGTCCGAATCGATTTTCCGATCCTCAATCGTCTGGGTCTCCACGCGCGCGCGTCGGCGCGCTTCGTCAGCATTGCCGCGCGTTTTCCCTGCCAGGTCTGGGTGGAGCGCGACGGTCAGCGAGTCAACGGCAAGAGCATCATGGGTCTGATGACTTTGGCAGCGGCCCAGGGCAGCACGCTGCAGCTGGAAACCTCCGGCGAGGCCGAGCAGGAGTGCGCCGATGCCCTGCTGGCGCTGACCATGGATCGATTCGGAGAGGGGGAGTGAGCTTCGAGATCAGCGGTATTCCTGCGGCCGCTGGCATCGCCATCGGTACGGCGGTGGTATTGGAGGCCGCCGCCCTGGATATTCCGGAGTATCTCGTGGAGCCAGAGGCGGCCGAGGGCGAGGCCCAAAGGCTGCGCCGGGCACTGGGCTTGGCTCGGGAGGAGTTGCTCCGTGTGCGAGAGGCCATTCCCGGCGACGCGCCACAGGATACCCGACTCTTCATCGACGCCCACCTGCTGATGCTGGATGATCCGGCCCTGCGCGATCGGCCCCTGCGTCTGGTGCTGGACGAGCACCGCAACGCCGCCTGGGCGCTGCATCATGAGCGGGAGCGTCTGCTCGAGATCTTCGAACGCATGGAAGACGCCTACCTACGTGCCAAGCGCGAAGATATCCTGCAGGTGACGGACAGGGTGCTGCGCCACCTCGTGGGCGTGCACGCGCCAGAGCTGCCGGTGGGGGATGAGCGCATCATCGTGGCGGCGGAAATGAGCCCCGCCGATACGGTGCTCCTCAAGCAGGGCAAGGTTCTGGCCTGGGTCACGGACTTTGGCGCGGCCACCTCGCACTCGGCCATCCTCGCACGCAGTCTCGGGCTGCCAGCCGTCGTCGGTACCCATATCGCCAGCCGGCTGCTGCGTACCGGGGACACCGTCGTCGTCGACGGCGAGCAGGGGACGGTCCTGGTGAACCCAGACCCGCTGTTGCTGGAACAGTATCGTGAGCTGCAGGCGCAGCGTCTGCGTCGCCTGCAACTGCTGGAAGAGCAGCGTGATCTGCCTCCCGTGACCCGCGATGGTCTGTCGCTGCACCTCTACGCCAATATCGAGCTGCCCGAGGATGTCGACTGGGTGTTGCGCAGCAACGCCGAGGGTGTGGGCCTCTTCCGCAGCGAATTCCTCTTCATGAACCGCGCCGACAGCCCCAGCGAGGAGGAGCAGTTCCAGGCCTTCAGTCAGGTTCTGAAGGCTCTCGGCGGGGCCCCCGTGACCATCCGTTCCGTGGATATCGGCGCCGACAAAGGTCTGCGCGATGACGAGTTCCGGGCGGCCCACGGCGTGCTCAATCCGGCTCTCGGCCTGCGTGGTCTGCGGCTCTGTCTGCGTCGCCCAGAGTGGTTTCGACCGCACCTGCGGGCCATCCTGCGAGCCTCGGCTCTGGGGCGCGTGCGGCTGATGTTGCCCATGGTCAGCTCCCTCGTGGAACTGCGGCAGACGCGGGCCCTGCTCGCCCAGATTCAGGAGGAATTGCGGCGGGAGGGACACCCCTTCGATCCGCATCTGCCCGTGGGCATCATGGTGGAAGTACCGGCGGTAGCCATGGCAGCCCACAGCTTTACCCGCGATGCCGATTTCTTCTCCATCGGCACCAACGACCTCATCCAGTATGCCTTGGCGGTAGACCGGGGCGACGACGACGTCAACGTCCTCTTCGACCCGCTGCACGTCGGGGTGCTGGCCATGATCCAGCATACCATCGCGGCTGGGCAGACCGCCGGGATACCCGTGGCTATGTGCGGCGAGATGGCTGCCAATCCGGCCCTCACCCCGCTGCTCATTGGTCTGGGTCTGCGCGAATTCAGCATGTTCCCGGGGGCGGTTCCCGAGGTGAAGGCGCAGATCCGCCAGACCTCCGCCGCTGAGGCGCGCGTGCTCGCGCTGCGTATTCTGGCAGGAGAAGATCTTGGCGCGAGCCCGGGGCAATCCGAGGATCTTTGAAGGCCGGGGGCTGCTGCCGATCCTCGCCCTTGGTCTCTTGCTGGCGCTACTGCTTTTCTGGCTGGCGCAGGGGCCTCGCTACCTCGTCGCCCAGGCCCTGAGTGCCGGTGTAGGTCAGAGGGTTCGCCTGGCTGCCAACCCCGGCTTTTTTCTGGACCAGGGCGACCTCGGCATCGTGCTGCGCGGTCTGGTCATCGGACCCTCGCCGGACCCCTTGCTACGGGTGCCCCGATTGCAGACGGAGCTTTCCCTGGCCGAGCTCCTGCGGGGACATCTGCGTCTGCGTCGGGTGTCCGCCGATGCCCCCAGGATCCGGGGTCCCTGGCCGGGCAGTGGCGCCGGCGCCAGCCTGCCGCCACTGCCGCGGGAGCTGCTGCTGCGTGGTGCGACTCTCCAGTGGACGCAGGCAGGGCGAACGCTGCACCTGAGGCATCTGGATCTGCGCTGGCAGCAGGGTCGGCTGGATGCGCGCGGGCGCTGGTCCATGCCCGGCGCGGCGGGCTATTTGACTCTACAAGGGCGTCTGCCGACATCGGCCGGCCCACAGATGGGCGAGCTGCAACTGGCGATCCGCAGCAGCCGCGGCAATGATCGCCTCCACCTCAGACTGCAGGGGCTGCAGCGCGACGGCGCCAATCTTGCTCTTGCACGGCTCGAGGGCGAAGGCCACTGGCGCCGTCGGGACTTTTTTCTGAATATGGATGGGCTCACCTGGCAGGCGCAGAGCGCCCGATTTTCCTGTGTGCGCGCACAGGTACAGACCAGCGGTGCCGCCCTTGGACTGCGCGACTTTCGCTTCGATTTGCGGCCATCCCAGTCCTTCGAGACTCGCTTGCAGATGCACATAGCAAAGCCGCAGGCGATCGCTCAGGAGTTCGGTATCCACACTCCACACTTTGCGGCGGCGGCGCGCACTGCCCTGGATCCCCTGCAACTGGAGGGCGAGTTGAGCGGGCGTTGGCCAGCCGACTGGTCCATGAGCGCTGTGGAGGGGCGCCTGGGGACAACCCATTTTCGCGGCCGGCTGCAGCTGCGGCTGCATCCCCTGCGGCTCGACCTCGCTCTCAGCATCCCCTCCCTCGACCTTGACCCTTACCTCCCCCGGTCGTCGCCCCGCACCACCCCCAGCCCTTTGCCAGTATTGCCTACGCAGTGGCCGGTGCAGGGTCGGGTCACCATCGGGCGGCTGCACTGGCAAGGCTACACGGCGCGGGGCGTGGTGATGGAGATCCGGCCCTGAGGCGCCGACAGCAATCTCCAGAGGCCGGCACCTTGGCGTTGGCAGAGGAGCGGCTCGGGCTCGCGCAGCTGCTGCTGCCCTGGTATCGCGACCATGGCCGGCACGAGCTGCCGTGGCGACAGACCCGGGACGACTATGCCCTGTGGCTGGCCGAGGTCCTCCTGCAGCAGACCCAGGTGCGCACTGCCTTGCCTTATTATGGGCGTTTCCTCAGCGCCTTTCCGAGCTGGCAGGATCTGGCCAGTGCGCCGCTGGATGCCGTCCTGGCCCAGTGGAGTGGCCTCGGGTACTATGCTCGGGCACGCAACGCGCACCGCGCGGCGCAGATGGTGGTGCAGGAGCACGGTGGCCGATTCCCGCCGACCATGGCCGCTGCCATGGCGCTGCCTGGTGTCGGGCGCAGCACCGCGGCAGCGGTCCTGGCGAGTGCCTATGGCCAGGATCAGGCCATTCTCGATGCCAATGCCCGGAGAGTGCTGTTCCGTGCCGCGGGGCTCGTCGGCGAACCCCGCAGTAGCACCAACGACCGGAAGCTGTGGCGGAGACGCCCGCCGGCGCCGCCCACGACTACAACCAGGCGATTCAGGATCTGGGTGCCGTCCTCTGCCGTGCCGCCCGGCCCGATTGTCCAAACTGCCCGGTGCAAAGCCGATGTCGTGCTGCCGCCCTGCCCAAGCGCCGGGAACTGCCCAGGGAGGGTGACCGCAGTGCGCGTCCGCGGCGCTACGCCACCCTGCTGCTCGCGCGGGACGACGGCGGGCGCGTACTGCTGCAGCGACGGCCCGAGCGCGGCATCTGGGGTGGGCTATGGTCCCTACCCAGCTTGGACGATGAGCAGATTCTCGTGGATAGTAGTCTGCGCGCGCAGGTTCTGGAGCGCTACGCCGCTGCCGTGGGGCTCGTCTTGCACGAGCAGTCCCTGGGTCCGGTGCAGCGCCACACCTTCAGCCATTTTTCGCTGGAATACGCCGTGCTCCACGCAAGCTTGCGCGTCCAGGCGGTGGCCGACAAGGGTTCTCCGCTGCTCTGCTGGGATCTTGCCGCCGCCCTCCAGCTCGGTCTGCCAAGTCCCATCCGACGGCTGCTAGAGCAGCTGGATTGAGCTACACTGCGCAACCGTATTCTGCTTTCGTGAACGACAGGAGTGCTGGCATGACCCGTATGGTGCATTGTGTGAAACTGGGGCGTGAGGCAGAAGGTCTCGATCGTCCCCCCTATCCTGGCCCCCTGGGGGCGCGCATCTATCAGGAAGTTTCCAAGGAGGCCTGGGCCGACTGGCTCAAGCATCAGACCATGCTCATCAACGAGTATCGGCTCTCTCCCATCGATCCCAAGTCTCGCAGTTTTCTGGAGAAGCAGATGGAGGCCTACTTTTTTGGAGAAGGCGCCCAGGCCCCTGAGGGCTACGTTCCGCCCAAGGAATGAACTGTTCCTCTTTCCCGACAAAGGCGATGCAGCAACGACGCGGATTTGCACGGATCGCCGCGGTGCGCGTCGCCGGAAGGTGACGCATGCACAGCTCGGTGCTGGATCGCAGCAGCTCCGGGTGAAAAGTCTATCAATAAATGCATCTATATGACTGTCATTACTATTTTGATGGATGGGGGAGCGAACTCCAAGCGCGTCTGGTGAGGCTGCGGGAGCGCGTCCAAAGGCTTCGACGCAGAACCCAGTACAAAAAACCGACGCCGCCGCCGTTCCTGGGG
>ERZ1669250.145-NODE-145-length-37684-cov-7.470781_pt1 | contig 37684 bp, 32 predicted proteins | sample MGYA00579295_ERZ1669250 | MGnify/ENA primary metagenome ERZ1669250 (study PRJEB41166, sample SAMN08046056) | hot springs metagenome | biome: hot spring; feature: acid hot spring; material: thermophilic sediment; isolation source: thermophilic sediment from acid...
CGCGCTTTACCCGGCCGACGATCCAAAGCCGCTGGCCGCGCAGGTCCAGAGAGCCGGCGATACCCTTCCTTGAGGATACTTCTCAAAGCGGAAACGAAGGGCGAACAGCGCTCGCCGGATATCGCCGGGATCTCGGCCGGCCCCGATGACAGGGGCCTTGGATGCGTGTCTTGAGCAGGATATACTGATCGACCCTGCGATCTCCTTCGCTGGGGTGCCCGGCAGCAGGTGAGGACGACGATCATGAGCCTTTACTCCCCCGACTTTGAGAAGGATTCTTGCGGCTTTGGCCTCATCGCCCAGATGGACAATCGGGCGAGTCACGCCATCGTCGCGACGGCAGTGCAATCTCTGGCGCGCCTGACCCATCGCGGCGCCGTTGCTGCCGACGGCAAAAGCGGGGACGGCTGTGGTCTGCTCGTGCAAATGCCCCGGGAGTTTTTTCGGGCCATCCTGGCGGAGAACGGGTGCTCCCTGCCATCGGACTTTGGCGTGGCTCAGGTTTTCCTGCCCCGAGATGAACAACGGATCGCCGAGTTCCAGGCGCGTCTGGCCGCGGAAGCCGCAGACCTGGGGCTGCGAGTTCTCCATTGGCGCGCGGTGCGCACCGACGAATCCGTCTGCGGGCGCGAGGCGCTGCGCACCTTGCCCGCAGTCTGGCAGGGCTTTTTGAGCCTGCCCACGGACAGTGAGCCGGCGGCGCAGGAGCGCCTCCTCTACCGTCTGCGTCGGCGCCTCGAGAAACATTACGTTCAGGATCGGGAGATCTTTATCGTCAGTTGCTCCAGTCAGGTCATCGGCTACAAAGGCATGGTCATGCCGGAGCATCTGCCGGACTTCTACCCCGATTTACGCGACGAGCGCTTCCACTCCGCCCTGGTCACCTACCATCAGCGCTTTTCCACCAACACCTGGCCGGAATGGCGGCTGTGTCAGCCTTTCCGCATCCTCGCCCACAACGGCGAGCTGAACACCGTGCAGGGCAATCGGATCTGGGCGCGGGCGCGCGAGTCGCTCCTGCACTCCGAACTCCTGCCCATGGCCGAGGTGCTTCCAGCGGTGGGCGACGGCAGCGACTCCTTCAGCCTCGACAACATGCTGGAGCTCCTCGTGCAGGGCGGCATGGATTTTTTCAAAGCCTTGCGGCTACTGGTGCCGCCGGCCTGGCACAACGTGCCGCGCATGGACCCGCGTCTGCGCGCCTTCTACGAATACCAATCCATGCGCATGGAGCCTTGGGATGGCCCCGCCGGTCTCGTCCTCAATACCGGCCGCATTGCCGCCTGTGCCCTGGATCGTAATGGCCTGCGTCCGGCACGCTACGTCATTACCCGCGACCGCATCATCAACATCGCCTCGGAGGTAGGCGTGTTCGATTACGACCACCGGGATCTCTTGGTGCAGGGACGGGTGGGGCCGGGGCAGATGATTGCGGTGGATCTGGCTTCCGGTGAATTTTTGGACAGCAAGGCCATCGACGCCCGAATTCAGGGTTCCTCGCCTTACGGCGACTGGCTGCGCGCCTATGCCCGCCACCTCGAGGTCGAGGAGGATCAAGAGGTCGTCGCCACCCCCGTGGAAGACCTTCTGACGGCGGAGAAGGCCTTCGGGGTCAGTTTCGAGGAGGAGGATCAGATCATCCGCGTGCTGGCCGAAGGTGGACAGGAGGCCGTCGGTTCCATGGGCGACGACACGCCCATCGCCGTCCTCTCGCGTCAGCCCCGCCACCTGGCGGACTATTTCCGGCAGCAGTTCGCCCAGGTCACCAATCCGCCTATCGACCCCCTGCGCGAAGCCCTGGTGATGTCTCTCAACACCGCCATCGGCGCGGAGAGCAACCTCTTTGAGGAGCGGCCCGAGTACGCTCGACGGCTGGAAGTACACTCCCCCGTGCTCTCGGATGCGGCCTTCACCGCTTTGCTCCAACAGACGGATCCCGCTTTCCGCAGCCAGACCCTGGATCTCTGTTTTGCTGCCAGTGGCAGACTCGAGGACGCCGTGCACGACCTGCGTGCAGCGGCCGTGGCAGCCGTTCGGGAAGGTACGGTGATACTGGTCCTGTCCGATGCCAATCTGGCGCCCGACCGTTTGTATATCCCGGCTCTGATGGCCGTCGGAGCCGTGCATCACGCCCTCATCGATGCCGGCCTGCGCAGCCGCTGCAATCTGGTGATCGCCACGGCCCACGCCCGCGATCCGCACCACTTTGCCACCCTCATCGGCTACGGCGCGACGGCGGTCTATCCCTACTTGGCCTACGCTATCGTCCGCAGCCTCAAGGAGCGCCACGCGTTCAGCCAGCCGGTGACCCTCAGTCAGGCTCTCAAGAACTATCGCAAGGGTATCGACAAGGGGCTGTACAAGATTCTTTCGAAAATGGGTATCTCTACCCTCGCCTCCTATCGAAGCAGTCAGCTCTTCGAGGCCCTGGGCCTTGCCCGCGAGGTGGTGGATCTGTGTTTCCCGGGCACGCCCAGCCGGATCGGCGGCGCCGGCTTCGCCGCGCTGGAGGCGGACCTGCGCCGGCTCATGGCCGATGCCTACAAGGCACGCAAGGGGCTGCCTCTCGGCGGGCTACTGAAATACGTGAACGGTGGCGAGTATCACGCCTACCATCCGGAGGTCGTGCGCAGCCTGCAGGCCGCGGCGCGCTCGGGACGCTACGAGGACTACAAGGCTTTCGCCCAGCTGGTCAACGACCGCCCCGTCACCAATCTGCGGGACCTCTTGGCCATCCGTCCGGGCCGGGCGATCCCCCTGCACGAGGTGGAGCCCATCGAAGCCATCACTCCGCGCTTCGACACCGCCGCCATGTCCCTGGGCGCCCTCTCGCCTGAGGCGCACGAGGCCTTGGCCATTGCCATGAATACCATCGGCGGACGTTCCAACTCCGGTGAGGGCGGTGAGGACCCTGCCCGCTACCACGATCGCCGGGTCAGCAAGATCAAGCAGATCGCCTCTGGGCGCTTTGGTGTGACCCCCGAGTACGCGGTCAATGCCGAGGAGTTACAGATCAAGATCGCCCAGGGCGCCAAGCCGGGTGAGGGCGGCCAGCTGCCCGGCCATAAGGTCAGTGGGATCATCGCCCGCCTGCGTTATGCCAAAGAAGGTGTGGCCCTCATCAGTCCGCCACCCCACCACGACATCTACTCCATCGAAGATCTCGCCCAGTTGATCTTCGATCTGAAGCAGGTGAATCCCGGAGCCTTCGTCTCCGTCAAGTTGGTCTCGGAAGCGGGAGTGGGCACGGTAGCCGCGGGTGTGGCCAAGGCCTATGCCGATCGCATCACCATTGCGGGTTACGATGGCGGCACCGGCGCGAGCCCCCTTACCTCCGTCAAGTACGCCGGTGCTCCCTGGGAGCTCGGTCTAGCCGAAACCCAGATCACCCTGCGCCGCAATCAGCTGCGTCACCGCGTCCGCCTCCAGGCAGATGGTGGCTTCAAGACCGGCCTCGACGTGGTCAAAGGTGCGCTGCTGGGTGCCGAGAGCTTCGGTTTTGGCACCGCACCCATGATCGTACTGGGCTGCAAGTACCTGCGTATCTGTCACCTGAACAATTGTGCCACCGGAGTGGCTACCCAGGATGAGAAGCTGCGCAAGCACTTCGTCGGTCTGCCGGAGATGGTCATCCACTATTTCCGCTTTGTCGCGGAAGAGGTGCGGGAGATTCTGGCCTCTTTGGGTCTGCGCCGTTTCGACGAACTGGTGGGGCAGAGTCAGTACCTGGAGATCCAGAAGGGAACGACTCCCAAGCAGGAGGCACTGGATCTGCGACCGTTGCTGGCCAATGCCGATCTGGTCGACGGCGATGCTCAGATTTGTACCGAACCGCGCAATCCCCCTTTCGATCGCGGCGAGCTGGCCGAACGGATCCTCAAGGACGCGGCCCCCGCAATCGACAAGCGCATAGCCACGCGTCTGCACTATCGTATCGACAACACCCAGCGCAGCATCGGCGCCCGCCTGGCCGGCGAGATAGCACGCCGCTATGGCAATGCCGGCCTTCCGGAAGGGTGTCTGGAGCTGGATTTTCAAGGCACGGCGGGACAGTCCTTCGGCGCCTTTCTGGTACCCGGCGTAACCTTGAATCTGCGCGGCGACGCCAACGACTACGTCGGCAAGGCCATGCACGGCGGACGCATCGTCATCGCTCCGCCGGCGGGTGTGAGCTATGCCTCTGAAGCATCGGCCATCATCGGCAATACCTGCCTTTACGGCGCGACCGGTGGTGTGCTCTATGCGGCGGGTCGGGCGGGTGAACGCTTCGCGGTGCGCAACTCCGGTGCCACAGCGGTCATCGAAGGCGCCGGCGACCACGCCTGCGAGTACATGACGGGCGGCCAAGTGGTCATCCTGGGGCCGATCGGGCTCAACTTCGGGGCCGGCATGACGGGCGGTCTCGCCTTCGTCTACGATCCCCGGCAACGCTTCCCCGACCAGGTCAACGGCGAGCTGATCAACAGCCACCGCATCGACACGGAAGCCATGCGCGGTTACGAAGCCTTGTTGCGACGGCATGTGGAAAACCACGTCCAGTGGACGCAGAGCAGCTACGCCGCTGCCTTGCTGGCAGACTGGTCCAACTTCCTGTCCGACGTCTGGTTGGTGGTTCCCAAGGCAGCACGCCTGGACGTGCTGCTGGAAGAAGCCAGTTGATCCACGGCCAGCGCCCTCAGCCGAGAGGAACCCATGAATAATTTTGCCTTCCTGGAAGACCCCCGCAACGATCCGCCCAAGCTCCCGGTGGAAGAGCGGCGGGAACTGTTTCGCGAGATCTACAAAAGCTTTGATCTTGCGGGCGCGCAGCTACAGGCAGACCGCTGCCTGCACTGCGGCAACCCCTACTGCGAGTGGAAGTGTCCCGTACATAACTATATCCCCAATTGGCTGCAACTCATCGTCGAAAATCGTATCGAGGAGGCGGCAGAACTCTCCCACAGCACCAACACCCTGCCCGAGATCTGCGGCCGCATCTGCCCTCAGGATCGTCTCTGTGAGGGCGCCTGCACCCTCAACGAGGAGTACGGCGCGGTCACCATCGGTCAGCTGGAAAAGTTCATTACGGAAGAAGCCATCGGCCGCGGCTGGCAGCCGGAAAAACCCCGGGTGCCTGCCAACGGCAAGCGGGTGGCGGTGGTGGGAGCAGGACCGGCGGGACTCGGCTGTGCCGACATCCTCAATCGTGCCGGCACGGAAGTGGTGGTCTACGACCGCTACCCGGCGGTGGGTGGACTGCTGACCTTTGGAATCCCGCCATTCAAGCTGGAAAAGGAAGTCGTTGCCCGCCGCGCAACCATGCTTGCCGACATGGGTATCCGTTTCGAATTGGGCGTCGAGGTCGGTCGTGACATCTCACTGGAGCGACTGCTGGCCGAGTACGACGCCGTCTTCCTCGGCATGGGTACCTACCGCGCCAAGACCGGCAACTTTCCCGGTGAAGACCTGCCAGGCGTCATCAAGGCCTTGGATTACCTCATCGGCAACATCGGTCATCTGATGGCACTACCCGACCCCATCCATCCCTATCAGAATCTGGTGGGCAAGCGCGTCGTCGTGCTGGGCGGGGGCGACACCGCCATGGACTGCGTGCGTACCGCCATTCGCCAGGGCGCCACGGCGGTTACCTGTGCTTATCGTCGGGACGAGGCCAACATGCCCGGCTCCCGCCGGGAAGTCGCCAACGCGCGCGAAGAGGGGGTCCGCTTCCTCTTCAACCGCCAGCCCGTGGAAATCCTTGGAGACGCGTCCGGACCTACCGCCGTGCGGGTAGTGCAGACGCGACTCAGCGAGCCGGACCATCGCGGCCGCCGTCATCCGGAAGAGGTTCCGGGCACCGACGAACTGCTCCCCGCCGATGCCGTCATCGTCGCCTTCGGCTTCGATCCCTCGCCGCCATCCTGGTTTACGGACTTTGGTATCGCCCTGGACGCGGCCGGGCGTGTGGTCACCAACGAACGATTCCAAACCAGCCATCCGCATATCTTCGCTGGCGGCGACATGCGTCGCGGCTCCGATCTCGTCGTCACTGCCGTGGACGAAGGCCGGCGCGCCGCCGAGGGTATTCTGGATTTCCTGGGCGTCTGAACGTGACGCCGACGGCCGCCGCCAACGATCGCTTCCTGCGGGCCTGCCTGTGCCAGCCCGTGGATCAGATCCCCATCTGGCTGATGCGTCAGGCAGGACGCTATCTGCCGGAATATCGCGCCACGCGCGCACGCGCCAAGGATTTTCTGACCCTGTGCAGCACGCCGGAACTGGCCTGCGAGGTAACCTTGCAGCCCGTCCAGCGCTTTCCGCTGGACGCCGCCATACTCTTCTCCGACATCCTCACCGTCCCCCACGCCATGGGCATGGAGCTGCAGTTCTTGGACGGCGAAGGCCCGGTATTTTCCTCGCCGCTGCGCACCGCCGAGGCCATTCGCGCCCTGCCCGTCCCCGACGCGGAGACGGAACTGCGCTATGTCATGGATGCCGTGCGCCTGATCCGCCACGAGCTCGCCGGTCGCATTCCCCTCATCGGCTTTGCCGGTAGTCCCTGGACTCTTGCCTGCTACATGGTGGAGGGTCGAGGCAGTCGGGATTTTCAGCACATCAAAGCGCTACTCTACAGCGACCCCGAGCTCCTCGATCGGCTCTTGGATACGCTAGTGCGTGCGGTTGCCCAGTATCTCAACGCCCAGATTCGTGCCGGCGCCCAGGCGGTCATGCTCTTTGACAGCTGGGGTGGGGCCCTGACTACCGCTGCCTACCGACGCTTCTCACTCAAGCCGATGACCCGAATCATCGGTGCGCTGGAGCGCACTGGCAGTGACGGGCATAAGGTACCGGTGATCCTGTTTACCAAAGGCGGCGGCAACTGGCTGGAAGACATGGCCGACAGCGGCGCCGACGTGCTGGGTTTGGACTGGACCATCGACCTGGGCGAGGCACGCCGCCGCTTGGGACCTGCCCTGGCGCTGCAGGGCAATCTCGACCCCATGGCGCTCTACGGAAGTCCCGAGCTCCTCGTTCAGGAAACTCGATCCATCCTCGAAAGCCATGGCCCGCAGGCCGGGCACATCTTCAACCTGGGGCACGGCATCACCCCGCAAACCCCGGTGGAGCAGGTAGCACGACTGGTGGATACCGTGCACAACTGGCGTCCCTAGAGGTCTCCCAGACCGCGTCGGCTATCGCTCAAAGCCTCCACGGCCAGAGTTGCCACGGCGATCTTCCGCCAGCAGCAAAAGTCCGCGGCGATGGCTTATCCAGCAATCGCTATCCCGCCATACCGCAGCGATACAGCCCAAACACGCATCGCAATGGCTACACAGCAGGAGTCAATGGACGAACGGGGCGGTGCCTCCTGGCTCAGGCACCGTGTCCCCGTCGCCAGGAGTTCCACGCATCGCGTAAGGGGTGGCGGCGGGCTGGTCCCCGCGCCGGCAAGTAGGTGACCGATGCCCCCTGCTCCATGCGCCGCAGGGCCTCGGAAATAGCCGCGTGGGTTTTACTGGCGAGTTGCCTGCGGCCGAGATCGGCGGCCAGGGGTGGACAGAACACCAGACGCAGAGTCAAAGGTGCGGCTGCCGCCAGACGCCAGAGGTGCAGCAGCAAGCTGTCGTCCCCAATAAAGGGGCACAGGCGATCGGCCTGACCCGGCCGCAGTATATCCTCGTAGCGCAAAGCCACGGGCACGGTGGGTACGCCAGCCGCCGCAGCAGTCTCGAAGGGCGCACCGTAAAACTCCCGAACGGTCTTGCCGTCGCTGGTCGTACCCTCCGGAAAGATCAGGACGATGCGACCCCGCTCCAGGACTTTGGTGGCCTCCTTGAGTACCCGCTGGCTCGCCCGGGCATCCTGGCGATCGATGAAGAAGGTGCCCAGCCACTCGCCCATGAAACCAAAAAATGGCCAGGAGCGCATCTCGCGCTTGGCCACAAACTGCCCCGGGGTAACGCTGGCAAGGGCGAGGATGTCCAGATAGGACACGTGATTGGCGGCGATGAGTACGGGTACCTCCGGGATCTCGCCTTCCACCCGTAAGCGAATGCCGAACAGGCGCAACACCCGCCGACTCCACCAACGAAAAGCCGCAAGCCCCTGGGCGTCCGGCTCACGTTTGCGCGCGTATGTCCACCAAGCCAGAGGAAAGGCGAGTACGAGGTAGGCAAGGAGCAAGGGAAGGCGCCACAGACGGCGATAGGCCTGAGGCCGGGAGCGGCGCTGTATACGGCCAGGATAAGGAATGAGTGTAGGCGCCGGGCGCCGACGTCTGGTCATTTTTTCAGGCTATCGACAGGTTCCAGGAAACGTTGCTGGTAGCGCGGTGTTATCAGGCTGGCCTCGCACCAAACGAAAAGATCGGAACAGTGGAACTGGGGATCCCAGAAGGGCTCACCACCAATGCGCACGCCCGCACGCAAGTAACCCTTGAGCAGACTCGGCAGGCTCGCCGGCGCCGCGGTGGATTCGGGATCAAAACCCGGAACCGGCCGCAGGGGAAAGACGCGCTGCTCGGGAGCGGTCAGATGCTTCTCGAGGCTTCGGTAGAGACTGCCCAGCGCGGCGCCATCGGTGCTGTGAATACTGGCACAGCCCATGAGGTAGTCGATATCCCACATCCCCATGGCCTCGGCGAGTCCCGACCAGAGGAGCGTTATCACCGCGCCCTGGCGATAGTCCGGGTGCACACAGGAACGGCCCAATTCCAGGATACGGACATTGAGCGCCATCAGCCGCGACAGATCGAACTCGGTCTGGGCGTAATAGCGTCCGACCCGGTGCACCTGCTCCGGCAGGAAGAGCCGATAGGTACCCACCACCTCCTGACACTGCTCATCCTCGACGATGAGATGTTCACAGAAAGGATCGTACTCGTCCTGATCGAGTCCCGGAGCACCGCTCAGCTGTGCCCCATACTCCGCGCTGAAGACGCGATAACGCAGACGCTGCGCCGCTTCCACCTCATCCTGGTGGCGGGCGAGATAGAGGCGCAGGGAACGCTCGCCCTTACGGGTACCAAGCTGTGAACCGCTCTGAGACTGGGTGTCGAGCATCGTCGGCTCTCCCTGTATTATGCAGTGACTCCACCATTATGACCCGAAAATATGACAATAGTGCGACATTTCCATGACACTTTTATGACAGCACTTCCACCGGGTCCCTCCCCCATAGGATACAGAACTTTTATGGGTGAATTCAAAGGCCACCTGTGAGGACTCACGCGGAGACGAAAAACGCTCAGACGATCTCAGCACGCAAAATGGTGTGATCGCGATCTGGACCGGTGGACACCACGGCGAGGGGACAGTTGGCCTGCGCGGCGATGGCCTCCAGATAATTCCGAGCGTTGCGCGGCAGTTCCTCCCAGCGGCGGACACCCGCCGTGGACGTGTCCCAGCCTGGGAAAGTTTCGTAGATGGGCTCGCAGGCCGCCAAGGCATCGGCACCCGCGGGAAGGTCTTCCTGTGCCACCCCGTCGACGCGATAACCGACGGCGACGCGGATCTCGGCCAGACCATCCAGCACGTCCAGCTTGGTCATGCACAGGCCGCTGACACCATTGACGCGACAGGACGCCCGCAGCGCCACGGCATCGAACCAGCCACAGCGACGCGCGCGACCGGTAGTGGCCCCCACCTCCGCCCCCCGCTGTGCGAGGAAATCGCCAGTCTCGTCAAAGAGTTCCGTCGGAAAGGGACCGGAGCCGACCCGTGTGGTGTAGGCCTTGGTGATACCCAGCACATACCCCAACTCACCCGGACCGACGCCACTGCCTGCCGCCGCCGCACCGGCGACGGTATTGGACGAGGTAACGTAAGGATAGGTGCCATGATCGACGTCCAGAAGCGTGCCCTGGGCGCCCTCGAAAAGCAGTCGACCACCCTGGTCCTGCAGGCGCCGCAGGTGTCGAGAAACGTCCGTCGCCATGGTTTTCAAACGCTCGGCATAACCCAGGTACTGTTCCAAGACCCGATGAAAATCGACGGGTTCCTGACCAAAATACTGCTGGAGCACGAAATTGTGATAATCCAGGGCCTCACCAAGCTTGGCGGCAAAGCGTTCTCGGTGGAAGAGATCGCCCACACGCAGGGCACGCCGCGCCACCTTGTCCTCGTAGGCGGGTCCGATGCCACGCCCTGTCGTGCCGATCCGCGCTTCACCCTTGGCCTGCTCGCGGGCGGCATCGATACGCTTGTGGTAAGGCAGGATCAGCGGACAGGCATCGGAAATCCACAGACGCGCCTCGGCATCGTCCACGACATCCCCCAGGGTATCCAGCTCCGTGAACAGCGCCTCGGGATCCAGTACCACACCATTACCGATGAAGCACTGCACGCCGGGACGCAGTATGCCCGAGGGAATGAGGTGCAGAATCGTCTTGCGCGCGCCGATGACCAGGGTGTGCCCGGCATTGTTCCCGCCCTGGAAACGCACGACTCCCTGGCAGTGCTCCGTGAGCCAATCCACGATCTTGCCTTTGCCCTCGTCACCCCACTGGGTGCCGATCACCACGATATTCCTCACCATAGGATGGAGATCTCCACTCACTCAGCCAGCAGGAAAACGAAACTCGGGGGCACTCCCCACCAGAACCCAGGATCCGTCGCGTGCCTCCAGCCAACCGTCGAAGCCTTCCTCTGCGGCGCTCACGGTCGGTCCCGGCCCGCCTTGAACGACGGTATACCCCTGGGACCGCAGATCCGATATGGATCGCCACAGGGCCGCATCCGCCGATGCCGGCGCCCAGATCCGCGGCCCTCTGGATGGCTCCAGACCGTCCCGCAGGAGTGGCTTGAGATCCAGACTGAAGCCCGTTGCTGGGCGATCACAACCAAAACTGCGGCCGATCCCATCGTAGCGTCCGCCCTGGGCCAGGGGTTCGCCCCGTTGCGGCCCGTAGACGGCGAAGAGCATGCCGGTGTGGTAGCGGTGCCCATGCAGCTCTGCCAGATCGCACTGGATGGACAATTGTGGGTAACGCTCACACAGCACCCCCCAGACAAAGTCCAGATCGTCCAGGGCACGCTGCACCACCGAGTGGTGGCCGAGCGCACTGCGGGCACGCTGAAGGACCTCACGATCGCCGTGCAGCTCGGCCAGCATGGTCAATTCTGCCAAAGCAGACGCGCGCTCCGGCGTCGCTTCCAGAATCGCCTGCAGATCGGGCCAAGCCTTGCGCTCCACAGCCTCCAGAAGACGCGCCTGCAGCGATGCGTCCAGACCCAGGGATGCCACCAGGGAGCGGGCTATGGCCACGTGTCCCAGATCCAGAACGCAGTCGCTGGTGTCCTGGCAGACGGCGACGCTTTCGATCAGAAGCGAGAGAATTTCCAAGTCTCCCTCGGGCCCTGCTACCCCAAAGCACTCCGCTCCCACCTGGTAAGGTGCCCGACTGCCGCCCAAAGCGTCCGGCAGGGCTCGCAGGACGGTGCCCGCATAGCAGAGCCGCCGCTGATCGTGGTCGCGCGACATCTGCGCGTCCATGCGCGCCATCTGCGGCGTCATATCCGAGCGAAAGCCCAGCAGGCGACTGCTGGCCTGATCCAGCACCTTCCAGGTCTGCAGGTCGAGATCGGCGGCGCTACCCGTCAACAGGCTCTCCAGATGCTCCAGCATCGGTGGAATCACGAGGCGGTAGCCCCAGCGTCCGAAGAGATCCAGGAGTGCTCGTCGATACCTCTCCAGAGCCTCCGCCCGCGCCGGTCCGAGATCTTCGAAGCCCGCCGGCAAAAGCCAGGCAGGCGAATGACCACCGATCTTCATCGCGGCGTAGACTCCATACCATGCTGCAACACATCAAAGAAGCGGGAGTTGGCGGGCAATATCAGGACATCCTGGGAACCCAGGCTCTGACGATAGGCCTCGAGGCTCCTGTAGAAGGCGTAGAACTTGGGATCCTTGTCCGAGGCAGCGGCATAGATGCCCGCGGCTTCGCTCTCCGCTGCACCCTTGATGGTCTGCGCTTTGCGGTAGGCTTCCGCCAGGATCTGGGCTTTCTGAGCATCGGCCTCGTCCCGGATTTCCGCAGCCTTGGCCTTGCCACTCGCCTCTATGGCCTTTGCCCGATCCAGGGTGGCCTGCTCCATCGCGCGATAGACGGTACGCAGCTGTGGCTGTGGCAGGCCCACTTTGAGTAGCTGCAATCCCGCCAAGGAGATACCTTCGGCCTGCAGGGAATGGGACAGGGACTGCTGCAGACGATCCAAGCCCTGTGCGAGCTGCGCCGGCGTCATCCGCATGGGATCCTGATCCTGAAACACGCTCGCGGCCTTCTCCTTGAGAAGATCGTCGATGCGCTTCTGCGCCAGAGCGGCATCGAGACCGTGCTCGTAGAATCGTACCGGGTCCGTTACACGCCATTGATCGAAAAAGCTCAGTTCCAGTTGAGCATGCGCCGTGCTAGTAGGCACGTTTACCGGCTCGGAACTGCCATTGCGCAGGCGGGTATCGATGAGCTGGATCTTCTGCACAATGGGCCACTTGAAGTAGAGACCCGGCACCTGTCGCACCGTCGACTCGTGCCCTAGATTCAGGACTACGGCCGCCTGACCGACGTGCAGCACGTAGAAACTCGAAGACAACAGGAACAGCACCGCCACGATGGCGAGGGTCACCGCACCCCAGCCCCAGTTTTTCATGAGCCTCCTCCCGAGCCACTCGCTGCTCCATCTTCGGCACCGTCGCCGCGGGAGGTGGTGGCGGCCGCAGGCCCAACGCTGCGGGTCGGAACCACAGCCGTGCTAACGGCCGGCGGCGCGAACTGGATCACCGCTCCCTGCTTGTCACCGATCACCACTTTGTGGGCGTGGCTGAGTATGTCTTCCATGGTCTGCAGATATAACTGCTGTGCGATGACCTGGGGATGCTTCTGGTAGACATCCAGCAAGGACAGGAAGCGCGCCACGTCGCCCTTTGCCCGGGTAACTGCGGAGTCGCGGTAGGCCTGCGCAGCGCTGATCATGGCTGCCGCCTCCGTTTTGGCGCGCGGCAGGAGCGCGGCCGCATAAGATTCCGCGTCCCGCCGCTCCAGCTCGGCCTGGGCACGAGCCTTGTCCACGGTCTTGGCCACCTTGTCCAGGTCACTGGGCAGCGCTGTCTGCAGTATCTGCACCGACTCCAGCTTCACGCCTATATGGTCCGCAGCGATACGCTGCTGCGTCGCTTTCAGAACGGTCTCGGCAAGATGGCTGTGATCGCCCTTCAGCAACGCGTCGAAGTTACGCTGGGCCACTGCTTCGCGCATGGCGCTCTCCAGGGCCAGAGCAAGGATCTGATTGGGATTCTCGGCGGCGAAAAGATAATGTTCCGGGTTCTCGACCCGATAGCGCAGGGCGTAGCGCAGCTCGACGACATCCCCATCGGCCGTCAACATCCTGCCCGGCCCCAGCTGCTCACCGGTACCGCTGTAGCCTAGGACCAGACGTCGATCTTCCTGCAGATTCACGATCGCCACGGACTCGATGGGATAGGGCCAATGGTAATGCATGCCAGCCTTGACGACACCCACCGGAGCGCCAAAGCGCAGCACAACCCCCTCCTGCTGCGGATCCAGGGTATAGACACCCGAAGCCAGCCACAGCACGCAGGCGCCACCCAGTACCCACAGAGGCATCCAGCGCAAGTGGCGCCCGAACGGCTGCGAACCGCCGCCACGCCCACCGCCGAAACGCCCGGCAAACTTGCGCAACTCGCTGGTGATCTTGGCCAGGTTCCACGAGGGCTGCTGCTGACCCGGACGCCGTCCCCAGGGATTTGGATTACCGCTTTGTTTCCCGTTTCCGCCCGGATCGCTCCACGGCATCCCGCTCTCCTTGCTCAGTGTTCCTCGTGCATTGTAGGGGCCGCCTTGCGGCGCTGACAACTGTGTTGCCCGTACTCCCGCTGCAGGCGTTGCAGAGCCGCGGGGTCCAGTTCCACCAGCAGCTGATCGCGGCCCGCCTCGTCAAAGCGCTCGTCCAGAACCTCGCCCAGGGCATAGAGCTTTGCCCGCAAGGCCCCCTCCTCGGGTCCCAGGCTCCAACGCGAACGCAGACGCGCCGGAGCAATGCGCTCGCGCACGGTTGCCACCAGCTCCGCCAAACCCTCCGCCGTCGCTGCGGAAATACGCAGGGCGTGGACGCGCCCGGCTGAATCCAGCACGACCCCGGCGCGCTCACCGCTCTGGTCCACTTTGTTATAGACCAGCAGCCGTGGGACCTCGGCAGCACCGATCTCCGACAGCACCGCGTCCACGGCGGCCATCTGCAACTCCCGGTCGGGGGCACTGGCATCGACGACGTGCAGCAACAGGTCGGCCTGATTGACTTCCTCCAGAGTGGCGCGGAACGCCACGATGAGTTCCGTCGGCAGATCGCGCAGAAAACCTACGGTATCCGCCAGCAGCCACTCGCCCTGCCCTTTGCCGAACTGAAGCCTGCGCACGGCAGGGTCGAGGGTGGCGAAAAGTTGATCGGCCACATACTGGTGGTTGGCCGTCAAACGGTTGAAGAGGGTCGATTTGCCAGCATTGGTATAGCCCACCAAGGCTACGGTAGGCACCGGCGCCCGCTGCCGCGCACGCCTTTGCGTAGCTCGCTGCGACTGAATTCGGGCGAGGCGGGCGCGCAGGGCGCGTATCCGCTCGCCGATGAGCCGGCGATCCGTCTCCAGCTGCGTTTCACCGGGTCCGCGCAAACCGATACCGCCGCGCTGGCGTTCGAGGTGGGTCCAGCCTCGCACCAGGCGGGTGCGCAGCCGATCCAGTTGCGCGAGCTCCACCTGCAGCTTGCCTTCGTGCGTCCGCGCACGCCGTGCAAAGATGTCCAGAATGAGTCCGACCCGGTCCACCACCGGTCGCTGCAGGTGCCGCTCCAGATTACGTTCCTGTATCGGACTCAGAGGTCGATCGAAGAGCACGAGATCGGCGCTATGCTCTTCCGCCAGCGCCCGAATCTCATCAATCTTGCCCCGACCGACACAGGTCGCCGGGTCCAGTCTCTGGCGATGGGCAGAGAGAAAGGCTACGACTTCTGCCCCAGCGCCCTCGGCAAGGTGGCGGAACTCCTCCCCACAGTCCTCGCTTCGCTCCGTTGCCAGAGGAACGTGGACCAGCACCACCCGTTCGACGTGGGACCGACTGGCGGTCGTTTCCAGAGTCAGGCCTCGACCTCGGGGCTGGCGGCGGCAGCTTCTTCTTCCGGCAGGGGCAAGCGAACGTCGCGACTGGGCACGACCGTGGAAATAGCGTGCTTGTAGATCATCTGACTGACGTTGTTGCGCAGGAGAACGACAAACTGATCGAAGGATTCGATGAAACCCTGCAGTTTGATACCGTTGACCAGATAGATGGCGACAGGAACGTGTTCTTTACGCAGCAGATTGAGGAAGGGGTCTTGCAGAATCTGCCCCTTTTGTTGTCCGGCCATTTTGGTCTCCTTTTCACTCATGCATTATGGCGCTTATGACGGAAAGTCTCGTGACGTTTCCAGAGACCTTAGACTAACTCAAAAGGCGATGGGACGCCATGGTCCAGAAGGGCCACTGGCACGATCCTGGGACGCGGCGATGGCCGGCACATTCTGCCTCGGCACCGTCGGTTTTGACCTTTATCGTTTTTCCCTTTAGCTTTAGGATGGCGCGTCGGCAGCGCACGCCTTGCGCCGCTCGCCGCCTACACCACCATTACGGACAGGAGAAACAGGTCGCGTGGAAAACAAAAAGGTACCCAACGATCGGGCCCTGCGGGCGCGAGTCAAGCGTCTTGGCAACCTGCTCGGGGAGGTGCTCAAGGAGCAGGCGGGTGCCCGCGTCTTTAACGCCGTCGAGCAACTGCGCCAAGGCTACATTCGCCTGCACCGTCGCGAAGATCCCAAGCTGCGCAAGCGTCTGGCCCGCTTCATCGATGCCCTGCCCCAGGACGACCTGGTCATGGTCATCCGCGCCTTCAATACCTATTTCAGTCTGGTCAACATCGCCGAGGAGGAGTTTCAGCATCTGCAGCGCCGCCGTCTGCTCCAACGCAGCGAGGCACTCTGGGTAGGCTCCTTTGAGGAAACCTTTCGCGCCCTGCAGCAACAGGGCATCCACTCCGGGCAATTGCAGTACCTGCTGGGCCAGATCCGTTACCTGCCGGTATTCACCGCCCATCCCACAGAGTCCAAGCGCCGTACCGTGCTGCATGGGCTGCGGCGGATCTTCCTGACCAGCAAGATGCTGGACGATCTCAGCCTTTCCCAAGAAGAAGAAGAGGATGTCATCCGCCAGCTCAAAGCGCAGATCCAGATCCTGTGGGAGACGGAAGAGGTACGCAGCAATCGGCCCCAGGTGCAGGACGAAGTGGAGAACGGCCTTTTTTACTTCCGCGACAGTCTCTTCAATGCCGTCCCCATGTGCTATCACGCGGCACGGCGTGCTGTGCGTCGGGTCTATGGCAATCCCAATGTGGATATTCCCGCCTTCATCCGCTTTGGCTCCTGGATCGGCGGCGATCGCGACGGCAACCCCAATGTAACGGCGGCCATCACGGGCTGGGCGCTGCGCACCCAGAGCATGGAAGTGCTGCGGGAATATCAACGGCGACTGGCCGATCTGTATCAGCTGCTGGGTCATTCCAGCCGTTTCTGTGCGGTGTCGCCCGTACTGCTGGCCTCCCTGGAGCGGGATGCCGATGACTTTCCGGAGCTGGCCGAGTGGGTCAACCAGCGTTTTCCCAGTGAGCCCTACCGGCGCAAGCTCCGGTATATGATGACGCGCCTCGACCTACGCCTGCGGCAGCTGGAAAATGGGCAGATCCTCAACGAGGTGGCAGGACCCGGCTACGGCAGTGCGACGGAGTTCCTGGAGGACCTGCTCCTCGTGCGTGATTCTCTGCGCGGCCACCGCGACCACTACATTGCCGAGCACGATGTCCAGAACCTGGTCTGGCTGCTGGAGACCTTCGGTTTCCACCTTGCGGCTCTGGACATTCGCCAAGAATCGACGGTGCACAGCCAGACCATTGCGGAACTATTCGCCGAGGTGCCGGGCTTTTCCAATTATCTGGAGCTACCCGAAGAGCAACGCCTGCTGACCCTGGCCGAGGCCCTGCGCCGACCGGGCTGCCTGGTCACGGAAACGCCTGAGCTGAGCCCTCTGGCGGCAGAAACCTGTGCCATGTTTCGCTGCATCGCCCAGCTGCGTCGGGAGGTCAGCCCTGAGGCCTTTGGCAGTTATGTCATCTCCATGACCCACGAGGCCAGTCACATCCTCGAGGTACTGCTGCTGGCCAAGGAATTCGGACTCGCAGGATGGTCGCGCGAGGGACTTTTCAGCGAAATCGCCGTGACCCCATTGTTCGAGACCATTCACGACCTTGAGCGCATGGAAGCGGTCATGAGTCGACTCCTGGACGACCCGGTCTACGCCGAGATCCTCCGCAGTCAGGGGAACCTCCAGGAAGTGATGCTCGGCTATTCGGACTCCTGTAAGGACGGTGGCATCCTCTCGTCCAGCTGGTCTTTGTATCAGGCACAGATTCGCCTGGCCGAACTGGCCGACCGTCGACGGATCCAGATTCGCGTCTTTCACGGTCGGGGCGGCAGCGTTGGGCGCGGCGGCGGCCCCACTTATGAAGCCATCATGGCTCAGCCGCCGGATACGGTGCGTGGTCAGATCAAGATCACCGAGCAGGGTGAGGTGCTGTCCTTCAAGTACGCCAACCTGGAGACGGCCGTTTACGAGCTGACGGTGGGTGTGGCCGGGCTCATCCGTGCCAGCGTCGGACTGGTCCGACGGGTCGAGTTGGACCGACCCGAGTACCTGCAGGTCATGACCGAGCTGGTGCAGATCGGCGAAGCCGTCTATCGCGATCTGACGGAGCACACGCCGGGCTTCATGGATTATTTCTATGAGGCCACACCCCTCAACGAGATCGCCCACATGAACATCGGTTCCCGGCCCTCCCACCGCCACCGCGGCGATCGTTCCATGGCTTCCATCCGCGCCATTCCCTGGATTTTTGCCTGGGCCCAGTCGCGGCACGTCTTGCCCGCTTGGTATGGACTGGGGTCGGCACTGGCAGGTTGGCGCGGTGACGACCCGGAAAGGCTTGCACTCTTGCGCGAGATGGCAAAGCACTGGCCGTTTTTCCGCGCGCTCCTCGGCAATATCTCCATGGCCATGGCCAAGACCGATATGGGTCTCGCCGGCGAATACGCGGGCCTACCTCAGGATCAGGACTGCGCTCAGAAAATTTATGCCAAGATCCGCGCCGAATACGAGCTCAGCCTGCATGAGCTGCTGGCCGCTCTGGACCTACCGGCACCCCTGGCCGACAACCCTACCCTCGCCTTCTCCCTACAGCGACGCAACGTCTATATGGAGCCCCTGAACCATATCCAGTTGGCTCTCCTGCGTCGCTACCGCAATGAGGAGACCCCCCAGGAATTTCGCGAGACTTGGCTCGATCCGCTCCTGCGCACCATCAATGCCATTGCCGCAGGGCAGCGCAACACCGGCTGAGTGCATGGAACTCATCCTCGCCTCCTCCAGCCCTTATCGCCGCCAACTGTTGGAGCGCCTGCAGCTACCGTTTCGCGTCGAGAAACCCCAGGTCGACGAATCGGCGCGTGCGCAAGAAGAGCCGCGGGACCTGGTCGTCCGACTGGCAGAGCAAAAAGCCATACAGGTGGCCAGCGGCAATCCGCAGGCCTGGGTCATCGGTGCCGATCAGGTTGCCGTTTGCGGCCAGGACATCCTGGGTAAACCCGGCACCCCCGAAAAAGCCCGAAGCCAACTGGCGCGTATGCAGGGCCAGCGCATCGACTTTCTGAATGGCCTGACCCTCGTCGGCCCAGGCTTCCGCCGTACCCGTTGCGAGCCCTACTCCGTCTGGTTGCGTCCTCTGGACGAGCAGAGCATCGCCCGCTATGTGGAAGCGGACCAACCCATGGACTGTGCTGGCAGTTTTCGGTCCGAGGGCCTCGGCATCAGTCTGGTGGAGCGCATGGCAGGAGAAGACCCCAACGCCCTCATGGGACTGCCGCTCGTTGCCCTGTGCGAGATGCTACGTGAGGCGGGCTGGCGTCTGCCCTGAGGGGAAGTTGGGCCGTCGCGACACACAGGCAGAGCGCAAATAACGGTAGACACCCACCTGCGCTCATGTCCCCCGAGGTTCAGCCAGCGTAACTGCCCATGCGGCGTAGTCGGCGGATCATCAGCCAGCGGCCGGTAAGAATGAGCAGCAGCACCCCAGAGGTGATCATGAAGGCCGCCGCAAAGGCCAGCTGATGGGATTCTGCAAAGGGCTCGTTGATGAAGGTCCAGATGACGTAGGTGAGATAACCGATGGGTTCGTTGGTGAATTTGCCGTCCCACATGTAGTTGGACCAGCCGGCCGTGTAAATCAAGGGTGCCGTTTCTCCCATGGACAGAGCCGTGGCATAGAACAGGCCCGTCATGATGGCCGGGGCCGCACCTGGCAGCAGAATCTTGAAGGCCACCCGACCATCTCCCGCCCCCAGGGCAAAGCCTGCCTCCCGTACCGCCGAAGGAATGGCGCTCAGCGCCAGCTCCGTCGTCCGCGCGATGTAGGGCAAGAGCATGATGCTCAGCGTCAGCATGCCCGCCGCCACGGAAAACTGCCATCCCAGATAGACCACCATGGTGATGTAGCCCACATAGCCGAGCACGATGGACGGCACACCCACCAGCACGTCCGACAGAAAGCGCAGGGAGCGGCCACCGAGATTGTCACCATACTCGTTGAGGTAGATACCCGCCGCGATGCCGATGGGGGCCGAAATGAGCAGCGCTCCCAAGGATAGCACGATGGTGCCCTCGATGGCGTTCTTGAGACCACCGCCCATGCCCGTACTGACCTCCGTGAACAGTTTCCAGCGCAGCGCCGGTAGGGCACGGACGAGCACGTCACCGATGATGGAGAGGAAGGCAAAGGCCACGATGAAAAAACAGGCCGTGACGAACAGGCCGCCCAGCAGACGAAAGGCGTGCCGTCGCCACGAGATACGCAGACGCCGGTTGCTCAGGGAAAGGGATTCGGAGGCCATCGTCGTTTTGGCTTCAACGATACTCATCAGCGCACCTTGGACATCCACAGAATGAGACGAGCGGCACTATTGACCAACACCGATATGGCCAGGAGCACCAAGGCAATTTCCGACAGGGCCTCTACCGCCATGTTGGTAGGATCCTGCAGAGCACTCTCCAGCTGTGTCAGGATGAAAGCCGCCATGGTCGAGATGGGCGTGTAGATGTTGTTGGGTAGATAGTTGAGGGCGTTACCGCTGACCATGGCCACTGCCATGGTTTCACCGATGGCCCGCCCCAGGGCCAGAATGGACACGCCGATAAGCACCTTGCGCAGCTTGGGCAGGATGACGTGCCAGAAGACCTCCAGGCGCGAAAGCCCCAGACTGAGGCCAGCTTCCTTGAGCGGAGCATCCACGGAGGCGATGGCATCGCGCATGGTAGCCGAGATCAGGGGCACCACCATGAAGGTCAGGACGATGGCTACCGTCAGCAGGCCGTAGCCACTGCCCGGCGAGCCGCCCAGGAAGGGCACACCGTGCAAGGTATCGGCCAGCCAGGGATAGACTTTCTGTCCCATGATGGGAATGAGCAGGGAGTAACCCCACAAGCCGAAGACCACACTGGGCACCGCGGCCAACAGGTCCACCAGCAAGGTCAGAGGGCCCGCCAACCATTTGGGCAACGATTCTGCGAGAAAATAGGCCGCTCCCACCGCCAGCGGTAGGGCGATGATCAAGGCCAGCAGGGAACTCAGGAAGGTCCCGACCACCAGGAACCAAACACCGTAGGCGGCTCCCGGCATGATCTGCTGCCCATGCCTATCTACGGGATTACCGTAGAGGTTGCCGAGGTTCCAGTTGTTGGTCCACAGGAAATGTACGCCATTGAACTGAATGGCAGGCCAGGAGTAGATGACCAGAAAGACAATGAGCGCAATGAGGGATAAAGGCAGGAAACTGGCCGTGGCCACGAGACTCGTGCGAAATACCGGAATTTTCACGGGTATCCTCGAAAACGCTGACGCTCAGGGAGCGGTCCTTGCCGAGCACCGACGACCACTCAAAAATCGTATGGTAATAATAGCAGGTGGGCTGGCCGAAGCCAGCCCCGGGCACCGCTTTACTTGATCTTGTCGATCTGCGCCTGGGAGAGCTTCACGACGCTCTCGGGCAGGGGTACGAAGTTGACAGCCTCGATGAAGTGGGGAGCATTGCCGCCCTTGGGACTGATGGCCCAGGTCAGGAACTTACGAATGGCCTCGGCCACTTCCGGCTTCGGCTGATCGCTCTTCACGATGGCGTATTCGTAGTTGATGATGGGGTAGGACTTGGCACCGGGCGCGTAGACCAGACTGATCCGCTCATCGGCAGGGGTCTTGGCGACCATCTCGGCCGCAGCAGCCTTGGCGTTGGGCACAGTGGGCAGGACGAACTTGCCCGCCTTGTTCTCCAGCATGGCGGTACCCAGCTTGGCCTGCTCCACCGGCTTCTTCCAGCTGATACCGATGTAGGCGATGCCATAAGGCGTGCTCTTCAGGGCCTCGACCATGCCAGGATTGCCGTTGGCGCCGATGCCGCCCTGCACGTTGGGCCAGCTGACCGTGGTGCTGTAGCCGACCTTCTGGGACCACTCAGGGGTGGTGTCGGAGAGGTAGGTCGTGAAGATAAAGGTATCACCCGAACCGTCGGTACGGTGGATGGGCACGATCTTGTGGTTGGGCAGCTTGACGCCGGGGTTGAGCTTGGCGATGGCAGCGTCATCCCAATTGGTGATGGTGCCGGAATAGATGCCCGCCAAAACCGGACCGGAGAGCTTGAGGTGACGATTGTTCAGGCCCGGCACGTTGTAGTTGATCATCTGGATGGAGATGGCCAGGGGGATGTTGAGCATGTCCGGATGCTCTTTGATCTGCGCGTCGGACATGTAGGCGTCGGAAGCACCGATCTGCGCCACACCGGAGATGGCCTGGGCGATGCCCGTGCCGCTACCCGTGCCCTGCGTGGTGATCCGCACGTCCGGGTTCATCTTGGTGTAGACGGGAACCCAGAGGTTGAACAGCGGGTACAGCAGGGTCGAACCCGTCTCCAGCAGGGAGATGGTGGGCGCCGCAGAGGCCGGCACAGCGGCGAGCGAGGCGAGCCCGAGGGCGGAAACCACCAACGCGCCTTTCAGAGCGTGGGACAAGGCTTTCTTGGAACGAAACAACATAGGTAACCTCCAAAGGTAGTTTTCGTGCAGAAGCATTGCGATACCGTGTAGTGTGCAGATCCATTACCAGGACCTGACACCCACGATAGCAGAGGATTATGACACTATTGTGAAGCTTTTATGACACTTTTATGACAAGCACCCTAGTAGCGGGCGCGAGCGTGCCTCCACAGGGCTTGGCGGCATCCTGCGGCGGGGTGACTCAGAGGAGGTCGCTCCAGCTGAATCCCTTGCGGATGTAGGCGTTGGCGGCGTAGCCGTCGCGCTCCCAGGTGCCCTCGGGGCGCACCGCGCTGAGGCTCACGCGATTCACCCACTTGACACTTTTGTAGCCATACATCTGGGGCACCAGCAGGCGCAGCGGGTAGCCTCCCTTCTGCAGCAGAGGCTCACCGGCAATATGGGTGGCCAGGATGACGCCGGGCGCGCGCGCCTGTTCCAGGGTCAGGCTGTCCACGTAGACGCCATCGGCGCTGTGAAAGACCACATAGCGCGCCGTGGACGTCGGACGCAGTCCGTCGATGAACGAACCGAGATCGATGCCGCGCCAGGATACGTTGTGCACCTCCCAGCCGGTTACGCAGTGGAAGGTTTCCACCTCGGCGTGCTTGCTGAGATCGTAAAGACTCTGCAAGCTGAAGACGCGGGGCGCGGCGATGAGGCCGTCACAGGTCAAGCGGTAGCTCTGCGCCTCTATCTTTGGGTAGAAGCCGGCGTAGGTATAGTACTCGGGGAAGATCGGGATGGTCCCCGCGCGCGCCACCGTCGGCAGCCATAGGGGCGCACTGGCCGCTCCCAGAATCAGACCCGCAGAATTCGTCAGAAATCGACGCCGTGACAAAGGCATGGTCAAGCTCCTCGCCAAAAGGCAAAAATACCCCACAGGGGCTGGCGCCGCAGGGCGTGAAAAAGGGCCATGAAGACGTGGCCGAACCAGAGATACGCCAGCAGTGGCGTACCCAGACGCATGGCCCGTAGTCCCAGGTGCGTCGCCCCGGGCCATGTGATGTAGCCCTCCAGGACCAGCCAGGCGGCGAAACCCGTGAAGGTCACGAAGGATACCCCAAGGAAGAAGACCCCCTGCCACAGGCTGGACAGGCCGGGCACCGGACCCGCCGCCGGCAGGCGCCCCGTCAACAATGCGCGCAAGTCTCTGAAGATGGCCGGCAGGTGCGCTGGAAAGAACCAGGACCACAACAAGGCGCGGCCCCAGTCAGAACCCAGGTAGAAAGCCCAGGAAAGCGCCAGCCAGACGGTCAGGAAGATACCGGCGGCTACGTGCAGGGGGAACCACTGGAAATCGGCAAACCACAGGGCGGCGAGGCTGTTGTAGAGCTCGAAGGTCACACCCAGAACGAGACCCAGGTGGAGAACCTTGGCCCAGCGTGGATAGGCGGAAGGTTCCCGCTGCGCCGACCGAAGCTGCGCCGCGGGGTGGGATGGGCTGAGCACGGCCATGGAATCTCCTGACTTGACCACCAGATAACTTGAGTACGCCATCCGCGGGGCCATGGATGCAGAAAAGGCCCACATTCGCGGGCCTTTTCCGGAGACGGTCAGCCGGCAGATCCTACCAGGTCAGCACACGGCCGGCGGCGCCCAGGGTGGGCATGGCGGCGCTGGGGTTCAGGAGTGGCAGATCCTTGGCGAGATCGTCCTTGGTCATGCCATTCAGTTCCAAGGACTGCAGACAGCCGATGATCTGCACGTCGTTATCTTCGGCAAGCTTCATGAAGTCGGCGACACTCTTGCCACCGGGCATGGGAAACACGCTCTCGGCCTTACCCTTGGCCAGCAGCTCCGTGGCCGGACCCGTGAAGTACATGACTACCTTTTGCTCCATAGCCGCCGCGGTGGAGGCCAGGAAGAAAGCAGAAGGAAGACGTTTGGGATTTTCCGGGCCGGTGATGAGGATGATGACGAGATCGGGGGCCTGATTGTCTGCCATGGTGCTCTCCTTTCGGGTGATGGACGAAAACTGCCACCATATTAGCAGAACACCGGCTTTACGGGGACCCCCAATGGCCGTCCACTCTGCGACGCTGGCTCGATTCTGCCTCAATCGCCGTGGGGCAAGCGCTCCAGAACCTCCGTCCGCAGGTGCGCCAACAACTCGCCGCGCTGGCGCAGGCCACCCCAGCGCAGGCAGGTCACCGAAGCCTTGGAAACACCGATGCGGGCTCCCGTGATGCTCTCGATCCATTGTCCCAAATGCGGCTGGTGACCCACCACGATGACAGCGGCCGCGAGGGTCGCCAGGCCCTGCCAATGCCGTTCCAGGATCTCGAGATCCCCCTGCGCAATGGCCTCCTGCGGCTCACTTCCCTGCAGGGGAAGTTTCTGTTCGATGGGTTCCGCCGTCTCTCGGGTGCGGCGCAAGGGGCTATAGCAGAGATGGATCGGCCCCGGGGGCAGCAGCTTGCTCAGGCGATCGGCCAACATGGCCGCATCGCGGCGACCGCGCGCCGTCAGGGCGCGCTCATAGTCGCCACCGGCGGCGCGGGCATCTTCTGCCTCAGCGTGGCGGATGAAGAGGATTTCCATGGCGGGACTCCTGACCAAACCAGCGTCTGGCAACGGCGGCGGGAACGAAACGCGCGATGATGGTCACCACGGCAATACCGATGAGGGCCGTCATCCAGCTATCGATGAGCAGTCGACTGGGGGCATGATTGCCCAAAAAAATGGCGATGGCCGACAAGAGCGCCCCCAAGAGGATGGTGGCAGGGCGCCAGCCATAGGCGGTCCAACCGGGCCAGCGGCGGGCGATGGCGCCCAACGCCAGAGCGGCCCACAGGGCGTAGGCCGCGGAACCCCACCAGAGACTGCCGGACACCAGGGGATATCGGCGTCCCAGGACGGCGATGAGCAGATAACAGAGGGCGGCGGACAGCGCCCAGGGCCACCAAGCCGCTTTGTTCCGGAGCATCTCAGCCGCGCCTCTTCGTCTGGGGATCGTAGGGATTTTCGCCCTGACGGAAGAGCAGACGCAAGGGTATGGGTCCAAGACCCAGGGCCTTGCGAAATGCGGACTCGAGATAGCGTTTGTAGGCGCCGGGCAGGCGGTTCAACTGATTGCCGTGAAAAACCAGGGTGATGGGATTTTCGCCGCCCTGGTGACAATAGCGCAATTTGATGCGACGACCGCCGACCATGGGCGGTTGATGGGTCTCGATCACCTGCGCCAGGATCCGATTCAGCTCTCCCGTGGAAAAATGCCGGCGTGCGTCGCGCCAGAGACGGTCGATACTGGGATAGAGATCGCCAACGCCACTGCCGTGCAGAGCCGATATGGTGTAGACCGGCGCGTAGGAAAGAAAGCTCAGATGGCGCTCCAAAGCCGCCTTGGCCATCTGCCGGGCCCGGGCATCCAGGCCGTCCCATTTGTTGAGCAGAAAAATGATGGGCCGCCACAGTTCCGCCGCCAAGCCCGCCAGGTGCGCATCCTGATCACTCACTCCGTCCCGCGCATCCAGCACCATGAGCACCACATCGGCCTCTTTGAGGGCCGCCAGGGTCTTGAGTACGCTCAGTTTCTCCAGTCCTTCGCCCACCCGGGCGCGACGACGGATGCCGGCCGTGTCGATCATGACATAGGGACGTCCGGCTCGCTCGTAGGGGATGCGGATGCTGTCGCGAGTGGTCCCAGGGGCGTCATACACGATCACCCGCTGCTCACCCAGCATGGCGTTGACGAGGGTGGATTTACCGACGTTGGGACGGCCGAGAACGGCAATGCGGGGTCCCGAGAGGGCAGGATCGGCTGCGTCCTCCTCCGATGTTATGGCCAGATCGGCAAAGATCGCGTCCAGCAGGGTTTCGACCCCGTGCCCGTGGGCCGCCGCGATGGTATAGGGCATGCCGAGCCCCAGGCGATGGAACTCGGGTAATTCCGCCACTGCTCCGCGTACGTCCATCTTGTTGACCACGAGATAAACGGTCTTGCCGCTGCGCCGCAGTTCCGTCGCGATCTCCTCGTCCTGCGCCGACAGACCCTCTTTGGCATCCACCAGGAAGCAGACGGCGTCGGCCTCCGCAATGGCTTGCCGCGTCTGCGCCGCCATGGCCGCTACCAAGCCCTCGCGCTCTTCCGGCTCAAAACCACCGGTGTCGATGACGAGAAAGCGCTGCCCACCGTGCTGCGCCACCCCATAGTGGCGATCGCGAGTCAGTCCCGGCAGATCCGCCACCAGGGCTTCGCGGCTGCGGGTCAGGCGGTTGAAAAGGGTCGATTTGCCCACGTTCGGCCGCCCTACTAGGGCAATGACGGCGGCCATGGCTCAGTGCGGACGCAGATGCAGTTGATAGAGCGTGCCGGCGCCACTCAGTACCAGGAACCGATCCTTGCCAAGGCAGACGGGCGCGCTTTGGATACCGCTGGCAGAGACGGCGCTCTGTCCCACGCGATGCCCGGACTGCGGATCGAAAACGTAGATGGAGCCGGCGTCGTCGCTCACCAGCAAGTCCTTGCCACAGTGCGCGATCCCGGTCAGGTATTGACCCTTCAGGACCTCGCTGCGCCAGAGGACCACGCCAGAATGGGGATCGACGGCGGCAATGCGGCCATCTGCCTGAGCTACGTACAGATGACCGTCCGCCAGTACGGGGGTCAGATAGACCGACATGGGCACCGACCAGTCCTCGCTGCCGCCACTGACTGCGTAGGCGGCCAAGTTACCCTGATAGGCGGCAGCAATGACGCGATCGCCGTCCACTACCGGGGTGGCGGCAATATCCACCATCCGTGCCAGCTCGTTGCTGCCGTGGGGAATCGCTACCGCTGCCCGCCACAGCTCGGCGCCATTATTGAGGTTGAGTGCTACCAGATTGCCGTCGGCGAAACCCGCGTAGACCACATCACCATCCACCACCGGCGCCGGCAAGGTGCGCAGGAGCAGGGACGGCTGATTCATGGAAAAGGTCCAGTCCAGCTTGCCATCCCGGCGCTGCAGATCTACCAACTGGCCATTCACCAACTGCGCCAGCACGGCGTCCTTGCTCACCGTAATGGGACTGAGCACCTCGGAGTCCAGTTGCGTGACCCACAGACGGTGTCCGTTCTTGGCCGCAAAAGCGTAGAGCTTGCCGCTGTCCGTGCCGATGTAGACGACACCGTCGGCCAGGCTGGGACCGCGGGCGCTCTTGCCGTCCAGACGCACCATCCACTGCTGCTTGCCCTGGGAGTCGAGACAGAGCAGATGCCCGGAGGCATCGACCAGGAAGATGTGCCCATCTCCCACAGCGATATTGGAGGTCTCGTAGGGCTGCAGACGCCAGGTGCCGTAGAGGCGCGCCTGCCAGTCCATCCCGACCTGCACCTTTTCGGCTTGGCTGGCCAGCGGCGCGACGGCCTTCGGACTGGGCTTGGACGAAGAAAACCACGAGAGCATGCCACAGCCGGACAGGGAGAAGAGCAGCACCGGCAGCAGGAGCGCTCGCCCAAGGCCACGCGCGGTGAAAGGATGCGAGCTCACGAATGGACTCCGATATTGGCCAGTTTCAATTGCAGGTATGCGCGATAGGGATCGGTCGCCGGCAGGGCTTGCTCCGCCTTCCGGTAGTCCTGTCGCGCCTTGGGCCACTCCTTCAGCTGCTCGCGCGCATCGCCGCGCAGCTCCCAGAACAGTGGTGCATAGGCATCACCGGGCGAACCCAGCGTCTCCAGAGCGGACTTGGCCTGCCCCTGACCCAGCTGCAGCCGCGCCAAAGCGAAGCGGGCGAGTCCCTCCATGCCGGTGGGCAGGTGCCCGCTCTTGAGGATTGTCTGCAATTGCGCCTGCGCCTGTGCGTCGTGGTGCTGCATCATCTCCATGCGCGCCATGAAAAAACGCGCCATGGTGGCATACGGTGTATGCGGGTATTTTTGCAGCAGAGTCTGGGCGCTGGCCTGCGCTGCCGCCGTTTCATTGGCTGCCACGGTCTGCGTCAGCTCGCTGTAGACCGACGCCGCCTGCGCCATCTGATGCCGCTGATATTTGGCATAACCGAAGAAGCCCATGGCGCCTAGCACCACGAGCGCAACGACGACGATGAGGGATTTTCGGTGGCGATAGAGATAGTCGGAGAGTTCTGGGCCGGTCACGTCACACTTCGGGTATCGATAAGATGCGCTCAGTATGGGGAGGCGGCGCGCCGAAATCAACGCCCAGGGAACGCAACCCCTGTTCCAGCTCGGACCACGGTCCTTCCCAACCGCCGACAGCGTCCTGCTCCCGCAGTCGGACCGGCTGGCCACCGTCAGCCAACTGAGCACCGCCGACGATGGCCTGCAGCCGGGCAGCGCTGCGCTCCGCCTGCTTGAGCAGGGTCTTGAGGCTGGCCGGTCCGCCTACCACCACCGCCACACCGTCGGCGCGCAGGGCCTCTGCCCGCCGCAATACCGCCGCCATCGCCTCGCTGTCCAGGGCTCCCAAAAAGAGCTGCACCCGTGCTGCCGGCAGCTTGTGGCCCGTGAGCGCCTGCAAAGCGAGCAGGCGCTCGAGCCCCGCTGCAAAACCGAGAGCCGGCGTCGTCGGTCCGCCCAACTGTTCCACCAGACCATCGTAGCGACCGCCGGCAAGCACCGTCCCCTGGGCGCCCAGGGCGTCGCTCACCCACTCGAAGACGGTCCGGTGATAATAGTCCAGACCGCGCACGAGACTGGTATTAATCCGATAGGGAATCTCCAAGGCGTCCAGGTAGGACCGTAGCTGATGAAAGTGTTCCGCCGACTCCGGGTCCAGATACTCCAGTAGCCGCGGCGCGTCCGCCGCCACCGCACGACAGCCTTCCACTTTGCAGTCCAGGACACGCAGAGGATTACGCTCGAGGCGGTCGCGGCAATCCGCGCAAAGATCTGCCTCTCGCGGACGCAGGTACTGCAAGAGGATCTCGCGATAACGGGAACGCGCCTGCGGCGTGCCCAGGGAGTTGATCTGCAACTGCGCCTGCACACCGATCCTGTCCAAGAGCCCGGCAGACAGGGCGATGAGCTCGGCATCGCTGCTGGCATCGGCGAGACCGAACATCTCGACCCCCAACTGATGGAACTGGCGGTAGCGGCCCTTCTGCGGCCGCTCGTGGCGAAACATGGGGCCAAGGTAATAGAGCCGTGGTTGCGCACCGCGCAGGCGGCCGTGCTCGATGAGGGCGCGCACCACTCCCGCCGTGCCCTCTGGGCGCAGGGTCAGAGAATCCCCATTGCGGTCCAGAAAAGTGTACATCTCTTTCTGAACGATATCCGTGACGTCACCGATGGCACGGGCAAAAAGCTCCGAGTGCTCCAGCAAGGGCAGCCGAATCTCGCCGAAACCGTAGCGATGGAGCTGCTCCCGCAGAGTCGCCTCCAGCGCCTGCCAGGCCGAGGTGTCCTCCGGAAACAGATCGTTCATGCCGCGAACGGCCTGCAAACCCTTGTGCGCCATGAGTAGTCGGGGTCAGGCGTCGGCGCTGCCGGCGCGACGGCGGGCTACCTCGGCGCGGATTCGCTCTTCCAGGACGTCCACGATGTCGCGGTTCTCGACCCGATCCACCTGCTTCCCTTTGAAGTAGAGAATGCTGCGCTTGTCGCCGCCAGCCAGACCGATATCGGCCTCCTTGGCCTCGCCAATGCCGTTGACCACGCAGCCGATGACCGAGACATCCATAGGCTCGAGGATATCCTCCAGCCGCGCCTCCAGGGCGTTGATGGTACTGATGACATCGAATTCCTGACGCGAGCAGGACGGACAAGCGATGAGATTGATACCCTTTTGCCGCAGGTGCAGGCTTTTGAGGATGTCAAAGCCTACCCGGATCTCCTCCACGGGATCCGCCGCGAGGGACACGCGAATGGTGTCGCCGATGCCTTCATGGAGGAGCAGGCCGAGACCGATGGCCGACTTCACCGTCCCCGAACGCAGGCCACCCGCCTCGGTGATGCCGAGGTGCAGGGGATAATCCACCTTCTGTGCGAGCAGACGATAGGCGCCCACGGCAAGAAACACATCCGAGGCCTTGACGCTGATCTTCACGTCGTGAAAATTCAGTTCGTCGAGGATGGCAACGTGGCGCAAGGCGGACTCGACCAGAGCTTCCGGCGTGGGTTCACCGTATTTTTCCTGAATGTCCTTCTCCAGAGAGCCGGCATTGACGCCGATGCGGATGGGGATACCGCGATCCTTGGCCATTTCCACCACTAGGCGGGTCTTGTCAACCGAGCCGATGTTGCCGGGATTGATGCGCAGGCCGTCCACTCCATCCCGCATCACCTGCAGGGCGATACGGTGATCGAAATGGATATCGGCCACCAGCGGCACCTCGACCTCGGCACGGATGGCGCGAAAGGCCTCGGCGGCTTCCATGCTGGGCACCGATACCCGGACGATGTCCGCACCCACGGCCTCAAGCCGGCGGATCTGCGCCACCGTGGCGGCGACGTCCCGCGTTTCGGTGTTGGTCATGCTCTGCACGCTGATGGGCGCACCGCCCCCGATGGCGACCTTGCCTACGTGGATTTGGCGGCTGTGGCGACGGCGGATGGGCGACTCGTGGTACATGACAAACCTCGCTGTATTGAGCTCAGGATGCGGCCGAGGACGTGCTGGCGAGCGGCCTGCTCGGCGTGGCACCCATACCGGCGGAAGCATTGGACTGCGGCGATGATAACCCCGGCGCCGTCGGCGAATCCATCCCCGCTGGCGCGGGAACCGGATATCGCTGGCCATGACCTGGCCTGAGGGGCGAGCGCCCGCTGGCGGTGACGCCATTCGGCGCATTGGCGACAGCGGGCGTACTCGGAATCGGCGCCGTCCCTACCTCCAGACGGGCCACACCCAAGGCGTTGGCGGGCAGCGCCACCGGCTTGCCGTCGTAGGAAATCTCGACATTCTCTGCCTTGCCTATCAATATCCGATACGGTGGCTGTCCCTGGTCTACCGCCAGGGTCTGGCCAGCCTCTGCCAACCGTGCGAGGAGCGTCTTGCCTCGCGCGTCTTGGACCTGCACCCAGCAGCGACCGGTGAAGACGAAGTGTAGACCGGTAGACGGTCCTGGCACACTCTGGGCCCCGGCCACGGCCGCACTGGCCACAGCCGCCGTCGACGCCGAACTGGCGGTAGAAGCCAATGCGGCGCTGGGCGCCGGCACCGCCAGACGCACCGCACTGCTGGCTGTCGTGCTCGACAGGGAACTCGCCACCGGCGCACTGGCCCCGACGCCCGATGCGGCGGCAGACGTCGATTCTGCGCTCGTCGACTCTGCCGTCTTCGGTTCGGCCGCGCCACCTCCGCCCCAGATCCACCAGGCAATGGCAGCAATGGCGGCGGCTACCACCAGGGACAGCAGCAACATGGGTCGGCTGTAATCCAGCAGCGGATCTTCCGAGTCCGGCAGGACGTGATCCGTCGGTTTCACTCCGGCACCGCCGCTGCGCCCATCGAAGAGCACCAACAAGGGTTCCGGATCGAGATCCAGCAGGCGGGCATAATTCTTGAGGTAACCGCGCGCGAATGCCGCTCCCGGCAGTGCTTGGAAGTTTCCCTGTTCCAGAGCCTCTACCTGACTTGCGCGGATGTGCAAGCGCTCAGCGGCTGCTTGGGGACTCCAACCACGCCGCTCTCGCGCTTGACGCAGCACATCGAAGTCTTGGACGGACTCGGGCGGATGGGCGCTCATAGGAGAACGATCACCCTCCTCCCACCAGCAGACGCTGCGCTTCCTTGCCCGCCGGAGAATAAGGATTGGCATTGACGCAGCGCTGCCAGTACTTTTCCGCCTCGCGCCGCTGCCCCTGAGCGGCCGCGATGCGACCGGCGAGCAGAAGTGCCGGCGGATCCTCGGGTTCCTGTGCCAGCACCTCGCGCACGTGGGAGTAGGCAGCAGGCAGGTCGCCCGTCTCAAAATCCAGTTGCGCCAGAACTTGCAGTGCCGGTGGGTAGGCCGGCTTGAGGTAGAGTGCCCGAGCCAAGGCGGCCCGAGCCGCTGCCTCATCCTTCAGACCGATATAGGCCAACCCCAGATTCGTCCAGGCGAACTGCGGGGTGGCGTACAAGGGATCTTCCGTTGCGCGTTTGAGGTAGCCGACGGCCTTGGCATACTGCTTTTGCTGCACCAGAAAAGCGCCGAAGTTGTTGAGGTACTCCGGGTTCTTGGGGTCCGCCTCCAGGGCCTTGGAAAAGGCCTTGGATGCCGCCTCCGGCTGATCGAGATTGGCATAGGCCAAGGCCATGACATTGTAAGCGTCGCCGTGATTGCCGGGCTCCTTCAGCGCCAGTTGCAGTTGCCGGATGGCCTCACGCGGGTGTCCATCCTGCAGATAAGCCGCGCCCAGGGAGGTGTAGATGGCTGCCTTATCGGTAGGTGGCGCACGCAGCCCACGGGATTCTGCAGCGGCGGCATTTTGGCGGGCTTCCTGCGCCGCCAGTTCTGCCGGAGCGAGAGTACTGCGCTTGCTGGAAAAGAGCCCACAGCCCGAGAGCGAACCGGCCACCAGCGCCACAGCCAGAGAAAGCCGCCAGGCCATCCCCCTCATGGCCGCAGCTCCGGACGGGGTGCGGGCATGCGTACCAAGGCGCGACGACCGTCGCGGACCTGCCCGGCCAACTGACCACAGGCCGCCGCGATATCGTCACCGCGCGGACGTCGAGTCACCGTCATGATGCCGGCGCGCAGCACGATCTCGCGGAAGGCATCGATACGCGCGGTGCTGGAGCGGCGGTAGGGGCTGCCCGGGAAGGGGTTGAAAGGAATGAGATTCACCAGGGCCGGTAGTCCCTGCAGCAGACGCACCAGAGCGCGGGCATCGCCATCGCCGTCGTTGATACCGTCCAGCATGACGTACTCGAAGGTGATACGCCGTCGCGGCGGCAAGGGATAGTGGCGACAGGCGGTCATGAGTTCCGCCAGGGGATAGTGACGGTTGATGGGCACCAGCTCATCCCGCAGCGTATCTCGACTGGCATGTAGGCTGATGGCGAGATTGACGGGAGTCTCGCGTCCCAACTGCTCGAGTCCCGGCAGGACCCCCGCCGTGCTCACCGTCACCCGTCGCGCGCTGAGGCCATAGGCAAAATCGTCCAGCAGCAGACGGATGACCGGGATCACCTGTTTGAGGTTGAGGAGCGGTTCCCCCATGCCCATGAAGACCACGTTGGTAATGGCATCCAGGCCCAGGTGGCGACGCGCCACCCGCAACTGCGCGATGATCTCGTGGCTGGCGAGATTGCGATTGAGGCCCTGGGCGCCCGTGGCACAGAAGCTGCAGGCCAGCGAGCAACCCACCTGGGAGGATATGCACAGAGTCCCGCGATCCTCTTCCGGGATGAAGACCGTCTCGATGGCGTTTCCGTCGGGCAAGCGTAGAAGCCATTTGCGGGTTCCATCCTGCGCCAGCTGATCGGCAATGACCTCGGGCTCATCCCAGCGAGTCTCCGCCAGAAGTCGCGCCCGCAAGGTCTTGCTGATATTGCTCATATCGGCGACATCGTCCACCTGCCGCTGATGCACCCACTGCAATACCTGGCTCGCCCGAAAGGGTGATTCACCCCACTGCTGCAGCAGGGCCGTCAGGCCCGACCGATCCAGCCCTAGTAGGTGGGGCAGGTCGGCCCCTGGGGCCGCCGCCAAGCGCAACTCGCTCATGACCGCGGACACAACTCCCTCTGCGAGAAGAAGTAGGCTATCTCCCAGGCGGCGGTCTCGGCGCTGTCCGATCCGTGCACGGCGTTGGCGTCGATGCTCTCGGCAAAATCGGCGCGTATGGTGCCCGGTGCCGCATCCTTGGGATTGGTAGCTCCCATGAGTTCACGATTCTTGGCAATGGCACCCTCACCCTCGAGAACGCTCACCAACACCGGCCCGCTGCTCATGAAATCGCAAAGTTCGCCGTAAAAAGGACGGGCTTTATGGACGGCGTAAAAGCCCCCGGCATCGGCCGCGCTCAACTGCATCATCCGCGCGGCAATGACCCGAAGACCAGCTTGCTCAAAGCGGGAAAGGATGGCGCCGATGGCGTTTTTTTTGACGGCGTCCGGTTTGATGATCGATAGAGTGCGCTCAACTGCCATAAATTCCTCAATGGGGCCAAAAGGTAAAAGCGAGCATAGACTAGCACCGGCCTGCCTTGCCCGCAATTTTACCGGCCCGACCGGGATAACCGGCACCCAGCTTGGGCCGAGCGCTCGGTGTATCGGCGCGGTCACAATCCGGGGCGCAGGTCACGATCGACGGCGACCACAGAGGATCGGCGTCGGTTTTACCGAGGCTCTCGGGAAGACTCAGCTGCGCACTACCGTAAACTGCCCCATCATGCCATTGTCCTCATGCTCCAGCATGTGGCAGTGGTACATGAAAGGAAAGGCTTTGGACGCGGGTTGTGTGAAGGTCATGCCCAGACGTAGGGTTTCGCCGCGGCGGATCAGAGCGACATCCTTCCAGCCGCGCTCCCCGGGCGGCGGCTCCTGACCGTTGCGACTGAGGATGCGGAAAGAAACGCCGTGGACGTGAAAGGTGTGGGCCATGTGCGCCTGATTCACCACTTCCCAGACCTCCGTCGTGCCGAGACGAGTGGACAGATCGATGCGCTGCATGTCCATGGCCAGGTGGTTGATGGTGAAGAGAGGCAGATTACCGATACCCATGGACATGCCGCCCGGACCATTGTGCAGGGCCTTGGCCGCCGCCTGCCGCAGCGCGCCCATGTCACTCCCCATGCCTTTTCCGCCCATGTCGTCCATCATGCCCTGGAGGCTGAAATGTCGCTCCCGCTGGGCCGGCGGTAACTTCGCCAGGGTCGTGAGCTGCTCTGGCAGGCGCCCTCCGGGCCCCAGCGGCGGACCGACCTGGATCTCGAGCAGATCGAATACGCTGCGATCGTAGGCATCGCTGTCCATGGGCATGGTACTGAGACTGGGTACGACAGCGGCGGAGTCGCTGCGCAGCCGCAGGCGTCGACCCTGGAGGCGGCGCAGATCCACCAGGATTTCAGCCCGCTCCGCCGGTGCCAGGAGCAAGCGATGCATGGCCACCGGAGTCTCCAGAAAGCCTGCATCCGTGGCAATCTGGTAGAACACGCGGTCGTCGGAAAACGCAAAATTGTAGAGCCGGGCGTTGGAACCGTTGAGCAGGCGCAGCCGCAGCCAGCCTGCCGGCGCCTTGAGTACCGGCGATTCGCGACCATTGATGAGAAAACGGTTGCCCTTCATGCCCATGACGTCCATGGGCTTCGGCATGTAGACGAGACGCCCGCGATCATCCAATAGACGGTCCTGGACGATGATCGGGACGTCGTCGATGCCGTAGCGCCTCGGCAGACCCAGACGTTCCGCGCTGCCGTCCTGCACCAGATAGAGTCCCGCCAGGCCAGCATAGACGTGTGGTCCGGTGCGCCCGTTGGGATGGGGATGATACCAGAGCGTCGCCTCCGGCTGATCGATGGTGTAGTGGTAATGCCAAGTCTGCCCGGGCGCGATGAGGCTCTGCGGTCCACCGTCCATGTCCCCTGGCACGTGGGCGCCGTGCCAGTGAGTCGTGGTGCTCTGATCGAGACCGTTGTGTACCCAAATGCGGACGGGCTCGCCCCGAGGAATCTGCAGGCTGGGTCCCAGCAGGGCACCGCGATACCCCCAGGTGGGGGTTGGCGCGAGTCCGGAGGCCAGCGGCGCCTGCCCCGCGGCAATGCCGAGGTGATACTCGCGAACGCCGTCTGCGGCACGTTCACCCGCGTACAAGGGCGGGATGGGCAAAGCCGTCGCAAAGACTGGTGGATGGGCCAGCACGGGGGTCGTCGCGGCCATGGAGCCCATCCCCATGGATTTGGAACCCGCACCCATGGCCATACCGGCCATATGGCCCATGTCGGCGGCGCGTAGCCAGCCGCTGGTACCCGACAGCAGCACAAGGGCCGCGAGCTCTTGTAGGAAGAGGCGGCGGGATGTGGAAGGAGACTGCGGCGGTACGTCCTGGTTCTGCATGGAAAGAATCCTCCTGCACTGGAACATGTCTCAGTCTAGAGCGGCATTCTCAACCGCACAACCGTGAAGCGATTGTAAGGTTTATATTTTTTCGGGGCGACCGAGTGACAGGTCCACCGTCGCCCTCATTTGCCAGGGAGCGTCTTGAGCCTGCGCAACAAAACCGCCACCATCCGCGCCTTGTCCGAGGTGCGCGTTTGCCCCCCCATGGATCGGGAGAGAAAGCCATAATCCGCCGGGATCCGCCTGGGTTGGGCGGGCCTGCGATTCGCCAGGGCAGAAGCGGCGGTTGCCCCGCCTTTTCGGGAGCGACATGTGTCCGCCCCCCTGCTTGTGGGTGCACCCGCCGCACACTACACTGATATCGACCACTGGAGAGGAGCAAATAACATGCTGTCCGTTACCGATCGTATCCGGATGCTGTTCACCAATCCGCGCGACTTCTGGGCACAGGTCGCCGCCGAAGACACATCCCTCAACGCCGTCTATATCGGCTGGGTCCTCTGGCTCGCCGCCCTTCCCGCTGTCGCAGGTCTCTTGGGCAGCCTGTGGTGGGTGGGTCGGATGGCCGGCATGCTGAGCCCGTACATGACCATGGGTGCGGGCATCCTGGTCACCAGCGCCGTTCTCGGCTATGCGACGACCATCGTTCTGGTCGCCCTGCTCTCCTGGATAATCAAGGCGCTCTGCCCATCCTTCCAGTGTTCGGGGAACCTGGTGCAGGCCACCAAGACCGTGGCCTACGCCATGACCCCCGTGTGGCTTGCCGGTATTCTGCTTATCGTCCCGCCCCTCGGTGCCGTAGCCGTCTTGGTCGGTGCGCTCTACGCCATCTACCTCACCTATCTGGCGTTGCCGCGGACCCTCGAGTGCCCTGAGGACAAGACAATCGCCTTCACCGCGGTAATCGTCGTCGTCGCCCTGGTCGTGAACGTCGTTCTGCAGATGATCGTCAGCTCCCTGACTCTGGCAGGCACGTCCTTCTCCACACCCAGGTTCTGACCGCGCCCGTGCTGGGTGCGCCCTCGGCAATCTTCCGTCCGGGGGCCGGGTCTCGCCGCGGTCGTGCGAGCATGGGCGGGACCTTGCAGCGATGGGAGGGACCCGATGTCGGGGATGGGCGGCGGTCCTGAACGCAGCCCTTGCCCTAGCTCGGCGGGATCACTTGCTTCAGACTGTGGGACGAACTACCAAGCCTCCAGGGATCGACGCCAGAAGGGATCGTCCAGGGGACGTCGGTCAGCGATGCCGGCGCGGACCGTGTCCACCTTGTCCCAGAGGTTCCACAGCAGTACCCCCTGCACTTCGCTGCCCTCGCCATAATAGACCACCGCCGCTTTGCCGCCACGCTCTGCCGCCACCCGCAGCACCCTTTGCACCTCGCATCGGCCCACCGCTTCGAAACCGAATTCGTAGAGGTCGCTGAAAAAGAGGGACTGGTGCGTAAAGGGCTCCCCTGCCCCGGCCATGGCGAGTCCAGCCGCGCGCCCTGTGGCTTCGGCATTGTCCCAGTGCTCCAGACGAATCGGCACCTGCCACACCAGGTCGGGATA
>ERZ1669250.147-NODE-147-length-37360-cov-36.116151_pt1 | contig 37360 bp, 32 predicted proteins | sample MGYA00579295_ERZ1669250 | MGnify/ENA primary metagenome ERZ1669250 (study PRJEB41166, sample SAMN08046056) | hot springs metagenome | biome: hot spring; feature: acid hot spring; material: thermophilic sediment; isolation source: thermophilic sediment from acid...
CAAGCCACCAGAGGGATTTGAACCCTCGACCTGCTGATTACGAATCAGCTGCTCTTCCTGCTGAGCTATGGTGGCGTTGCAGGTCTATATACTGCACATATATTTTAATTTCTATACCTTTCTCAATCAGGAAATATATGAATATTTCTTGTTTTATTCTATTTATTGAATTGAAAGATTATAGCATATGTTTATATAGAAGAATAAAATACTGAAAAACGAGGTGTTAAAGTTCAATGATGCCAGGACAACCAATATTTATTTTAAAGGAAGGATCGAAGAGAGAATCCGGAAAAAATGCAATGCAGAACAATATTAATGCTGCAAAAGCGATTGCTGATGCGGTAAAGACCACGCTTGGACCAAGAGGAATGGACAAGATGCTGGTCGATTCTCTCGGAGATATTGTAATAACAAATGATGGTGTTACCATTTTAAAAGAAATGGATATAGACCACCCGGCAGCAAAAATGATGGTGGAAGTCTCCAAAACACAGGATCAAGAAGTTGGAGATGGAACAACCACAGCTGCTGTTTTAGCAGGCGAATTATTGAGGAAGGCAGAAGATCTCCTTAACCAGAATGTTCACCCAACTGTTATAGCTTCTGGATACAGAATGGCAGCCGAGAAAGCAAAAGAAATACTTAATGGAATTTCAATGCCTATTAAGGATGATGAGAAGCTGCTTCTTAAAATAGCCAACACAGCTTTAAACTCCAAGAGTGCTTCAACTTCTAAGTCAAAACTGGGTGATATTTCAGTAAAGGCAGTTTTGCAGGTCAAGCAGGAAAGAGATGGAAAAGTAATAGTTGATATGGATGATATTCAGCTGGTCAAGAAACAGGGTGGCGCAATTGATGATACACAATTAATTCACGGAATCATAGTGGATAAAGAGAGAGTACATCCAGGAATGCCTACCTTTGTAAATAATGCAAAAATTGCACTTCTAAATTTTGCTCTTGAAATAAAGAAACCAGAATTTGATACATCAATCAGGATTGAAGATCCACAGGCTATTGGCAGATTCAAGAAACAAGAAGAAAATATTCTTAGGGAAATGGTAGAAAAGATCAAGGCGAGTGGAGCCAATGTTGTTCTCACTCAAAAAGGAATTGATGACCTTGCAATGCACTTCCTTGCTAAAGATGGAATATATGCGGCCAGAAGGGTCAAGAAGAGCGATATGGATAAACTGTCAAAGGCCATTGGTGGGAATATAATTACCAATTTGGATGATCTCACACCACAGGATCTTGGATATGCCGAAAGAGTGGAAGAGATAAAGATAGGAGAGGATCACCTTACATTTGTAACAGGATGCAAGAATCCAAAGGCAGTTTCAATACTCATCAGAGGAGGAACCGAACACGTTGTAGATGAGATAGAGAGAAGCATTGTAGATTCACTTCACGTGGTTGCTGCCGCTCTTGAAGATGGAAAGATAGTCCCTGGTGGAGGTGCTGCAGCAACAGAAATAGCACTGAGACTCAGGGAATACAGTGCTACCGTTGGCGGTAGAGAGCAGCTGGCCATTGAGAAGTTTGCTGAAGCAATGGAAATAATTCCAAGAACCCTGTCTGAGAATGCTGGCCTTGACGCAATTGGAATATTAATTGCACTGAAGAAAGAGCATACTGATGGCAAGAAGTATTATGGTGTCAATGTATTTACAGGAAAACCCGCAGATATGGTTGAGCTTGGAGTAATAGAGCCGATAAGGGTCGGAAGACAGGCCATAAACAGTGCAACAGATGCTGCTGTAATGATACTGAGGATTGATGATGTCATAGCCACAAAGTCATCGGGAGGAGGAATGCCTAAGACTCCTGGCGGTCCTCAGGGCGGATCTTCCGGAGAAGATTAAGCAGTAAAAATTTATTATATTTGTTTTTTCTTTACCATTATGTACGCAGGAAATTATAATACATCATCCCCAGATATGATTGTAGTAAGTACCCCGTACGTTCCGGGATACAAAATTACTAATGTTTTAGGATTTACCTGGGGCCTTATTGTAAGATCTAGGGGACTTGGAGGAAATGTAGTGGCTTCCTTGAGGACTATAGCAGGCGGAGAAATCAAGGAATACACGCAGATGCTTGACCAGAGTCGTTATGAAGCTTTGGAAAGGTTAAAGCAGCATGCTAAAACACTGGGAGCTAACGCAGTGATTGAGGTAAGATTTGATTCTTCCGAGATTGGACAGGTAATGTCAGAGATACTGGCATATGGCACAGCGGTTATTGTTGAAAAGGAAGTTTCACCATCACAACCCGTATCACTAAGATAAATGCCTGTTTACGCCCCCCATAAAATCATACTGTTTGGCGAGCATGCAGTAGTATACGGTTACCCTGCTGTATCGGCAACAGTAGACCTTTTTTCAAAGATAACATTGATCCCCAATAAAGCTGGAAATATTTACAGTTCCTTTGTAAGCAAGACTCTCAATTATCTGGGAATAAATGATGTAATAGTAAAAGTAGAGACTGATGTCCCTTCCGGTTCAGGTCTTGGAACATCTTCTATGATAATTGCCGGTATACTTTACCATGAAAGAAACTATGATAAAAAGCAGCTTGCCAAAGAGGCTTTCGAAATTGAATATTCAGTTCAGGGGATGGGAAGCCCAATTGATACAACAACAATAGTGGCAGGGGGGTATGTAATGACCAATGGAAATTTAGGCATACCTCTTTGGGAAATAGAGAAGAATGATAAAAGATGGAGATTTTCAAATGTCCCTGCGAAGGAAATTGATGTCATAATTGTCTATACAGGACCTAAGGGATCTACTAGAGAACAGGTAGCAAAGGTCAGGAAATTTTATGATAGGGGAAGATTTGCAAGGGACGTGATGGAAGAGATAGGCACCATTACGAATGAAGGTGTGAAACAGCTTATGACTGGTAATTTGGAAAAGTTGGGGGAGTTAATGAATGAGAATCATTCTCAGCTAAAAATATTTGGAATTTCCACCGAAATCATTGAAAAAGTTGTCAATATAGGTAGAGAATATGGATACGGTTCCAAGCTTACCGGGGCTGGCGGGGGAGGAGCTGTAATAATAATACCTAAGGATAAAGATAAGATAATTAAAAAATTAAAAGAATTGAATTTAATATATTTCGTTACTTCTACTACCAACGTTGGAATATTCAGGAGACCTTAGATATTGATACAACGTAATCCCCTTCATCCAAGTCTATAATTTTCACTCCCTGGGCGTATCTTCCTTTTACCGGTATATTGGATACCACTACCCTTATGGTTTTACCCATTTTAGTTATTACAAGCATCTCATCATTCTCATTTACGGATACTATTTTTACTGGTTTTCCTGTTCTCTCTGTGATTTTAACTGCTTTCATACCCTTGGCACCACGATGCCTCATGCTGAATTCCTCCATCAACACCCTCTTCCCCAGGCCCTTTTCAGTGATGATTAGAAGTTCATTTCCTGATATTGGAGCATTACATGCTACCCTGTTATCTCCGGCAAATCTTATGCCTATTACTCCGGAGGCTGTTCTGCCCATAGCCCTGAATTCTGATTCATCCACGAGTGCAAGTCTTCCGTCAGTTGATACCAATGCTATTTTCTCGGAACCTGTGGTTGTAAAAACATCTCTGAGCAAGTCTCCTTCCCTCAGCCTGATAGCAATCAGACCATTTGATCTGATATTAACAAATTCTGATATTTCAGTTTTCTTAACTCTACCCTTTTCTGTAACAAAAAGAAGATATTTCTTTTCATGGTCTACCTTTTCTCCCATGATAAAAACTATCTTGTCATTGACATTTTCAAGGAGTGTTGATATTAATTTCCCCCTGGATCTCCTCTCACCTTTGGGAATTGCATAAGCCTTGATTTGGTAAACTTTTCCTGCGCTTGAGAACAGGTATACCCTGTCATGAGAATCACAGCTTATTATTTGCCTTATTTCAGAATCAGGATAACCTGCAAATACTCCCTTTCCTCCCCTCCTCTGCTGGGTGAATGTATCCATATCCATTCTGTTTAGCCTGTTATCTTCTGTCAATATTATTGTATTATTTTCGTGAGGTATCAGCTCTTCCTCCGTGGTCTCCACGTAGCTATCTGTAATTTCAGTTCTTCTGGAGTCACCGTAAAGTTCCTTTATTTCCTCTAGTTCGTCAACTATTATTTCCCAGCGCCTTTCTTCTTTAGATAATATATCCTCATAATCCCTGATTTTCTCATAAAGTTCCTTCATTTCATTCTTCAGATCCTGCATTTGCATGGAGGTAAGCCTCTGCAGTTTAGTATCAAGTATTGCATTTGCCTGCTCATCATCTATAGAAAATTCTTTCTTTAGATTGTCTCTTGCATCTTTCACTTCCTTTGATTCTCTTATTATCTTAATTGTAAGATCTATTTTATCCAAGGCAATTATAAGCGCCTCAAGTATATGCTGCCTTTCTTTTGACTTTTTAAGGAAGAATTCTGTTCTTCTTCTTACAATATTTTCCCTGTGTTTCAAATATTCTTCCATTATTTCCTTCAGGCTCATGGTCTTTGGAACCTGATCAACTATCACAAGGTTGATTATTCCATAAGTTACATGCATCTGCGTATGCTCATATATCTGCTTGAGCGTCACTTCTGGATTAAATCCGTTTTGAACCTTTACTACTATTCTTATTCCTTCCTTGCTGCTCTCATCCTTTATATTCTGAACTCCCTCTATGACATCCTCCTTAGATAATTCTGCCATTTTAGAAAGCAATTCTGCCTTGTTTACTTCGTAAGGGACTTCATTGAAAATTATCTCATTCTTCTTGATTTCTGCTCTTGCCCTAAGATCTAGTTTTCCTCTTCCGGTCCTGTATGCGTCCATTATTCCATTCTTCCCTAATATGACTCCTCCCGTAGGAAAATCCGGACCCTTAACATACTGTATCAGTTCATCCACAGTGGCATTTCTATTCCTTACCAGATAAATCAAACCGTCCACAACTTCGCTAATATTGTGAGGCGGCATGTTTGTTGCCATACCTACAGCAATTCCTGATGTACCGTTTATTAGAACATTCGGTATCTTTGATGGAAGGAACACTGGTTCCTTCATTGTGCCATCAAATGTTGGGACAAAATCAACTGTATCGTATTCTATATCCCCAAGAATATCGCTTGAGATTTTTTGGAGCCTTGCTTCTGTATACCTCATTGCAGCTGGAGGATCCCCGTCCATGCTCCCAAAATTTCCTTGCCCCTGAATTAGAGGATACCTCATTGAGAAATCCTGTGCCATCCTTGCAAGTGAAGAATATATTGCACTGTCTCCGTGTGGGTGATACTTACCCATTACCTCTCCGACTATCCTTGCTGATTTCCTGTAGGGTTTATCAAAGGTTAGCCCCATTTCATACATTGAATAGAGAATTCTCCTCTGGACAGGTTTTAAACCATCCCTCACATCTGGTATCGCCCTTGAAACTATAACGCTCATTGCATAATCCAGATATGAGTACTTCATTTCCTTTTCAATAGCTCTGATTTCAACCATAATAATCACACATCTATATTCTGGGCCTCTTTGGCATGGTTCATTATAAACTCCCTTCTCGGCTCCACCTCTTCACCCATTAAAAGGGAGAATAGATAATCAGCTTCCTGCGCATCGTTTATGGTCACCTGAAGCAGTTTCCTTGTCTCAGGGTTCATGGCCGTTTCCCATAGTTGTTCAGGATTCATTTCTCCCAGTCCCTTGAATCTTTGAACTATAGGATTGTTCATCTGCTTTACAAGTTCATCCTTCTCATTCTCAGTATAAACATACTTTACTGTAGTAGCCTTCTGAATTCTGAATAAAGGAACCTGTGCTATGTAAATATGCCCATTAATCAGGAGATCCTTCAGATGCCTGTAGAAGAGGGTAAGAAGGAGCGTCCTTATATGGCTACCATCAACATCTGCATCTGTCATAATAATAATTTTTCCATACCTTAATCTGCTTGGATCATATTTGTCATTTGGACCCATGTTTATTGCTGCAAACAAGCTCTTAATTTCATTATTCTTTAGTATCCTGTCCCATCCAGCCTTTTCCACATTCAATATTTTCCCTCTAAGTGGAAGAATGGCCTGAAACGATCTGTCCCTCCCTTGTTTTGAGGAACCTGCTGCCGAGTCCCCCTCCACTATATAAAGCTCAGTCTTTGTCGGGTCTTCCAGCGTACAGTCTGCAAGCTTTCCTGGAAGTGTAGCATTCATTGTTGCTTTAGATCTTGCCATCTCCCTTGCGCTTCTGGCTGCCTCCCTCGCTACTGCAGCCTGATATGCTTTTCTTGCAATTGATTCTGCTGATTTAGGATGATCTTCAAAGTAAAGCTTAAGATATTCTGATACTGCGCTGAAAACCATACCTTTAACATTGCTATTACCAAGTTTTTCCTTTGTTTGACCCTCGAATTGAGGTTCTGGTATCTTAACGTGAATTATTGCAGTGAGTCCTTCCCTAACATCCTCACCCGTGAAGAAATCATCAGAATCTATTATCTCCATTTCCTTGGCAAAATCATTCATTACCTTGGTAAGTGCTGCCCTGAAGCCCGAAACATGTGTTCCACCCTCCCTCGTATTTATGTTATTAACAAATGCAAGGAGGTTTTCATTTACAGTCTCGTTGTACTGAAGAGCGAATTCAACTACTCCTGAATCCCTCTCTGAAATATTGTATATTATATCATCATGGAGAACTTTCTTTCCTGAGTTTATGTTTTTCACCATTTCCACAATACCGCCACTATGCTGGAAAGTCTCTTCTTTCCCATTCCAGTTCAGTGTTATTGAAAGCCCTTTGTTCAAATATGATAATTCTTCTATCCTGTTCCTGATAATCTCAGATGAATAATCCGTAGTTTCCATTATTGTATCATCGGGTTCAAACGTCTGTAGTGTTCCTGTTGGTGAATCTATATGAAAATTGCATCTAATACTGCCATTCCATTCTATTTTATTTCCAACAATTGTCCCTACCTTTAAAACATCTGTTTCTTTTTCTCCCTTTGAATATCTCTGGTAATAAACATACCCATCCCTTTTTATGAATACCTCAAATTTTGAGGAAAGAGCATTGACAACATGTACCCCTACCCCGTGTAATCCCCCTGATACTTTGTAAACTTTTTTCTCAAATTTTGCGCCCGAATGGAGTTCAGTCAGAACAATTTCCAGGGCTGGTTTATTGTATTTAGGATGAATATCGACTGGAATACCACGCCCATCATCCTCCACCGTTACTGTTTTTCCGTTTATTGAAACGTATATATTCTTACAGTATCCGGCCATTGATTCGTCGATGCTATTATCTATAACTTCATATATGAGTTGATGGAGGCCCCTGCTGTCTGTACTCCCTATGTACATAGCGGGTCTTTTTCTTACAGCCTTAAGACCTTCAAGAACTACTATATCCTTTGCGGAATAATCGTCCATTTTTTCACTTTAAACCATAATGTTTCTATATATTTATAATTTTCAATAGACCATTTTTCTTAATACATCTGATTCAATATTAAAGGTATTTTGTAATTATTTATTTAATTAAAATTATAATTATTTCCTCCCTTTTAATAACTTCCCCTTTTATAATAATATTATAATTAATGATTTTCTTTCTTTCCAATTTAAATAATGGAATATTATCAAATTCTTCGTTATTAAAATAATGAGTTTGAATTTTATTCCCTCTCTCAAAGGTACTTGGTTCTATTTCCTTTCCTTTCCCATATCTGAAATCATTGATGGTAAACGATTTTATTACAACTTTCCCTCCTTTTTGCAGTATTCTGTTGGCCTCATTGAGGGCAATTTTTCTATCTTTTTCTAGAAGGTGATCTAGAGAATGTATGAAAATGATATTTAAAAAAGTTGATGATTTAAATGGAAGGCTTGTAATGTCCCCCTGTACCTTTTTATTGAATGGATAAAGTTTTAGCGCGTTCCTTGAAAAATCTAAACCTATAATGTTTCCAAGTGGGGGTGTATCTTTTCCGTTTCCACAGCCGGCATCAAGTGTTCTTCCTTCTTTTATTATGTAATTTGTTATCTCTTCCATTTCCCTGGATGAACCTCTCCATAGCTTCCCTCTTTTCCTATATTCTGTTTCCCAGTATTTTCTCTGCATCTCAAATACATAACTTTTTTAAGTAATTGTTTTTTACCTCATCTTATGATTGAATGGGATATGATTGCAGAACTGATTGAAAAAGATCCTTTCATTAAATATTTGGGTATTAAGATCAATATTATTGATGCTGGAAAGGCAGAGGCTGTTCTTGACTTAAAGGAATATCATATGAGAACAGGAAATATGATGAATGGTGGGGCAATAGCAACAATGATAGATACTGCAGGAGGGACCGCTGTTCTTACTATGAGTAAATCAAATCAGGTAACAACCAATCTCAATATTAATTATCTCAGACCTGTAATAAAGAGTCCGGCCAGAGCTGTTGGTGAAGTAATAAAGGAAGGGAAAAGAGTTTATTTTGTGAAGATGAGTGTTTATGATGGCGATAATAACCTCTGTGCATTTGGAACTGGAACCTGGTATATTCTGAGGGACTAAAATTATTAATATATTGAACACATGTTCGGAAGTGACCATAGAACAGATAGGGATTGAAAGGGTTGACATTAATTCAAGAAGAGGATCACCAAGATCATTATTCACCCTGTGGTTCGCAGCAAATCTTACCATTGCTGATTTCGCATTAGGATTTATACCCATTGCGATCGGACTCGGTTTCGAAAGTGCTTTTATTTCGATTCTTATAGGAAATATTCTGGGTTCCATAATAGTTGCTTTATCTGCTACAATGGGACCTAAGACCGGTTATCCACAGATGATGGGTACAACAAATTCTATGGGCAGGAGAGTAATGAAATTTTTCGGAGTTCTTAACCTATCAAATACCCTTGGATGGTTCATCATTAATAATATCCTTTCAGTCATTGCCCTTTATCTTATTATAAGGGTATCCTATGTATTTTTGCTGCTTTTGTTTGTTTTGGTTGTATATATAATAGCATTAGTAGGACACGATTTTATTCATAAAATTGAGAGGATACTTTCATATGTATTGGGAATTTTATTTCTACTTATATTTATAAGAACAGTTCTTGACGGAGATATGAAATATGTAAATTCCGGACACATTTCAATGGGTATTTCATTTTTTGGTATGATAGCATTCTCATACAGCTACCTCATGAGCTGGGGGCCTTATGCTTCAGATTATTCCAGATACTTACCTGAAAGTGTTAGCGTTAAAAACGTCTTTTTAAATGTTTTACTGGGTTCAGTTATTTCAACAACGTTTGTTGAGTTAGTAGCCCTTATAATATCATATGCTACGCAAAATTCGTCCCCCTTGTCTTCATTGGCTCTGATATCTGGGAAATTTTATATTTTATCACTAATGGCTATAGTCCTCGGTGGGATTTCTGCTAATGTCCTTAATCTTTATTCTTCAACACTTTCGGGATTGGTCGGCGGTATCAGGATTAAAAGGACAAAATTTGTTGGTATAATAGCTATTGTTGGACTTATTCTTTCAATCCTTTTTTATTCTGGGTTCTATCAGTTCTTTGAATCATTCCTGTTCATTCTGGATTACTGGATATCACCGTGGGTGGCAATACTCATTATAGATTTCCTAATTTTCAGGGAATTTAAACTTAATTTTAAAAATGAGATCAATCTGGAAGGCTTAATTTCTTACCTAGGGGGACTGTTTGTTTCTATACCTTTCATGAATATTTCAATCGGTTCTTTTTCATATACATTTCCAGTGTCAAGATATCTCGGGGGGATAGATATAAGCTATTTCATAAGCTTTATAATAGCAGGCATACTTTATTACAACTTTAAAAAGAGAAGATTGAACAAACATTATGTTTAAATAAAAATCATTGTTATTGTTTAAAGGTGAAGTCAGACGAAAACTGACGACGAAGTAGACGAACTGAATGACGTTGAAGAAGTACTGAGGCAACTGAGGGCCGTGGAGGAAGAGAAGAGATTTACAGAAATGGAGAATAAAAGACTCCAAGACGAAGTGGATAAACTCAAGAAGGAACTTAATAGATTAAAATTGCCGCCTCTACTAATAGGATCTGTAGAGGACGTAATAGACGACAGAAGAGTGGTTATCAGAAGCAGCACAGGACCGAGCTTCCTTGTCTATACGTCGGAGCATATACCCAAGGATAAATTGACAGTAGGTGCAAGAGTAGCACTCAACAAAGCTACGCTATCGGTAATATCAGTTATTCCTGAGGCATATGATCCAACTGTCGTTGCTTCTGAGATAAGCGAAAAACCCAAGGTAACTTATGCAGATATTGGAGGTCTTGATGAGCAAATCAAGGAAATCAAAGAGATGGTAGAGCTTCCTTTACTTAAACCTGAAATATTCAAGAAAGTAGGGGTGGATCCACCTACAGGTGTATTACTTGTCGGTTATCCTGGAACTGGAAAAACTTTACTTGCAAAGGCAGTTGCCAATAACACTAACGCAACATTCATCAGGGTCGTTGCATCCGAACTTGTAAGGAAGTACATTGGAGAGGGAGCGAGATTGGTTAGGGAACTTTTTGATCTTGCGAGGAAGAAAGCACCGTCAATAATATTTATTGATGAGCTGGACGCCATAGGATCAAGAAGGATAGATTCATCCACCTCTGGAGACAGAGAAGTCCAGAGGACCCTTATGCAGTTACTGGCGGAAATAGATGGTTTTGAACCTCTGGGAAATATAAAGCTGGTAGCGGCAACAAATAGACCAGATACGCTGGATGAGGCCCTAATGAGGCCAGGAAGATTTGACAGGATTATTGAGATCCCGTTGCCTGATAAAAAAGGAAGGACTGATATTTTGAAAATACACACCGGAAGGATGAACCTCAAGGATGTTGATCTATCAAAAATAGCAGATATCACAGATGGATTTTCAGGTGCTGATCTTAGAGCAGTTTCCGTTGAAGCTGGAATGTTTGCAATAAGGGACGGAAATGATTTCGTGACTCAGAGGGAATTTACAAAGGCAGTTGAAAAAATAAATCTGCAGAGGAATAAATCATCACAGTCAGGTAAGAACTTAGAGATGTTTGTCTGATGAAGGAAATATTTGCGGATAACCTGTATGAAGAAAATGGGAAGCTCTTCACTGCTTCAAAATATCCCAAGCCTGTTTATGGGGAAGATGTTATTAAAAGAAATAATGTATACTACAGACTATTTTCCCCTTTGAGGAGTAAATTATCTTCGTCCATTAAATCAGGCCTTAGGCCGGAGATAAAGAAAAGCTTTCATGTAGTATACCTTGGAGCTTCAACCGGAACTACAGTATCCCATGTATCCGATATAGTAAGTGATGGCCTGGTTTTTGCAATTGAATTTTCACCTATGCCATTCGTGAAACTTATGCAACTAAGTTCCGTAAGAAGTAATGTATTACCAATGCTACTGGATGCCTCTAAACCTCAAACATTCGGGATTTTTATTGACAAGACTGACCTTATATACCAGGATATAGCACAGCCCAACCAGATAGATATATTTATCAGGAATATGAAATTCTTCGATGCTAAACGCGGTATTTTGATGTTTAAAACATATTCTATGAGGGCAGGATCATCTATAAATGATGAAATAAAAAAATTAAAAGATGAATTCACTGTCCAGCAAGTGAAGGATATTTCAAGGTTCCATAAGGGGCATTATGCAATAACCGTCACCAGTTGATATATACTGTCTTCATATTCGTGAATTCCCTGGAGCCATATACTGAAAGCTCCCTACCAAGCCCACTTTTCTTTATTCCTCCGAAAGGCAACCTCGGATCGGAAAACACTATGCTGTTAACATAGACCATTCCAGCCTGTATTTCTGGAATTATTTTCTCGGCTTCTGTGTCAGAACCCCATATCGACGTCCCGAGTCCAAAAGGAGTGTCATTTGCAAGAGCAATTGCTTCATTAACATCCTTAAATTTCTTCAGAATTGCTACGGGTCCGAATATTTCTTCCTGATAGCTTTCATCAGTCTGTACTATTGTTGGAGGCACTATATTTCCTTCCTCGTTACCTAAAATTTCAATTCTCCCTTTATTCTTGAGATAACTGATCTGCTTCATTATGGTTTCCTTTTGTGATGATGATGCAAGAGGACCAAGGTATGTTGACTGATCCATCGGATCACCTACTTTCACCTTGGAAAATTCTTCCTTCATTTTCTCATAGAAATCGTTGAAAATTGATTCATCAACAATGAAGCGTTTCGACGCTATACAACTCTGGCCATTATTTTGGAGTCTTCCCATAGCAGCGTTTCTGGCCGTTTTGTCAATATCAGCATCCTTCAACACAATGAAAGGATCTGAACCACCCAGTTCCATTACCACCTTTTTAAGTTCTTTTCCGGCAATTTCCGCTATTCCAGCTCCTGTTGGAGTAGATCCCGTAAATGCCACTCCGTCCACATATTTTATCATGGATGATGCTGTGTTTCCATTGATCACCAATGATTTGAATACTGGGAGTTCTATCAACTCCTCTATTTTTAGTGATACACCGGTGACGAGACTTGCGTGTTTCAGGACCACCCCGTTACCTGCCAATAAAGCTGGAAATATTGCTCTTGCTGCCTGCCATAATGGGAAATTCCAAGGTTCTATTGAAAGAACAACGCCGAGTGGATCAAACCTGATATAACTTTTCTTTGCCTCTGTAGGTATGTACTCAGGAGAAAATATTGAATAAGCATTCTCAATCAAATAATCTATAAGCCTTATTGATTTCCTGACCTCTGATACGCTCTGCGATATCGGTTTGCCCATCTCTTCTGTCATCAATTTGGAAATGTTATCTATATTTTTCTCGAAATTAGGTTTTATTACATTCTTGAAAAATGATACCCTCTCTTCGAGGCTTTTTGACCACTCTTTTTGTTCCTCCCTGACTCTCCTTATCTTGGATATTGCTTTCTCTACAGAATCCATTTCGTATCTTCCTATTATTTTGTTATTGTATGGATTTACTGTATCGATTGTCATTTCTTATCCCTCACATTCCTTATTGAATCTTCGAATATTTCAATTCCCCTTTCAATCAGTTGATCTTCTATATTCAAAGGAGCCATAAATCTCATAACGTTCGAATAATGACCGCAAGTATGCATTAAAAGCCCTTTCCTGAACATTTTATCCCTGAGAGCCGATGCTTCCGCAGTACCTGGAGTTTTATTTTTATCGGAGTCCAATTCTATTCCTATCATAAAACCCTTCCCTCTGACTTCTCCAATCATTTCATTACCATTCTCCATATCGCCGAATCTCTTCTTCAGATATTCCCCTTTATTTTTAACTCTATCCAGAATTCCACTCTCCTTAAGATAATTCAGGACTGCCGACCCCGCCGCAAGACCTAGTGGATTTCCTCTGTATGTCCCGAGATGAAACGCCTGGGGTATATTGTCATAATCCTCTCTATAAACTACGGCCGATACAGGTATCCCACCACCTATACTTTTTGATATACACATTATATCCGGCTTCACACCGTAATGATCTATCGCCCATATCTTCCCTGTCCTTCCCACTCCACTCTGCACCTCATCAATTATAAGCGGTATGGAGAATTTATCTGAAACTTCCCTTAACATTGGAAGGAAATCATCAGGTGGTACTATATACCCCCCCTCACCTTGTATGGGTTCAACAAGAATTCCTCCAACAGGAGATATACCCGAATAATTGTCCCTTATGAGGTATTCAACATATTCAACTACAGACTTTGATATATCATCCTTTGGAACTTTCCACGGGAACCTGTATGAATATGGATAAGGAACATGAAAGAAGCTTGAATTTTCAAAACCTGCATATTGCCTGTAATGATTGTTGGCTGTAGCATTGACAATACCACCTGCTACCCCATGGTAGGAACCTGAGAATGATATTATTGTATTCTTCTTGGATTGATATTTGGCCAGGGATACGGCTGCCTCACAGGCATCACCACCAGTTACAGTGAATAACACTTTAGATCTATTTCTCATTCCATTTGGGAGTGTGGAATTGAGAGTTTTCAAAAATTCTATTCTTGCTTCAGTGGGAATTTCTGTAATATGAGACATCTTATCCAGCTGCTTCTTGATCGCCTCAATTACAACGGGATTACCGTGACCCAGATTCATTACGGATACTCCTCCGAACCAATCTATGAAAACATTACCATCAACATCTACAACTGTTGACCCTATACCTTTATCTAATGCTATCCTGAAAAATTTAGTATATGACCTGCTTGCAGTTTCCAATTTATCCTGAATTTCTATTAATTCCCTTGATTTTGGACCTGGAAGTTCTGTCCTTAATATTGGTGCCTCTAGTATGCTCGACCAATTTTTTATCATTATAATTAACCTCTTTTCTTTAATACTATTTTAGTATATTAACTAATAAATACTTAGTCTAATTAATTAATTTTGAGAATTTTTTTCTTAATTAATAGTAAAATAAAGAAAATATTATTCTTAAATTACCGATGAGGATAAATATTTGATTCAGTCATCTGTAACTGTCAGTTTCAATGACTCTGGAAAATCCTCTTTAAGTGTGTTCAGAACCATAATTGTCTCGCTTCTCTCTATCCCCTCTGTCTTGCTTAATTCATTTACTATATATTCAAGTTCTTCTTTTGTCTTCGTTCTAATAAGTGCTACAAAATCATTGCTACCTATTACAAAATATACTGCCCATATTCCCTTTATTTTGGATATTCTTTTGCCTACTTCCTCAGCATATTCCGGACCATATCTAGCCTTTATAAGGGATACCGCTGTAAGCTGCTTCTTTATGAATGATTGTTCCATCAGCGGTATAACCCCATTTATATATCCAGAAGTTCTCATTTTCTTAAGTCTGTTATGTACTGTAGATTTTGAAAGCCCTACTTTTTTAGAAATTACACTGAGATTGGTATCCTTGGAATCAAATATGGCCCTCAATATTTTTTTATCCATTGAGTTAAGCTGCACTTCTGTATTTTTTTTAGCTGGCATAATACCTATATGAAATACTTCTTAATAAAATATTATATTGGTGGATTTTTTCCATAATCATAGATTCGTTAGATTAATAATATTTGAATAAATAAAGTTTGAGTAGAGTGACAGAAAAGAAGAGCATATGGAAAGAGAATAAATCTGAGATTTTCACTTCGATAGGAGTAATACTTGTAATTGTATTAATTTTCGCTTCTCTTACTGTATATTCCCAAAATTGGCCACCAGCGGTAGTTGTTGAGTCCAGTTCAATGCAACACGGTCAAAATTTTGTGTTTGGAGTTATAAATACTGGGGATATTGTTGGAGTAAAAAAGGTGAGTTCATTTAAAGATGTTATCACATATCTGGTGGCCAGAGAGTCAGGTGGGCCTGTGAATTATGGGGAATATGGTGACGTGATAGTCTACAATGACTACTACAGGGGAGAGCTTGTAATCCATAGGGCGCTCTTTTATGTTGAAGGATGGAATGGCGATACTCCGATACTATATGGAAATAATAATCCATCCTGGCTAAATATTTCAGGAAGCACTGTTACCATATTCGACAAGGGTTTCAGGCATCAGAACGTTTTCATTGATCTTGCAAATTATATTGGGGAGACGGGATTTGTGACTATGGGGGATAATAATCCAGTAGCCGATCAGCAGCCAGGAAGCGGTATTGATAATTCTTTGGTCAATATGACCCAGGTGAAGGGAGTAGTTTTTGGATACCTCCCAGTAGTTGGTACTCTTAAACTTTGGATAGAAGGTAAAACTCAGTATATACCAGAACAGAGCAATATAATAATGGCCCTGATTTTAGTTGGACTTATAGTCTTTGCATTCTATCCCGGTAGCAGGAAAGATAAGAAAAAAATAAATTAAAATTCAGTTCGTCGATTCTGATTTTATTCTATTTATTTCTTCCAACCTTTTCTTCCTCGATAAAAGATGCCCTCTAATATTGGGGTCTATAATCTCTGCAAGTCCCTCGCCCAGAAGACTGAACCCCATAACTATTAAGAACAGGAAGAATGCGGGAATGAGGCCTTCAAGGGGATATGTGTAAAAATTCGTCGAAAGTATAGACGCCATCATTCCTAGTTCAGGAGTTGTAACGGGGATACCTATTCCAAGGAAACCAAGAGTCGATAGAGTCAGCATTGCCGTTCCTATATCCATGGTGGCGTATATGAGCAGACTTGTTACAATATTTGGAAATATACCCTTCATGAATATTCTTCTGAATGGAGTGTTAAGAACCTTGGACATAGTGATAAATTCATTTGCTGAGACCTGCAGTGTACTGCTTCTGACCAGTCTTACGTAAGGAGGCCACCACACAAATATTATTGAGATTGCAGCATTCAAAAGACTGGGACCCAAAGTGGCAGCTATTGCCATTGACATTATCAGCGGCGGAAAGGCAAAAAACAGATCTGTTGTCCTCATTATAACTTCTTCTATTAATCCCCTGAAATAGCCCGCAATGGTTCCCATGAATAAACCGATCATTGCTGACGCTAACACCACGAATATGGAAATTCCGAGGTCTACTGGGAGGGCAGCTATTATTCTAGAAAAAATATCCCTTCCCAACTCATCTGTTCCAAAAATATGAGAGTAACTCGGAGGGGCATTTGCCTGATACAGGTTTATCTGGAGGGGGTTATATGGAAGCATTCTGTTCCCTATAATCAGGTAAAGTATTGCGGTAATTGTGAAAAATGCTATAATTATAAAACCTGCCGCTGACAGCCCGTTTGAGAAGATTATTTTCATTGCAGACCTTATAGATGATTTCATTTCTCACCACTTAACCTTATCCTTGGATCAAGGACTGCATACATAATATCAGCAATCAGATTTGCAGCAATGACAAAGACGGTGAATGTTATTACTACAAAAATAAGTACAGGATAATCATCTGATGATATTGCGGAATACGCAAATCTTCCAATTCCCGGCCATGAAAATATTTCCTCCACCACAACTGTTCCAGTTATCAGCCACCCGAACATCACAGCAATGACTGTGTTTGATTCTATTAATCCATTTCTAAGTATATGATTGCGGCTAACATGTTTTTCATCCAATCCCTTTGCTCTTGCAACTTTAACATATGGAAGCCACTTGACCCCAAGGATCCCATTTCTGCTTATTCTTGTTACGATACCAAAGTTCAGAAATGCCAGTGTAAGTGCAGGGAGTATGAGATGGTACATTCCATTAAGGAAATCATTGATGTTCGAAGATATCAGGGAGTCCAGTACGAACATACCAGTAACCCTATGCGGGGGGAGTATGTACGGGGAATACATCCCTCCTGAAGGAAATATTGGAATATATGATGAGAAAATCAAAATGGCAAGGGTAGATACAAGGAAAGTCGGTGATGCCCACGCAGCTGTATAGAGTATCCTTATCAGGGCATCCTTTTTGCTGGAAAAATTTATAGCAGCAATATAGCCAAGCCCTAACCCTAAAACTATAATTATTAAAAGAGCGGCCAAAACGAGTTCAAGAGTGTTAGGGAAATAATACAGAATTTCAGAAGAAATTGATTTTCCAGTCACAGGATCAAGCCCTAAATTACCTGTAAAAAAATTTGATATGAAATACCATAGCTGTGTGTATAATGGAGCATTAAGATGATACCTCTGTATCACATATGCTATTGTGGATGATCTTGCCTTAGGACCCGCCCACAATGCTGCAGGATTCTTGCTCAAAACATGAGAAATTAAAAATATTATAATTATTGTTCCCAGTATCACAAGTATGGATGATGCTATCCTTCTGGCAATGTAGTATACCAGCTCCTTTCTGCCCTCCATGCAAGCACCAGCTTATGTGTAATGAACAGTATTATAGAACATGAAATAGCCTGCTCCTGATCCTGCTGGATTAGGTATAATACCTGTAACATCACTCTGTGTTATGCTCAGGAAATATGGTACGTATAGCCAAGGCATAACATACTGATTATACATAGTCTGGGTTATGAATGAGAAATTTTGTATTATGGCTGAGTTGTTAAATGTGGCACTAGCATTTACAGTAGCATTGAATACAGATTCATTGAAGTATGCAGATGTCCCCACATAATCACCATCAGCTAAAGCATCCACGTAATCTATAGAAGCGCTGTAATCCTCGGTGTAGAAATTTATACCCATTGGATATTGGGTAGAATTAGTAGCATTTGAGAATACTTCCGAGGTATATGATGTCATTGTTAATGGTGTTAGAACTATGTTTATTCCTATCGCCGCAAGATTACTCTGGATTATTTGAGCCGTTTCTGTTTCAGAAGTTGAATCCGAGGTATAGAGGAAGTTAACTGAGGGGAATTTGTTCCCTGAAGGATTCAGAACGGTGCCGTTGGGTAACGTCGCTCTGTAACCTGCCTGTGCAAGGTATTCTGCGGCCATAGTTGCATTATAAGGGTAAAAACTCAAGCCAGCAATACTCTGATTGTAGTCGGGAAATCCAGGCGGAACTGGCCCTATCCATTGTTTAGCATAACCGTCAAAGACAGTGCTTATTATACCTTGATAATTTATTGCGAATGTTACTGCTTTCCTCACATCAATGTTCTGGAATGGGGAAAATGCATAAGGATCCATATAAACAAAGTAAGCGTCCTGAGAAGAACCGAATTGAATTGGCAAAAGGCTTACATTAACATTAGGGATACCTTTTAGTGAGTTATAATCCTGAACTGGTGCTTCTATTATCTGGGCGTTACCAGATTTCAGGTCGGAAATCCTGGAAGAGAGTGATTTATATAAGATTATTATAGTCTTCAAATAAGGAGGTTGTATTGCATAATTCCATTGACTCTGTGGAACATATTTGGCCCAATAGGTAGGATTTTCAGTCAACGTAACTCCCTGTGAAGGAGTGTATGAGAAAATTTCATAGAACCCTGTTCCTATTGCATTGCTTTCCATCCACGAGTTTGGAGTTCCAGCCTGTACACCACCATGGGCTTCGACAACCCTCGGATCCACGGCAGCGGCCATTGGTGTTGTTAATGTCATCAAAAATGCGTTATAAGGAACATTTCCGTTGTAACCATACCCGAGATGCATTATTAGCTCGTATGGATTTACAACCTGTATTGACTGATTTGGATACTCCATATAGTTTAAATCTGTAGAATTTGGATCTGTGTAGTTAATATCATTCAGAATTGACGCAGTTATATTAAAATTAACTCCATTCCCCGGGGCCAGATTCTGGCTCATTATCCAGGAGGGTGCCTGATCCATTATTATGGTCCTATATACAGAAAACCATATATCATATGCTGTAAATTGATCTCCATTGCTAAAGGTTACATTGTGTCTCAGATAAAAAGTATAATTCATTCCATTTGATGAGATGCTCCAGTTATAAGCTAAAACTCCAACAAATGATGTCATGCTTGTTCCATTGGGAGCAACAAGACCCTGATAAACTTGATTCATGACTTCCCATCCAGGAGTCGTATATGTTACGGCCGGGTCAAGACTATCAGGTGGTAAACCTTCCTCAACAGTCAGTGAATTTTTTGTTTGAGATGTTGTGGTGGATGATGTTTTTTTCTGCGAATTAAGTTCAGTAATTCCAATCGCAAAAGCAGAAACTATTAGAACGACAACCACGATAATCACAATCATACTTTTTTTCGATACCATGATTATTCAATACTATACACCAATCTTGGATTAAAATCTTTTGTTTTTACACAAAATTAGATTTATTTTATGAAAGCATAGTATTTCATATAAAAAATCCATATTTAATTAATAATATAGGAAATAAATTTAAATAATATCCTATCCCTCATGTTACCATTTTGAAATTATTACTTTTCTCTCAGTAAAGAAAAGTATATGATCCTTTCCACCCTGCGGATGGAGATCTCCGAAGAATGATTCTTTAAATCCTGAGAATGGATAGAATGCTATTGGTGCAGCAACTCCTATATTTATCCCTATATTGCCCGCCTGTACTCTCTCTGTATATTCTCTTGCATAATGCCCGGACGTAGTGTAAATCGTTGAAGCATTTCCGTACCTTGAGGAATTTATTATATCTATTGCCTCATCAAAATCATTTGCAGTCATTACCGAGGCAACTGGTCCAAAAATTTCTTCCTTTGCAACTTTCATGCTCGGCAACACACTGTCAATAATCGTGGGGCCAAGGAAGAAACCTTCTTTCCCTTTCATATCAATTTCTCTTCCATCCAGTATTATCTTTCCACCTTCCTTTTCCGCCGATGCTATGTATTCCTTTACTCTCTCCATATGATCCTTTCTTATTAAAGGCCCCATATCAGTACCAGATTCCAGTCCATTCCCTACTTTAAGTTTTTTTGCTGCTTCTTCGAATTTCCTTATTACCATGTCATGATTCTCGGGAAGCGTGACGAGAACTGATCCTGCTAGACATCTTTCCCCTGCATTCCCAAAAAATGAACCAATCATGTTACTCATGTTTGAATCCAGATCTGCATCTGGCATCACCATAACAAAATTTTTAGCAGAGGCGCCGGCCTGTACTCTTTTACCGTAAGAAACTCCCTTTTCATAGACATATTTAGCTACTGGAGTTGACCCTACAAAACTAATCCCTGAAATTTTTTTGTTTTCCAGCATGAAATTGACGGCTTCTCCGCCTCCATTTACCAATTGCACTACTCCGTCTGGGATACCTGATTTTTTTATCATTTCCATTGATCGTTCCATGCTCATCGGTGTTTTCTCTGAAGGTTTGACCACAACTGTATTTCCCATCGCTATTGCGTAAGGGATGAACCAAAAAGGTATCATAACCGGGAAATTGAATGGGCTTATTATCCCAAAGACTCCTAGCGGCACCCTTATCAATTCTTCATCAACATCTCTCGCTATATTTCTATTATTTTCACCCATTATGTGATATGTGGCTGCTGCAGCTGATTCTACATTCTGTATTGCCCTTATAATATCCCCCTTTGATTCTTCAACAGTTTTTCCATGCTCCATTGTGGTGACCTTTGCTAGATCATCTATTTCATCCCACATTATATTTTCAAGTTTGAAGAGAAACTTTATCCTGTCCGTAATTGGAACTTTGCTCCATTTTAACTGTGCTTCCCATGCTTTATCCACTGCATCATCTATATCTTCTCTTCTGGCCTCAGGAACAGTGGCGATTACTTTTCCTTCAGCAGGATTGTAGATTTCATATTTTCCTTCCCCTTCAGGTTCCAAAAATTTTCCATTCACAAAATTTTTGATTTTTCTCATTATAAAACCTCCTTATCCGAAACAGATAGGCTTTCATCAACCACATCCAGCCCCTTTTCTAACTCTTCTTCTGTTATTATTAATGGCGGTGCAATTATAAAATGGTTTATCCAGGTGCTGATGTAAACCCCTTTTTCCATAGCATATTTTGCCACTCTGTCTGTCATCAGTGGATTTCCTTTTAATTTATCCAAATAGTTGTTGAAGGGTGTTTTAATTTCTCTGTTCTTGACAAGCTCCACTGCTCCAAAAAGTCCTATACTTCTTACGTCTCCGACTGATCTATGCCTTTCCTTTATCTCTTCTAGCCTTTTCTTTAATACTTTCCCAAGATTCTTGGAATGCTTTATGAGGTCTTTATCCTTGTATTCCCTTATTGCTGCGTATGCAGCGGCCAGGGGCACTGGATGAGCTTCATACGTATGTCCATGTGCAAAATAATTATTTTCAAAGAAATCTGCTATTCTCCTGCTTGTAGCCATTAATGATAATGGAAGATAAGCACCTGTTATTCCTTTAGCGGTAGTCAATATATCGGGCTTTACCGACCAATTATCTACGGCAAACCATTCACCTGTCCTTCCCCAACCACTCATAACCTCATCAGTCACAAGAAGAACATCATTTTCCCTGGTTATTTCTCTTATTCTCTGTAGATAGCCCTCTGGAGGGACTATAACGCCATTAGTCCCTGTTACAGGTTCTACCACAACCCCCCCTACATTACCTTCATTCTTTATCATATAATCAAGATAATTCGCACATGCTAGATTACATTCGGGATAATGCTGGCCTAGAGGGCATCTGTAACAGTATGGTGGGGGTGCGTGAAGCACTCCCTGTGATGAGTAAAATGTATCTACAGCTATCCTCCTAAAATCCCCTGTGAGAGAGACACTTCCCATTGTTGAACCGTGATAGGAATTGTAATTGGAAATTATCTTTGTTTTCTTATCTGAAGAAAAAAACATTCTTACGGTTTTTATTGCTGCTTCATTAGCTTCGGTCCCGGAAGAACCAAAGAAGTATTTTACAAGATTTTCAGGTAATACACTCTTTAATTCAACTGCCACCTTTGCCCTGATTTCTGTTGCATAGCCAGGCTGTGCATATTCAAATTTATTTAATTGTTCCATTATGCTTTCCTTTATTCTCTGATTTCCATGACCCAAATTAGAACACATCAACTGTGAAGAAAAGTCCAGATATCTGTGTCCATTGTTATCTTCAAAATATGGACCATAGGCCTTTGTAAACAGAAGAGGCTTCCACCCATTCTGCCTTCTCCATGTTCCATATGTTAGCTCCGAGCTTATCGCTACAGGATCAAAAATTTCATCTAAATTTTTTTCAACCATCGTTATTATATGTGGACAAAGTATTTCAATTCTTCGAAATTTCAGGAAAAAGTACCTTAAATCTTAGAAAATATGAAAAAATTAGTAATAAATTAATTTTCTCTATTATATTCTTTCAGAGATTCTTCAAAGGCTACAAGGAATTTATCGACATCTTCGTCAGTATGAGCAACACTTGGTGGCAATCTTTCAGCACCGTCGGGATGATAATATATACCTCTCTGCAGCATCTTGTGCTGTATTCCCTTGTATTTGTTCCAATCCATGTTCACGCTTTCCCTGTAATTTGTTATCTTCCTTTGGTCTGTGAACACAAATGAGAGAACACCTGTTTCATAGTTCACATAAATGTTCTCATTGAGATTGTCACATATTTCTTCTATTCCTCTACCCAATCTTCTGGTAATTCTGCCCAGATGACTGTAAGCTGCAAAATCGTCTGCTTCAAGCAGCTTCAGGTTAGCATTTGCAGCTACCAGCGAAATAGGGGATGAAAAATATGTACCACCGAATCCAACCCCGTTGCCAATTAATTCCATATATTCCTTTTTACCTGATATAGCAGATATTGGGTATCCGTTTCCTAATGCCTTTGCCCAAGTCGAGAGGTCCGGTGTAACTCCGTAGAGTTTCTGTGCTCCCCCCGGACCAACTCTGAATCCTGTAATAACTTCATCGAATATCAACAATATATTATATTCATCGGCAAGTTCCCTGACCGCTTTCAGATAGTCTCCCTCTGGCGTTATGACTGTTGAGTTTGCCATTATTGGTTCCGTGATTATTGCTGCGATTTCATTTCCCCTTATCTTCAGTATTTTAGTAAGACTCTCCAGATCATTCCACGAGGCTACAACTACCGTATCCATCACTTCAGGAGGTATACCTGCAGAATAAGGAAGAGATTTTGGGAACCATCTTAAACCTGAGACTGGTGGCGGAGCCTCCACAGAAACAGCTGCATAATCATGAAGACCATGATAGTGCCCCTCGAATTTAAGAATCATATCTTTTCCAGTTGCAGCCCTTGCTATTCTCAGAGCGTTGAAGGTTGCGTCTGAACCGCTCAGAGCAAAAATTACCATGTCCTGCGTCGTCACAAATTTCTTGAATTCCTTTGCAAGCTTATATTCCAGTTCACTTGGCGCTCCAAATAGGCTTCCATTTCTAAGGAATTTCCTTACTGCACCATTTATCTTTTCATTTGCGTGACCATTTATGATGGGACCAAATGCCATTAGAAAATCTATATATTCATTTCCATCCACATCCCATATCCTTGTCCCTTTTCCACTTTTTATATAAAGAGGATAAGGGTCCCATGAGCTCGTTCTCATGAGGGAGCTTGCACCTGTCGGTATAATTTTCTTTGCCTTCTTGAACAAATTCATTGATTTCTTAGTTTCGTACTTCTTAACTTTTTGTTGAATCCCAACCTCTTTATGGTCGGTATCATCATCTGATTCCATAATAACACATCCTTTCCCTATAGACAGTAAGCTATTCCAAATGGGTATATTACTTTTTCTAATGTAGTGACCTTAGGATGGAATTTTTTCAGGTTTTTAGAATAATATTGGGATATTTTTCAGATTCAATCAAAATATTTATATGAATCATTTACTATATAGTATTATGAGGGCCATAGTAGTGGGTGGAATGGGCCTTACAGGTAGATGCGCCGTATATGACCTAATGGGGAATGAAAAGGTAGATGAAATAACTGTTGCTGATATAAATAGGACAGTTGATTTTGCAGATAAAAGGGTAAAATATGTTAAACTGGACGCATCAGATCATGAAAATCTTGTAAAGGTCCTGAGGGGTAATGATGTCGTCATTAACGCCGTACAGTATTACCATAATGTCAACATTATGAAAGCTGCACTTGAGGCAGGAGTGCATTATCTTGATCTTGGAGGGTTGTATTATGTGACTCTTGAGCAATTAAAGCTTGATCAGGATTTCAAGGACAAGGGGCTTCTAGCAATAGCGGGAATGGGTGCTCAGCCAGGAATTTCAAACATAATGGCGAGTTATGCCGCCAGCAAACTGGATAAAATTGATAAAATACTCATAAAGGATGGATGGGCAGATAAAACTAATTATCCCAAGCTTTTTTTCACCTGGTCTCCCAGTACACTCTTTGATGAGTTCACACTTACTGCAATACATTACGATAATGGGTTTGTCCAATCAGAGCCTTTTTCAGCAAGTGAGGAATATGATTTTGGATGGGAGGTAGGCAGGACAAAGATATTCAGGACAGTGCATTCCGAACTTGCAACTATTCCTACAAGCTTCGCAGAAAAGGGTGTCAAATATGTGGAGTGGAGGGAGGGAAGCGTTGATATTGAGAAGTTAAAATTCCTAAGCGATATAGGATTCGGCAGAACAGATAAAATGAACATTGATGGAAAAGAGATTGTACCGAGGGATTTTCTCTTCAAGCTCTTGAAATCACAGGGCATGCTACTTCCCCCTGAGAATGTCCAGATCAAGGATTACGAAGTAACAGTTGTTGAAGCATATGGAATAGACGATGGAAGGGAAAAATTCGTGAAAGTCTCAGCTTATTTCAAGTACGATGAGAAGTGGAAGGTTTCAGCTTCTCAGAAGGAGGTAGGTGTACCTGCATCCATTGTGGCACAGATGATTATGAATGGAACTATAAAAGGGAAAGGAGTAAAACCAGCAGAGCAAATTGTTCCTACAAAACAGTTCTTCAGCGAACTTGCGAAGAGGGATATAAAAATTAAGGCAGAAGAAAGATACAACATGAACTGAGGCATATGATTAATATTCCTGGTGTAATTTCACAAGAGAAGGGATTGAAATCTGAGCTATTGCTGGTTAAGGGTCTAACGGTAGATTTCGAAACATTTGACAAAAAGATAGAAGTTCTAAAGGATGTCAGTCTGAAGATTGAGAGGGGAGAAGTTGTTACTATTGTCGGGGAAAGTGGTTCAGGAAAATCAACTCTTGCACAAGCAATTATTGGAGTTTTGGATACACCTCCAGCATTCGTAAAGAGGGGGGAGATATATTTTGATGGAGTTAGGATTTTTCCAACTGATGGAAAAAGAGTCAAATTCAGGGGAACAGGAATTAACATGGTTTTTCAGGAACCACTTGTCTCATTGAATCCTGTTTATACAATAAGAAAGCAGTTACTTGAAGCTGCCGAAATTGGAGGAATTCCAGAAAAGGGAGGGGAAAGAGAGAAAGTAATCAAAAATACATTGACGGAATTGATGATCAGAGATGTTGAAAGAGTTCTTAACAGCTACCCACATCAGCTCTCAGGAGGGATGAGGCAGAGAGCTGCTATAGCGATGGCAGTAATTCAGCGACCTAAACTTGTTATTCTTGATGAACCTACAACAGGACTTGATCTGATAGTCCAAAGAAAGATAATGGGACTTTTACTTAACTTAAGAAGGGAGATAAATACAAGCCTGTTGATCATTACACACGACCTGGCTGTTGCAGCAAATATGGCAGACAGGATATATGTGATGTATGCTGGAAGGATTGTAGAATCGGGAACAAGGGGGGATATTATAAAGGACCCTCTTCACCCTTATTCCCTGATGCTTAGAGATTCTGTTCCCACAGGGTACAAGGAATCTGGACCACTTAAAGTCACGGAAGGCGCCCCTCCAGATATGTCTGCATTGCCCCCTGGATGCCCCTTCCATCCAAGATGCCCTAATGTCATGGATATTTGCAGAAAGAACATCCCTCCATTGAAGAATATTGGGGATGTGAGAGAGGTAGCGTGTTGGTTATATGAAAAATGAAGAGATATTAAGGGTAGAAAAACTCAAGGTCCAGTTCTTAAACCGAGAGAAATTAAAATTTTCGGCAAGAAAAACAGGAAGATGGAAGATTGTTCTTGATGAGATTTCATTTTCTATAATCGAAGGGGAGACTTTCGGAATAGTGGGGGAAACTGGATCTGGTAAGTCAACTCTTGCAAGAACACTGGTAGGAATATATAAACCTAAAAGTGGCAGAATAACGCTGATGGGAAGGGAGATAAATTTCAAAAAGAGAGAGGATCTCCTCTACCTCAGAAAGAATGTGGGGATTGTGTTTCAGGATCCAGTGGGCAGCCTCAATCCAAGATTGAAAATCAGGGAAATTATCAGGGAAGGACTTGCAATTGAAGAGAAACTTTCGAGAATTGATCAAGATAAAAAAATAGATGAAATTTCGGATCTTGTGGGTCTTGCAGACAGCAAGCTTGATTCTTATCCAAATGAGATTAGTGGAGGTGAAAAACAGAGGGTCAGTCTGGCGAGAGCACTCGTAAATAATAAAAGAATACTGATCCTTGATGAACCTACTAGCTCACTTGATGTGTCAATACAGGCACAGATACTTAATCTTCTCAGAAAATTGAAGGATGAACTTTCAATTACATATATATTCATCACTCACGATTTTAATGTCATAAGGTATATGTGTGACAGGATAGGTGTATTGTACTATGGACAGATCCTTGAAATAAGTTCCGTCCATGATATATACGAAAATCCATTGCATCCTTATTCTTCTGACCTGATGAATGCAAATATAACGTTAGAAACTGAAAATAAATTTGATTCCCAATACGAAATTGGTGAGCCGTCAAGATCTGGGTGTATTTATCTCAACTCCTGTATGAAAAAATTTGAAAAATGCAATATTTCTCCGCCTGAATTCAATGTAAATGGTAGATTGGTTAAGTGCTGGTTATATGAATCTGGTAAATTATAGTATTTACAAAAAAAATTTCTTACTATTACGTTTTTACAAAAAATAGTTTCCAGTAATAATGGATTTGTAAATAAAACATTAACATTATTAATCAAGAGAAGATATTACATATATGAGCGATTCAGAAAAGGTATATGGTAATTTTATAGATAATGAATGGAAGGACTCCAATAAAGGTGCAACTGAGAATGTCATAAATCCAGCAAATGGGAAGGTTATTGCCAAAATTCAGAAAAGCTCTGAGGAAGACGTAAGGGAGGCAATAGATACAGCAAGAAGGGCTTTTGATAAAGGTGAATGGCCAAGAATGATGCCCGCTGCAAGAGCTGAGTACATAATGAAGTTGGCAAGAATACTTGAAGAAAGGATGAAAGCTTTCGGAGAAGCTGAAATGAGTAACACTGGTAAACCAACAAAGCAGGTATTTGACTACGATGTTGCATACACTATCGATAACTTCAAGTTCTTTGCCGGAGCTGCCAGAGTCTCTGAAGGGATTGCAACAGGTGAATACATACCAGATGGAACAAGTATGTTAAGGAGGGAACCCGTGGGCGTGGTTGCTGCAATCACCCCGTGGAACTATCCCTTAATGATGGTTGGCTGGAGAGCTATCCCGGCGATTGCAGCCGGAAATACTGTTATAGTAAAACCAGCTTCCTACACACCTATAACAACCCTTATGCTTGCTGACGCTGTGAAAGAGGCGGGAATTCCTCCTGGAGTTTTCAATGTTGTAACTGGACCGGGAAGAACCGTGGGTGAAGAACTTGCAAAGAATGAAAAGGTTGATATGATCGCATTCACAGGTTCAAATGAAGTTGGAAAGAGAATCTCCAATCTGGCATCTGGATCTGTAAAGAGGCTCTCCCTCGAGCTTGGAGGAAAAGCACCGTTCATAGTATTTGAAGATGCGGATATTGATGCAGCCACGGAGGGTGCAGTTGTCGGGAGTCTTATTAACAATGGCCAGGACTGTTCAGCGGCTACAAGACTGTATGTTCATGAGTCGATATATGAAAAATTCAAGAAATTGCTGATTGAAAAAGTCAAGAAGGTTAGGGTGGGTGATCCATCCGACCCAGAGACTGATCTTGGACCGATGATCTCAAGGGATCAGTTAAGCAAGGTTAAGGAGTACGTGGAACTCGGAAGAAAGGAAGGCAATATCATTCTTGATGGATCAGATTTCAAAGCAGGAAATGATGGATTTTTCATAAGACCAGTATTGGTGGAAACTGAAAATAACAAGGCAAGAGTTGTGCAGGAGGAAATATTTGGGCCTGTACCTGTTTTGGTTAAGTTCAGAACATATGATGAAGTGATTGACAAGGCTAACGACGTTGTCTATGGGTTGGGATCTTCAGTATGGACAAGAGATGTCAGGAAGGCCATGATGGCCGCCAGAGACCTAAGGTTCGGAACTGTTTGGGTCAATGACCACGCCCCAATTCCATCAGAAATGCCTTGGTCTCCCATGAAAAAATCAGGATTCGGGGCTTCAACCTCTAAGTATTCACTTGAAGAATTTACGACACTCAAGCACGTGTATGTTGATCTAACTGGAAGTGTAAGAAAGAGCTGGTATTACCAGATATACGGAAAGAAAAACTGATTTTATTTTCATTATATTTCTATATTTGAAAAATCCATTTCTTTATATATTTCCAGTATTGTCCTGGTATCTGATCTTTCTATTTCAGGGATGGATGATAATTTCTCCAGTATGTGAGAATATTCATCCTTATTTTTTGTGATTGTGTAAACTATGAAATCAACATCACCCAGCAAAAAATATACTGAAACAACCCCCTTGATCTCCTTTAGTTTTTGAGCTATATTGTCTTTATAATTGTGACCATATTTACCCCTTATGAGTGTTAGGGCTGAAAACCCATACCCGAGCTTAGAATAATCGAGACTTGCTGATATTTTCTTTATGTAACCCTGATCTTTAAGATATTTGATCCTCTTGCTTACTGCTGAGGGTGAGAATAGACCCACCCTTTTTCCTATTTCTTTTAAAGATATTGTAGCGTCTTCTTGCAGAATTTTTAAAATCCTTCTGTCAAAATTATCCATGTAAACATCAATAATAAACAATTTATTAATTTTACTATTGGACTTAATCTTTTTTTTCTATTTTTAACATAATTAAAAAAAAATTTCTTTCATTTAACCAAAAGTGAATACATATAATCTCATTTTCCTCGGGACCTTTATGATTATGCTATGCTCCCTGACATCCTTTTCGGCAAATAAATTGTACATCCTTGAATAATCAAGATTTTTGCTCATTTCTTCTCCATCTATAGAATAATTCAGAGTTTCTATGCCAGACGGATCTATCACCGCATTGATTTCCTTTGCCCTGAAAATAAGATGCAATCTTGAATATTCATCATCTGGAGTTATAAATTCTTCATTTACATCCCAGTAACCTTCCAGAAAAACTCTTCCAATGGACATTCTCCTTGGTAGGACATAATAGTTGCATTTGCTGTTATAACATGAGGGCCCATTGGCTATTTCACCCCTAAGATTTCCCAGATACGTTTCAGGCGTTGTGCCAAAATAATATGAAGGGTCTTCTTCTACTTTTGGTTTTTTATTTATAGAGAGAAGTGAAGAAATAATTTCTGATAATTCCTCATAACCACCTTCACCGAAGTGGGTATGAACAAGCTTACCACTTTTATCAAAAAGGTAATGAGCAGGCCAGTATCTGTTCTCAAATTCATTCCAGATAAAATAATCGTAATCATTTATCACAGGATACTCAATCTCTAATTCTCTAATCGCCCTTCTAATATTTTCAGGGTTCTTTTCAAATTCGAACTCCGGAGTATGAACTCCAACTATTTCTAAACCATTATTCCTAAATTCATTATATATTGATTTTAAGGATGGAAGAGTTCTGAGGCAGTTAACGCACGTATAAGTCCAGAAATCTACAAGCACGACCTTATTATTGAGGTCTATCGATGACCTGTTTAAGAGCCTACTGGGATCGACTTTCTTTAACTTTTCTATCATTATACTTAAATAAAATTCACTTAAAAAATACTTATGTAGCTTCATAGTAATATAAGAAGTGAAAGAACTATCGTATTTAGAAAAATTAGATTTCCCATAAAATTTTCATACCGCGTATCTGGTAAATCCATCCATTTTCTTACTCCATAAAATGAGAACGGTATGGTCATCAGGGAAAGGACTGACATGATGGGGTATATATTTTCCAAATAATAGATTATAATCAGTAGATAGAAAATAATGAAAATCGTAGCTGGAATATATCTTGATCTTTCGGCTCCCAGAATTATAGGGAGCGTTTTTATTCCCTGCGACCTGTCATAATCCATGTCTCTGTAGTTACCTAAAAAAAGTACCGGCACCAAAATGATAGAATATGGTACAGCAAATATAATTTCATTCATTGAAAAATCAGCGCTTTCTCCATAGAACACCATGATTGAAATAAGCAGAGCAGATAATACCACTGAAGCTTCACCCATTGCCTTATACTTGAACCCGAAAGGAGGACCTGTGTATCCATATCCCAAGATGAATCCAATGATAGCTATTATCAATTCGTATATACCATAAATGTAGCTTATTATCGAAAACAATATGAAATAGATCACAACGGAGATAATTCCCCATATGAGAAGATACTCTTCGCTAACACCGAAATAATAAATCGGATGCTTTCTATATCTTGTATTAGGTGAATATTCTTTGTCATACCCGTACTTATAATCAAAATAATCATCAAAAAGATTGGTTGCAGCCATCAAAGGTATTATTGAAATTGATATCAGCAAAAAGGGAAGAATTTTAAAAGTTCCAGTTAAGTATCTGAAATAAATTGCTCCCGGTAATATATATGAAATAAAAAGGTAGAGCGGAGGTACTTTTCCGCCTCTTGAAGCGATGTTCACTATCTTTAAAATTCCCTGATACACTAATCCCCATTACCAATAAACTCTAATAATTAATCCCCTGCAACATTTCCATTAAGGTTCCATAGATTTTGCTTATTCTTGATGCCATTATTGCAAAATAAATAATGATTTAAGAAAAGACATCAGGAAATTATTTAAAAATTCAATAAATAAAAAAATATATCATTATGCTGGTATGCTCTCATTTCTTTCAACTGATATATCTTCCCCAGCGGCCTCTTCCAAAGGAACATTCTTCGTTTCTTTTAGGAATATGGAAAGCACTGCTCCAACAAAAGATACAATGGCAAGCATCATGAGTACTTCTTTTAGTCCTATTGAACTCAATAAATATACAAAGAAGAAAGTGGTAATTGCTGCACCTGTTTTTCCAGCTGCTGCTGATATTCCATGGCCAGTGGTTCTAAATTTAACAGGGTATACTTCAGCAGGTACTATGAATGTAGTAGTGTTAGGACCCATATCTATGAAGAAGAATGTTAGGGAATATAGTGCAAACATTACCTCAACCGGGAGTACGAAACCTGTTATTTTTGTTCCTTTCGCTATTATGAAAGATGAAACAAGGAAATACAATACTCCCATTGCTGCAAATCCTAACACCTGAAGGGTTCTTCTTCCTGCCTTATCCATAAGTGCAACTGCTGAGAAATACCCGAAAAATCCCACCATGAATGGAATTCCTGCGAGTACTATTTTAGAGGAGAGACTCGTGGCAGGAATTATTGACCCCGTTATAGGACCTGAAAATATTCCAGTACCGTAGAATGCTATGTCAAGTAGAAACCAAGAACCTGCTGTAACAATCAAAGTTTTCCAATAGTTCCTGAAAAATGTTGATGCCTTTGAAACATTTGTTTTGACAGAAGGATATATTTTGGCATCGGCCTTGATGAACCCGGCTGCCTTAGTGGCTTCCTTTGAATCCTTTCGTACAAGTGCAGTGTACCTTGGTGTTTCTGGTAATTTCCTCCTCATGTATATGACTGCCAGTGCTGGAATTGCACCAAAAGCAAGCATGAATCTCCAGGCGATTTCAGCAGGTAATATCGCAACTGCCCCAAGACCTACCGCAACTGCTGCAACCGACCCTATTCCCTGATTTGCAAATACTAATGCAATTAATTTCCCCCTATCTCTGGTATTTGAATATTCACTCATTATAGTGGCGCTAACAGGATAATCTCCCCCAATACCGAAACCAAGAATAAATCTGAATGCGAATAGAGACCAGTAATTCCAAGCAAATGCACTTAAAATTGCACCTGAAGCTAATATTACTGCTTCAAGTCCATAGATCCTCTTCCTTCCAAATTTGTCAGCAACAGTCCCCCAAATAAGCTGACCGAAAATAGCTGCAATTATTGCTGAGGACCCAAGAAGTCCAGCGCCTACAAATGCATCTCCACCTGTAACATGGAAACTTGTGCTATATTTACCCTCCAGGATTATCAGCACGATACCTATTATGAAGAGATCATAGGCATCTGTGAAGAACCCCATCCCTGAGGTAAACCACACTTTCAGATGATTAAAGTTCAGAGGAACATCATCAATGTCCCTGAATGCTTTCGAACTCATATTTCATAATCATCATTGATATAATTAAAAAAATCAATATATGTTCCTATCACTATAGTATTGTAATGTCTTCTATATATAATATATATTTATGATTCTTCATTTAAAAATGATCCCGGTCCTTGCATCTATGTGTATTTCATCCCCATCCATAATTTTCTCCCTGAAGCTTGCTTGCTTTACAACGCACCTGGAATGTTTTAATATTGAATTCACAACTGTATTATTTGGGTTGCATGTGAATATCACACCCTTGTATTCCATTTCAGTATCCATATCCTTGCATTCATCAATTATCAATATGTCTCCCATATTATTAGGATCTGTAGTGACTTTTCCCGAGACAGATTCACCTATAGAATACCCCCTTCCCATAAAGTCTCCAATAATTTCCACCCTTATGTCATTCGTGCCTCCGAAAGTGAAATAACCTTCTCCAGATGTCACCACTATAGTCTCCCCTTTTTTGAATATTTCAGTTTTCTTTACCCTCTCTATTATATCTTCATATTTCCCACTATATTCCTCAAGATGGATTGGATATACATTGTTGAAAAGGCTTAATTTCTTCTCAAGTTTCAAATTTGGTGTAACAGCAAATATTTTTCCTGTTGGTCTAAGAGAAGATAGCATCTTCACTGTATTTCCTGATCTTGTCATAACAAGTATATTTGAATCTATATCCCTGGAAATTATCTTGGCAGATTTGGCAAGTGAGAATGCAATTCTGTTACCAAGAAATTCTTCTGGCTCCTGGAAATCTCTTATATTTGATTCTACAAACTTTACAACATCATTGAGGTACTCTACTGCTTCTACAGGATATTTACCAATAGCTGTTTCTTCAGAAAGCATCAGAATATCTGCATTATCTATAATTGCATTTGTAATATCAGATACTTCAGCTCTCGTTGGAGTTTCATTTGATACCATTGATTCCAAGATCTGTGTTGCAACTATAGAGGGAACACCATATGCATGAGCTTTTCTGATTAATTCCTTCTGTATAATGGCAATTTCCTTCAACGGCAGCTCCACCCCTAAATCGCCCCTTGCTATCATTATCATGTCAGAGGATTTTATTATCCCTTCAATGTTTTTGAGTCCAGATGATGTTTCTATCTTGGATATTATAAATTGATCGCCATTGTAGTCCATAATTGTATTTCTCAATTCTTCCACATTTTTTGATTCCTGCACGAAAGATAGAGCAAAGTATTCCACATCATTTTTTATACCTTCCACTACGAATTCCCTGTCTCTTTCTGTCAGGCTTCCTAAATTCAGTACCTTGCCTGGTATATTTACTCTAGAATTATTTCTAATGGACCCATCAGTTGCTGATTTTACCTTTAGAATTCCATCTGAATTTGAAATTAAGGAGAATTTTACCCTTCCATCATTAACAAGAATCGTGTCACCGCTTGAAAGATTTTCCAATATCCCTTTCTGGTTAATTGAGAGATGTGTATTTCCATAATCTGTAATTTCATATATGTTCCCCTGTGATATCTTTACTTCCTTGGAATCCGGCGTTGACATTCTTATTTCCGGACCCTTTAGGTCTACAAGCAAGGAGGATGTAATTTCATTCTTTCTCCTTTCATTAATTTCATCGAGAACTTTCTTTGCTTGTCCTATATATTTTTTATCAACGTGTGCTGTATTTATTCTGAATGATGCCACGCCTAGCTCAGCCATTCTTTCCATTTTTTCATAAAAAAGAGAAGCCGGACCTAAAGTAGCTATAAATCTTGCCCTGTTCATGATTAACTATAGGTTTTTCATATAAAAGATAATACTCTTTACTTATTTTTTGACCGTGTTTTTATGAAATTTCTCAAATTTAGGTCAGTTATGCGTAAATATAAAGAATGCATCATCATTTATGAGTGAAACAGAAATAACTCTAAATGCAGTTAAATGTCCTTTGTGCGACTTCAATCATAATTTTAAAGTCAAAATAGAATATCAAGAAAACAACACCAATAATGAGAAAAATTTGGAGAAAAAATATTACAATTTCTTTGTAGCTGAGGAGAAAGTTGGGGATAATGTCGTTAAGATACCTGTATATGAAATAGATGGATATTGCCCTAAAAAGAATAGTCCTTTCAGAATTCTGGTTAATCCGAGGATACCTGTAGACTCAATACCAATTAACTTCATCGTAACCGTGCTATCCTGAGTTAAAAGACCGGTGATCCTTTCAATCTCCTAGTTTTTCAATTTTCTTTTTACTGAAAAGGTTCTCCCTCAGCTCTTTATCTAGTTCTGGATCCTTTCTCCTAAGGTATTCAAGAATCAATGAAAAATGCTCCTTTTCATCATCCCTATTATGCATCATGATGTATTTCAGTTCCCTGTCCCTCGTAACATCAGCACGTTCATCATAAAACATTATTGCCTCTATTTCTTCTATTAAAGATTGCCTCGCTCTGCTTAAGTCCTTGACTTTCTCACTTATATTTTCATCGGCTTCATATCTTGGCATAATCACATTCATGGTAAATCGATTCTTTAACTCTTCTGTTTAGTATATATCATTCAAAAAAGGTGAGGTTCTTCTCCCTTTTGTGTGGGTAAAATGAATGATCATAAGTTTCACCAAAGTAAAATCCTAGAAAAGCTATCGATAAACTTTATGCTAAGCAGGTAAAGATAAAGTACTTCAAGAAAGTATTGAAAGAACAGGGTTGAATAATCTTAATCCAAAATTCCACCCACACGAAAGTGTAATGACTCAGAAGTGATAACTATTTTATTGCTTGTGATAATCATAGTAAGTGGCTAATGAGAATTATAACGTTACTCCTTGGGAGGTAACTGGTAAAGTTGATTATGATAAATTAATAGAGCAATTCGGAACTCAAAAAATAAATGATGAACTTAGGGATGAAATAAAGAAGGTATCAAATAAATCCCCTCATGTAATGTTAAGAAGGGGTATATTTTTCTCCCATAGAGATCTCAACCTTATTCTAAAGGATTACAAGGAGGGGAGAGGTTTCTTCCTTTACACTGGAAGGGCTCCTTCTCTGGGAATGCACATAGGACATCTGATTCCTTTCCTCTTTACTAAATGGCTTCAGGACGCGTTTGGTGTTAATGTATACATTGAGATTACGGACGATGAAAAATTTATGAGGAATCCTGACTATTCTCTAGAACAAACGAGGGAATGGTCATTGCAGAATATACTGGACATTATTGCAGTAGGGTTCGATCCTGATAAAACTTTTATTTTTCAGGATACGGAATATATAAAGAATATGTATCCTCTTTCTATTAAAATAGCAAAAAAACTCAATTTTTCAGAGGTCAAGGCTACGTTTGGATTTGATAATACTTCCAATATTGGAATAATGTTCTATCCGGCCCTTCAGATAGTACCGACCATGTTTGAAAAGAAGAGGTGTCTGATTCCTGCAGGAATTGACCAGGATCCTTACTGGAGGCTACAGAGGGATATCGCTGAGTCCCTTGGTTTTTTCAAGGCTGCACAGATACATAGCAAGTTTCTTCCTCCTCTGTCAGGACCAGAAGGGAAGATGAGTTCATCTATACCTGAATCTGCAATATATCTTTCTGATGATCCTAAAACGGTGGAAAGAAAAATAATGAAATATGCATTTTCTGGGGGGCAGGCAACTGTTGAACTGCACAGAAAACTGGGCGCTAACATTGATGTTGACGTACCCTATCAATGGCTATATTATTTCTTCGAGGAAGATGATGATGTAATTTCAAAGATTGGATATGAATATTCTAAAGGAATTATGCTGACCGGGGAAGTTAAAAAAATTCTGGCTGAGAGGATAAATGATTTCCTTACTCAGCATAGAAAGAAGAGAGAAGGTGCAATAGACATCATAGATAAATTTAAATTTGATGGAAAGCTGGCAAGAATAATGTGGGATAAGATACATGAATGAATTCATTAAATCATTTCTTATCTCATTTTTTTCTGAGAATATAAGCTATCCCTGTACCTGCAATTATTATTATGATTCCTATTAATAATATTATATTTTCAGGTATTGAATTCAATGAATATCCTGAGAAATTAACATTTCTGATGGCTGTTGTTGATAGATAGTAGTTGCTTCCATTTATGATAATAATACCAGCCTTAGGTGATGTTATAAAACCGTTTGAAATTTGAATTGAGTAAGAATAGGAACCATTCGGTATTCCTATAGTTATGGAACTTGAATTTGAATAGAATGTTCTATTGAGATCCTTCCCATAGAAAAATGAGCCATTTATTGTTATATACCAACCAGTTCCATTTTGAAGTCCTCTTACGTCAACCG
>ERZ1669250.148-NODE-148-length-37075-cov-31.357969_pt1 | contig 37075 bp, 39 predicted proteins | sample MGYA00579295_ERZ1669250 | MGnify/ENA primary metagenome ERZ1669250 (study PRJEB41166, sample SAMN08046056) | hot springs metagenome | biome: hot spring; feature: acid hot spring; material: thermophilic sediment; isolation source: thermophilic sediment from acid...
TAAAGCTTTATGAAAAACTTGGTTATAAGAAGGTGTCTTTCATAATGATGAAGGGTGACCGGATTAATGGGTTACCATGAGCTTTTAGCAGTAGGTTATGTATATACTTTTGAAGCTGTTAACAAACCTTCTCAAGATTATTTAAAAATTTTTGAAGTCTATAAGACTAAAGGTGAATGTTTAGCAACTCCGGAGTTACTTGCATTTCTCCACTCTCTTAACATAAATTTTGGGAAACCTTATGTAGAAATGTCTGATCTTATAGGGTTTAGAGGCAAGCTAAAAGCCGAATACAGATCTAACGGTCTTTCTGGAGATGCGTATGTTTTTTTCAGAAGTTTCCCAGAGAATATATATTCGATTATAATAATTATTATGTTAAATCCCAAAGCTTTAACGATAAACAACCTGATTGAAATCCAGACCAAAAGTCTATGGAAGATAGAAGGTATTGATATTGAAAGTTTTATAAATTCATTTATAAAAAACTTAAAGTTAAAAACGATCTATTCAGAACGCTATTCAGCTATCTTTTTATCTGGAAAAGAAAATTTTAGCGAGAAAGAAATATATGGATTAGTGGAACTGGATCCCGGATACTCTGATATTAGTACAGAAATTCTAAAAGAAGTAATAACTAAAAATGCCTCAATGGTTGATGGTGTTTCTCTTTATTACTCCGTTGGGAACATGGTGGTCATATTTCATAAAGATCCGTTGGAAAAGTTTCTTGCCATAACTAACCTAAACTTATCTGAATTTTTTGATAAGATAAGTTCTGAGTTCGACCAATGCAAACTACAAGTAAAGGATGTTAATCCACATCTGGCTATTTTTATAGATTACTTAGTTGAAATAGAACCGCTAAGGCTTCAGCATCTTCTATTATCAGTTTATGAAATGAAAATCAAGCTTGGAAGCAAAAGCAAACACGAAATGGCTAGGCTAAAGGCAGATATTACTGATATGTTAGACTTTTATTATGTTATATCGTCCGTGATTTATAAAGGGGTCAAAAGAGCTCTGATTATAGGTGAAAAAGAAATGGGAATAGTTGATTTAAAACGAATTTTTGATGAAAAGATGGATCTCATGGCGGAGTCTATAGAAATGTACCATGAACTCGAAATAGAAAGATGGAATGTGCTTTTTACCTACATCCTTGCAGCAATGGGATTTGCGTCTTTAGCTCTAATATATCTTATCAATTTTTATGCACGGGAAGGCCCGTTTTTTATAGCCTTATTACTTATATTTAGTACTGTGATCTTTATCTTTATAACTTTGTTATTATTTCCAAAAGTGCTGAAAAGGGAATGAAATCAAAACTAATTGTGTTTTCTTCTTTTAGCGCTTTACTTTATGGTTTCTGGGGTACTTTAATTACAATATCCCTAAGATTAGGGACAAACCCCGCTACAATAGGCCTTTTTATTTATTTTATTTCTTCCGTGATAAGTTTTCCTTTTTTAATTAACAAGTTTGTTTTACCGAAAAAAGAATGGGTAGTGTCTGGATTGCTTTTTGCTTCAGCTAACTACCTTCTCTTTAGTATCATAAAGCTCAGTTTTCTTTCATCTGCTTACATTTTTGTCCCTTCTTCAATATTAATCTTCTTTATAATATCAATAAAAAGAAACAAACCCAAGGGAAAAGATGTAGTAAGGCTTTCTGCAGCCATCCTTTTGATAACTGCTGGAATGACAATTTCTCAGGTTAATGGCTCTTCTAAAATCAACTTTTTTGATTTAGGGCTTGGCCTGATCATAGCTTTGTTTTATGGAATTTCATCTTACCTTACCGCCTATTCTTCGTCACAGGGGTTAGAAATGTTGGAAACTTTCTGGATAGTTTTATTTGAAAATGTCGTATTTTTACCCTTAGCTATTTTAACAGGTTTAAAATTTACCCTAGGTAGCTTTGCCGTTGATGTTCTAGCAGCTTTCTGCGTGAGTTTTGGGTTGTACCTAGAGCTTGCCTCCTACAACATTAGCTTGTTATTGGGAGATAAGTTCAGATTAATGAACTTAATTAACGTATTAACTAACCTGGATTCAGTTTTCATCGCGGTAGCTTCGGTTTTGCTCGGGAGCTTTACGCGCTTTAGTTTAGTGGGCCTTGTGCTGGTCTTTTTAGGTGCTGGTTTATTTTTCAGATAGATTAAACCGCTATGATAAAATTATTTCCCTCAAATAAATCCTTGAGGCAAATAATTGTTCTGTTTTAACCAGTCTACGTGGGCTACGGTGTACCTCCACAGTATGTCGCATTTTGTATCGTCAAAAGGCCAAGGTGCTACAAGCACAACGTCTCCTTCTCTTATCCATATTTTTCTCTTTAACTTTCCTCTTATCCTGCCAAGCCTAACTTTTTCATCTGTACACCTTATCATAGCATGATCGCTACCTAAAAGTTTCTCTACAACTCCAAGCAGTTCTCCCTGTTCTGGGAGAACAAGATCTTTCAGCTCAGCTTCGCTGAGCACCTTACGTTTTCCCATTTTCTACCCCAAATAAAATAAAATTTACACATTATAACGCTTTTGCTCAAATCAGCATTATCTCAACCATAGAACCTTCAGACAATGGTTTGTTTGTTATAAGCAGAGCATCAGCGTCTAGAAGAAATTTTAGTGTGTGTGGTTTTATGTTTATTGGATCAGCAATAATACATCCATTAGAATTCTCTAACCTTATAAAGAAAACTTTCGCCCAGTCTTCTTCAACGTCTAGTTTTTGCTTAAGAATAGCCCTTATCTTCTTGACGTAAGGCATAAATCCCATAGCTTGAAGAGCTTTTGGAAACAAAGCAAAAAATGCCGCTACCGCAGCCTGAGCGTTACCTGGGAGATTTATTATAGGTTTTTTACCAAAGATAAAAAACCCCGAAGTCCTTCCGGGCTGAAGCTTTATTCCTTTAAAGACAGCATTACCTCCTGAAAGCAAAAGAGCATTTTCTGTAAGATCTCTAATGCTCACGCCCGTTCCCCCTACTGTCAAGAGAACATCGTGTTTTTTTGAGAGCAATTTAACTGTTTTTGATATATCATCTACAGAATCAGGGACGGGATCAATTAGCTCAGCGTTTACCATCATAGATCTTGCAATGCCCTTTATAGCAAATCCCGTCAAATCAGGACCAGATTTACCGATGAGTTCTGTTCCTATGGGGAGGATAGCAACTTTTGGTTTTTTGTATACTTTGACATTTTTTATGCCAGCGAGGCCAATAAATGAAGCTGCTCTGGAACTTAAAACATCCCCTTTTTTTAAGATCGGCTCTCCTCTTTTACAATCTTCACCTGCATCTAAAAAGTTCTTTTCAAAAGCTGATTCGCTTTTTACAAAAAGAACCCTCCCGTTAACTGTAGCTAGTTCCTTTTTTATTACATAAAGAGAATTATAAGGTAAAAGGGACCCGGTATAAACTTGATACGCCTCATCATCTTTTATATGAGTTGGAGGGTTAGAAAGTAAAGTTATTTCGCCCTTTATTTCATAATTTTTTCTTCTTGAAGAAACTACAAAACCATCCATAGTGCTTTTAGGAAGCGGCGGAAGATCTTCTTTACAGTAAACTTCTTCGGCAATTATGTGGTTAACACCTTTAACAAGCGCTACTTTTTTTGTTTTTGGTTTACCTCTAAACCGTGATTCTATTTCTTTTATAGCTTCAACAAAGGTAAGCATCTTACCATCAACTTTAATGTACTACGTTATATATGATCGTTATTTTCTCAGTTGTATTTTTGCACAGAGGTTGTTTCCCGGTAAAAGTTATTATCTGGAGCCGTAAAATAAGGCATATGCCCGAGTGGACAATTGAAGATGGAAAATATCTTATAAATATAGCAAGAGAAGCGATAAAACACTATGGGAAAACAAGAAAATACCTTCAGATACCAAATCCCCCAGAAAAGTACAAAGTACAGGCTGGAGCTTTCGTGACAATAAAGAACAGACAGAAAGAGCTCCTAGGTTGTATCGGCAGACCTTATCCCTCAGGGACACTGATAAATAACGTAATAGAATCAGCGGTCGATGCAGCTTATTTTGATCCTCGGTTCCCCCCGCTTGACCCTAAAGAGGCAGACAACGTGTTAATAGAGATAAGCATCCTTACGCCTCCAGAAGAGGTATTTGTCAAAAGGCCCGAAGATTATTTAAAAGAAATAAAGGTCGGGAGAGACGGTATAATAGTTGAATGGGCTCTTGGGAGCGGACTTCTGCTCCCTCAGGTTCCTGTAGAAGAAGGCTGGGATGCAGAAGAATTTCTATCATATGGCTGTCTTAAAGCTGGTGCTGATAGAAACCTTTGGAGAAGAGGAGGAATAAGGCTTTATAGGTTCAGAGCGTACGTTTTTGGAGAAAAAGAACCTAAAGGAGAAGTAGAACAAGTTAACCTTGAAGTATAAATGGTATTTTTCAGTATACGGAACCGGACTTGGACACATATCCAGAAGTCTTTGGCTTGCAAAACACCTAGAAGGCGAAAAGTTTTTTTCCAGCTGGGGGGAAGCGTTTAAGATCTCTTCTTCATATTACAGAGCTTTTTATGCTACGCCTATAGACGTTGTCTGGACAGAAGAGGGTAGAATGTCTTTTAAGAAAACCCTTAGGGGTTTCTACAGGCCTTTCAGCACGCTGGCCATTCAGATAAGGGAAGAAAGAAATAGAATAAAAGAACTTAACCCTTCTGCAATAATATCAGATTCAAGGATTTCTCCGCTAATAGCTTCAAGGCTTACTGGCAAAAAGAGCGCGCTCATAATAAATCAGGCAAAGATACTTTTTCCGTTAAGAAACAGCGTTTACCTTTTTTTGGAAAGGTTGTTCGGAGAGATTCTTGGGGTAATTTGGGATTTGGCAGACATAATAATTTCTCCTGATCTCCCTCCTCCTTACAGCATATCAAAGTTCAGCATGGAATTAAAGACACTAGAAAAAAAAGTTATTTATGCGGGTTTTTTTGCAGACCTGCCCTATAAAGAGATCGAATGCCAAAACAGAGGAATTTACAGAGTATATGCGCCTATAAGTGGGCCTGCACCTACTAAGAAACTTGTAGTTGATCTGCTGATAAAGACTTCAAAGATGCTTCCGGATAACTATAAGGTTACTGTGAGCTTGGGCGATTATAGCAAAAAGGATTACAGGTATGAAAATGGGAGACTGAAAATAATTGGCTGGGATGAAAACCGCGAAGAAAACATTGCATGTTCTGATGCCCTTATAGTTAGAGGCGGGCTGACCACCATAGGAGAAGGCATAATTTACGGAAAGCCAATGATAGTTTTTCCAATAGCGCTTCATGGAGAACAGGAACAGAACGCTCTCAGGGTTCAGGAGCTTGGGCTGGGACTTTATATGGATCAATATAAAACAAAACCAAAAGAGCTTTTGGAAGGTTTACAGCTTTTACTGGAAGAGGATAAGTTCAGGAAAAACATCGAAACACCTTCAAAAATAGCCAGATCTATAAATACCCAGCAAAAGGTAAAAAGTATATTGGAGGGCCTTGTACATGAATGAAATCCCTGAAAGCGGAATGTATGAAAAAGGTAAGCTTGACTTCGTAAAGGTCATATCTGAAGCTTTAAACAGAGATCCGGGAAAAGACGGTATAGTCCTTTATTATGTAGGAACTGTTAAAGAGCTCAGCAAAGATGGCAAAAAAGTAAAGCAACTTTACATAGAAGCCTATAAGGAATTAGCTGACAAAAAACTGAAGGAGATTTGTTATGATACAATAAACAGGTTTTCGACAAACGATTGCAGAATATACCATTTTTATGGCTATTTTATGCCGGGTGAACCTCTTGTAGTTGCGATAATATGGAGCAGAGATAGAAGCCAGGGGCTTTCCGCACTTCCATATGTCATCGAACGATATAAAAAAGAACCTACCATATGGAAAAAAGAAATTTATGAAGATGGAACTTCAAAGTGGTTGGAAGAATGATAGGGCTTGGAATAGAAAGCACGGCTCATACGTTTGGAGCTTCTGTAGTTAGCGATGATGGAAGAATCATGTCAAACGTTAAGGATGTATACAAGCCACCTGAAGGAGCGGGCATACATCCACGAGAAGCTTCTAGACATCACTCAGATGTAGCCCCAAAGGTTATAAAGGATTCACTTAAAAAAGCTTCTAAAACGTACCACGACCTTGACTTTATAGCATATTCAGCAGGCCCAGGTCTAGGTCCATGCTTAAGAGTTGGTGCTACGCTTGCGAGGTTTATCTCTGCTTATTACGATAAGCCGCTAATTCCGGTTCATCATGGAGTAGGGCATATAGAGCTCGGAACACTTCTTACAGGCGCTAAAGATCCGCTTGTGCTTTTACTTTCTGGTGGTCACACGATGATACTTTCTGCTCATGATAAAAGATGGAGAGTTTTTGGAGAAACTTTAGATATAACACTAGGTCAGCTTATAGACCAGTTCGGGAGGAGCGTGGGCCTATCTTCTCCGTCAGGCCCACAGGTAGAGGCACTTGCCTCAAAAGGCAAAAATTTTGTTCAACTACCTTATGTGGTTAAAGGCAACGATCTTTCTTTTTCTGGAATACTTAGCGCCGCAAAGAAGTCGTTAAAAAGCGTTAGCATTGAGGATTTAGCTTATTCGCTACAAGAGGTTGCTTTTTCTATGCTTGCAGAAACTGCAGAAAGGGCTTTAGCTCTTACAAAAAAGCCTGAAATCATGGTGGTTGGAGGCGTTGCAGCTAACAAAAGACTAAAGGAAATACTTAGTTCTGTTGCAGAAAGGCATGGAAGCGAGTTGCTTATAGTTCCTGCTGAATACGCAGGTGACAATGGAGCGCAGATAGCTTGGCCCGGTGCGCTTTACCGTAAGCATGGCTATAGCGTTCAACCTGAACACGCATTTATAGATCAATCTTGGAGAATCGATGAGGTGGAAGTACCATGGAGAGGCTGATAAGCAGAGGAGCTGAAGCAGATATATACTTAGGTAAATGGGGCCCTCTTGATACGATTTACAAGGTTAGAGTTAAAAAACCTTATATGGTTGAAGATCTGAACAATTATCTCAGAAAAAGCAGAACAATCAGAGAGGCAAAAATGCTACGGGCCGCACGGAATTATATCTTAACCCCCTATGTCCTTTATGTGGGGCTCAAATCATATACAATAGTAATGCAATACATTGATGGAAAAACTATGAAAGATCTGATTAACAGTAAGCCTGAGCTTTCATATGTTGCAGGAGAATATCTTGCAAAGCTTCACAACAACGGCATAGCTCACGGCGATCCGAACACTTCAAACCTTTTGCTCGAATCAAAGAACAGCAAATGGTTCATGATAGATTTTGGCCTTTCATACTATACTGAAAGAATTGAAGATTATGCTGTTGATTTTCATCTTTTTAAAGAGATCCTTAATGTTCAGCACTCAGATGTTTATGAGCAGGCTTTAAAATCCTTTTCAGACGGGTATTTTTCAATAAGTAAGATAGAAAAAGATAGGCTGATAAATCAAGTAGAAGAAATAGAAAGACGTGGAAGGTACTCAAGGAAAAGAAGGTTTGAATTTTAGCTTCTATAAATAAGAAGGGGTACGAGCTGCTCCTCTTCTGTTAAACCCCCATGATGCCCTTTAAAAGCTATATAATCTTTATCCCCTTCAGCACCTCTGTAAGAGTAAATAAGCGATTCTGGAACATCCGGTACAGCCAGCATGTCTCCCAGCCTATCGTAAAACCTTGGATCAACCGTTTCCCCAAGGAATCCTTCTTTCAGGTATTCTTGGCGCGTAAACAATTCAAAGCCCTTTAGGTTATCTTCAAAGTACCGTCTTAGCTTTGTTTCGTCTTTAACCTTCATAAAAGCAGCCCTCGAATCGCCCCACGGAGGCATTTCAAGAATATCCATTAGAGAGTCGTCAGCTACATGGCTTACTGTATTGTCTGTTTGACCGTGGTCTGCAGTAAGCAAAAGCGTTAAATTTTTGATTCCTTCTAAAGAATTCAAAAGCATCTTCAGCAGATCTGAAGCTGAAGATAGCGTCTCGGCTGAAAACGGTCCATAGTGGTGGGAAAGCGTATCAACAGTGGGTATGTAGATGTTAAGAAAAACTCTTTCATTTTCTGTAAGTATCTTTCTTGCAACCTGAAAAGCGTCCCAAGGATAATAGTACTTAACTCTTTCTAGACCCTTATGATGAAACTGCGTTGTTGGTGTATCGTAAATGCTCGCTGGAATGACTGAATATCCAGTTATGCCTTTTTCTGCAAGCCTATCTCCTATGGGCACTGCTTTTTCTGAAATGTACTTTGTAAAGTTCTGATAAATAAGAGGCAACGGGACTTCCTGTGAAGGATGCGAAAGGTTTAACATATTGACTATTGTGCCGAGTTCTTTTATGTAAGTTGTAAATCCCATAACGCCGTGTTCGCCTGGAGTTAACCCTGTATAAAAGCTTAGCATGGCACATGCTGTGGTGGATGGAAATATGCTGGTAATTGTTTCATGCTCAAATTTTTCAAGCATTTTTTTGTCAATAAAACCTTTATCTAATCCTTTTTCAAGCGTTTTCTCACCGAAAGCATCATATATGACCAGCACAAATTTTTCGCTTTCGTCAAAACTCTTTTTTAATGGCTTCCTGTTGCTCTCCAGTCCAAAATTTTTCAATATGCTTCCATAAATGTTGGCAATGCTTCCCCCGTTATAATCCGGTTTTATAAAATTCATTTTAGAAAATTATATAAAGACTGGTTTGCATTTAAACATTTCTGCAAACTTTAGAATAACCTATAAACAGCACTTGCAAATATACATAAGATGCCTGAAATCTGGTTGCCATATGGAGAACAAGAAGTATCGCTGAAGCTAAAAAGGGAAGAGATTGAAGAAACGTTTTCAACAAAACCCCCAGAGAGCCTTTCAGAAAATATTGAAGCAAAGTATTATCTTACAGACGGTTCTGAATTTTCCGAAAAAATCGTGCATGAGAAGATGCCTGAACTAAAGCCTTTGGACATTACAGGGCCTAAGAAAGAAGAAGTTGTTGACGGATACCTTTTTACTTATCCTGAGGCTCTCAAAGAAACCGTTTTAGTTTGTTCTGTAAGAATAGATCCGGTTTACTGGTTTAAAGGTCCACAAAGCGTTGTTGCGCAGAATTTTGGAGCTGACGATGAAGTTTTAAAAAGAAAAGACAAACCTAATTCGTGCGAAGAAGATGGCGGCGTGTGGTTTTCTAGAAGGCTCTTAGAGACCAGTGGGGCAAAAGCTTTTTGTTATTTCGGAATGAATGGGCCTTCAATAGTGGGAGAAGGTTTAAATGTTTATGAAAAGATAAAAAAATTCTTTTTAAACAACTCGCAGAAGCATAAACAGAAAAAATTTATTATAGCATCTGCAGGTGGTTTGCCTTATGATCTTACGCTTAAGGAAGCGCTTCTTTCATTTTATGGAATTTCTGGTATTATAGAAGATGGCGCAGAAGTTTTGCTTGTGGCTAAATGCGGCAGAGGCCTTGGAGATGAAGGGCTCAGGTTATCAGTACTTGGTATAAGCGGAAAAAGTTATGCCATAAAAGTTTTGAGCGATTTTCAAAAAAGGGCTAAACTGAGCATGGTAACATCGCTCCCTTTAACTTATCTGAAAAAGCTTGGAATAGAAGGTTACAGCAGCCTTACAGAAGCTTATAAAAATATAAGAAAAGAAAACTCTAAGGCGTTTTTAATCGAAAACGCTTATTTATACTGCAAAATTTAGATTTTCAGTACGGCCCTTTTTCCCCTTTGCAATACACAACCCCTTTGTATCTTCTTATAAACGAAGGACAAAGATAGCATGCTATAAACGGTACCTGTTGCTTTATTACCGGACAATCAACATACTCCTTTTTCATCGATGAAATAAGCCTGTTTCCTATACCTCTCAGCTCGCCGAGCTTTTCTTCTGGAACTTTAAGGGATTTTTGAGATTTTTTGACCTCTACCTGTAATACCTTTTCCATGCTTTTATCTGAAACCTATAAAGCCTTAAAGCTTTCGCTCCACTTCAGGTAAGCCATGACCATCTCTGGACTTACGCTTGGTTTTCTCTGCTTTATCACTGTCTTGAAATCGTTCATGTTAATAGGCCTTGGTTTGCTGTTGGGCTTTAATGCCTCTCCTGATTCAAAAAGCTCTCTGACAACGTTAAGCTGAACAGCCTGCACTATATCCTTTATATCGCTTCCGGTATAACCTTCTGTAAGCTTTGCAAGTTCTTCGAGTTTAACATCAGGAGCGAGAGATAATGGTTCAGTGTAAAGCTCAAACATCTTCTTACGCGCCGCCATTACAGGCAACCCCACATATATCCTCTTTTCAAACCTTCTCAGAAATGGTGGGTCTAATGACCAAGGCTTGTTTGTCGCTGCCAGAATGTAAACGGGCGTTTTCTTTCCTTTTTCGCTTATGCCATCAGTTTCTTTTAAGAACTGATTTCTGACCCTTATTTCTCCGCCAACTTCTTGGGATCTTGTGCCAAAGAGTGAATCTACTTCGTCTATAAATATTATTACCGGTTTACCTTCTTGCTGTGATATGTCTCTTGCCTGCTGGAAAAGCCTTGCAACGTTTTTTTCAGCTTCGCCAAGCCACTTGCTCATTATGCTTGCTGCATCGACAGAAAGAAAAACGGCGTCTATTTCTGCAGCGGTGGCGGCAGCCAACATAGTTTTACCACATCCTGGAGGACCGTAGAGCAGTATACCTCTTGGCCAGCCTAAGGGAAAGAGATCTGGTCTCTTGTTAGGATATATGATAGCATCCTGAAGAGCCCTCTTAGCTTCATCTAGCCCTATAACCTGATCGAACTTTACATCGGGCTTTTCTTTCATTACAAGATCGTCAAAGTTAGCCCTGAGCGTTTCTACCCTTCCTCCGCTTGTTGTCGGGGCTTCTTCTGCTTCACCATCGTTCAAACCCCTTATCCTCTGGATTTCAGCTATCCTGCGCTTGTAAGCTTGAGCCCTTTCCATGTATATCTGGTTCAGCTGATAGTTTGGGTACAAGTTTATGAGCTTCATTAGCATTTCAATTGCTTTCTGATACATCAATATTGCCTGTGGGTAGCTTCCCTGAGAGTCTAGTTTTATAGCCTCGCTTGCGTACTTCGCAGCAAGGCTTTCTAATTCTTGGGCTGCCTGATAACTCATTTTATATCATCTCTGCGTACTCTCCTTCTCTTGCTGCTTTAAGGAGGAAGCTCTTGAGCTCTTCTTCTGCATTGTCCATTTCCAAAGACCTTTCTACCGCTTCTTCAAGAATGTTATCTGCATCTATTCCAGAGAAAAGCTGTATCGGCTGGCCCTGAACCGATATGGTGCCAAAGTACTGGCTGGCTTCGCTTAGCTGTTCAAAAAGGGTTGAATACGCTTCAGATAGAGCGTCAAGATCAGGTTTTAACTTAGCTATGGCTTTGTTGGTCTCTTTAAAAGATTCTATAACAGAGTTTAAATCGTTATAGCTGTCAAGCCTGAGCATAACCTTCAGGAGCAGCGCATCAAGCTTATCTACAACTTCATAAACCTGCTTAAGTATCGTTGTTTCTTTGGCGTATATGGCCCTTTCTTCTTGGCTTCTGCTTCTCTCAGCCCTTATGCTGAAGGTGTCTATTTTAACTTTAATCCTCCACATAACAGTTAGAAGGTTATTTCTGTATTTTGATAGTTCAAGGTAAGCGTCTTTAAAAGCGGGTTCTTTTTTCTTGAAGGGGTTTATATTAAACTTCATAACAATACACCAGTTTTTAGATCGGAGAACAATTTATCAGAAAAGGTCATAAAAAATTAACAAAAAGAAAAAATAGAATTATTCAGGTTATGCTTAAATCTGATGCTTTTCTCCTTCTGGAAGGCCGATAGACCCGAGGTCAGGCAGCTTCTCTTTCATCTTTGCTTCTGCTAAGGCACTAGCTTCCGCCAGTATTTTCTCTGCATCTTCGTTTGCAGCTTCGAAGTTCAGTGTAGATCCAGTCAGCTGTCCAGCGTCTACCAGTATACTGCTTAGCAATGAAGATATTTCTGATATTTCCTGTTCTGCTGACGGCATTACCTGCATCAGTCCTGATCTTACGCTCTTTATTACAGCCATTGCTGGAGCAAGAGTAACTACTACGTCTCCTAGATCTGTTACAGTGGTAAGCCTTGTAACTATCTGCTCTAAGGCTAGCTTAGCCTGGTTTATCATCTTGTACATCTTTCTGATTTCTGCCAGTTCATTAGCATATACTGTAGCGTGGTCTGAGTCGTGCTTCTGTAGATAGTTTACTATCTTCTGGAATAGCTGAGTGTCCTTTTCCTTAAGCCTGTTTGAAGCGTTGTCGAGCTTTGTTATCTGTATCTGAAGCTGCCTTACAGCCTGTTCTATTCTTGGCTTTAGTGGCCCCTCGGGCCTAACAGCTCCTTTTATCCTGTTTCCTAAACTTTCTCCTTCAGGTTGATCCCATCTTTTAGCAAAGTCGCTCATTGTACCCTTTACTAAGAAAAAATAAAATATGATGTTGCTGTAACCGGATCTTTTTGTCACTTAAGGTACACATTCTGCTAGTGACAAAAATTTGAGGGTTTTGTCAAAAGGTTTCATCTTTTTATAATAAAACTCTAGTCTTACAATTCTTTTTTATGTCTGAATACTCTAAGCTGATTCTTAAGCTTATGGAGTTAGGGTTTACTGAATACGAATCAAAGGTTTACTTGACGCTTCTAACAAAAGGACCTCTATATGCAAGTGAGCTTTCGCTTCACTCTGGAGTTCCAAGGACAAAGATATACGAAGCAATTAAGAGTCTCATGAAAAAGCAGCTTGTAGAAGCTTACGGGAGCCCAAAAAAGTTTTCCGTCACAGCTAATCCTGAACCTTTTGAAACGATATTAGCGGAAGAAGAGAGGAAGTACAAAGAGGTAAAAAGCTTGATAAATGAAGTAAAAGAACTAAGCCAGAAAAACGGGATTACACAGCTAAAAGGAAACCTTCAGATATTGGGTGAAGATGCCCTAGACAACGTTTTTAACGATTTTCTTAAAAGGGTCAGGTACAGCCTTTACGTAATAGCAGACCAGCAGATTTTTCAGCTGTTAAAAAAACATGAAAAACAGTTGATGTCATTGATGCTTGCAGAGGTTAACCTGAACGTGATGATACCTTACAATGATGAAGACATGATCAACGAAGCTGCATCGCTTGACCTTCCAATTAAAGTTGGTAAAATTCCGGATCAGAAGGGCATGGTTGCTGTTGATGAAGAAATTTTCTTAATCCATAACCCAGAAACTGGGGCCTCTACAGTCATAATTCAGCCGTACATAGTAAAGCTAATAATAAACAACGCGCTAGTTGAAAGCTTTAAAGGCTCGCTTGAACTTAAAGAGTACATAAAGTTCTTGCACACAGGATTCTCAGAGGATCTGATAAACTTAAAGGTCGAAAGTGACGCTTACAGAATATTTTTCTACAACGCGCTCAAAACGCTCGATGAAGAAGAGCTGAAAAAGATTTCTTATAAAATGCTTGAAAACTATAAGACCAAAACTAGCATTTTTGAAGCCGAAGCTAGATCAGCACTGCCCGCTTTTGTGGAGCTAATAAAGACCGACATAAATAACGGGGATATCAAATATGATGAAACTACAAGGATGATAACGGTTGAACTTGAGGAGGGGTCTGAACTGCCACCTTCTCCTTGGTTCCTCATGATGAAGGCATATCTTAGCGCTCATGGCAAAGATCTAGAAAAAGTGGCCAATATAAACGGAGAAAAGAAAAAGATTTTACAGTTTAAAGTACCGTGGGAAATAGAGGATATACTTTTCTGAGCCTAGCCTATTCCTTTTTAGCTCTCAGTTCCTGAAGGTAAGCTTCATAAACCTGTTTTGCCTTTTCAGCAGAAGGTCCAGTGCCTTCCACAACGCCGCTTTTTGTAACCTTTATCTTGTCCATTACTATTATTGCCCCTATGTCTTCACGTAACTTAACCATGTTCGGGAAGACCCTGTTGAGCCTGTCGGCCAGTCCTTTAAGGTCAAAAAGTTCCTCGAGCAACGTTATCTTTTTAACTGATTTTGAAGAATAAACGATTCTTATAGTTGTTTCAGCCTTCATTTCAAGTATCAGATTGAGAGAGGGGTCAACAGCTACAAGAGTTCCTTCTGCTTCTCCTTCATCGGTATCGACCCTTACCTTTTTCCCAATCATTGATGCAAGTTCTTCAATATACTTTTTTTCAACTATAGACGACAATCTAACTTATTATGATCTTCACTTTATATAAAGCTTTTACTAAACACTTATCGTTGAGCCTGTGTAGAAGTATTGTTTCTAAAATTCTTTTATGGATTGTAAGCTAATGGACCAAAGCCTGCACCGGAAAGGTATATTCCAACAGCAAATATTATCAACAATATTATTATAGCAATTATGTCTATTCTCCTTATCTTAGGCTCATTATAATAGGTCCTCTTTGGCATTGCCCTGAACCCCCTTATATCTGCTGATATGGCAATATTCTCAGCAGACCTCAAAGTCCAGATAACTACCGAAGCTACTATAAGTATGACCAGTTTTGTCTGCTCCCAGGCCCTTTTCAGGTATTTTGTAATATTACCTTCGAAACCACCGGTAAATTCAAAGCCCCTAGACCTTGCGGCATCAGTTATAGTTATTGTAGATTCTAGTATTTTAGGTATGGACGTTATACCAACAATTAGGCCAAACCCTATTTCTACTGGTATTTTTGATTTTTCAAGAGAAATTAGAATGTCAGAGGGAGAGCTTGTGAAAACCAGAAGAAAACCTGAAGCTATTCCTGTGGAAGCTCTGAACGCTATCTGCAAACCGTAGAATATGCCCTGTATAGAGAAACCATAAGCTCCTATAGCCTGAAACGCCGTTGGAAATAATATTAAGAACGTATCCCTTCCAAAAAGTTCAGCCAGTGTTTCTGGTGGCGTGAACATCCCTTCTGTCCACGCTGTACCTATAAAAGTCGCTAACGTAAGAGGTATTACTATCCTGTATTTTGCTATAGGATCTGTTGTCCATAAATATAAAAGAAGTAATGCTATCAAAAATATTGCAGAGATCCACCATATAGTCATAGCTCCTATTGTTGTCAGTATTATAGCTAACAAAATTTTGGTTCTTGGATCTAGCTTATAAAGAAAGGATTTCCCTGAGACAAACTGGAATAATGACATATAACCCCTGAAACCTATTATTTTCCAAATAAGGTATATCGTTAAAGCTGGACCCATGGTGATCAGGACTATAGCTAATACCCATGCTTCTATTACTTCCATATACGATGGAAATTAAAGGAAAATTATATATAAATTTTTCTCGGCAACTAGAGCAAGCTAACTTGAACAATAATTAAGTGATAACTATATGATATCATAAAAAATATAGACTATTGAATCTTAATTTATTGTTTTATTTCTTCTGTCCTTTCTTTAATACATATATGTCGAGTGCCATTGAAAGCCATAGCATCAATCCCCATGCAAAGCTAAGGCCCCAGAGAGCATCTCTAGCGTGATAATTTGAGACATAAAATGGTTGATGATATGTTTCTGTGTTAATAATATATAGATGATATTGCATTATGTATGGTGTTGAATAAGCTTGGGGATAAAGGAAGAACAATATAAACCCCATTATTAGCAGAATTACTGGAATCGCTATGCTTTTGTTTCCTTTCTTTTTCTGCATATAGTCAACAGCGGCAAGTATTATTACAATCAGCGCAAGAACGCTGTTTATTTCGACCACTAAGTAGTTGTAGTGATAACTCAGTGTCATAACGTAAGGTATAGTGATCAGGTCTAGTATTCCTATTATTAGAGCAAAAAGTGCCCATGTAGTAGGAGATCCTGTCGGAAGTTCAAGTTCTTTAGGTCCTTCTTCAGACATTTCGCTTCGTTTAATTAATTAGATTTTATTGTATTTAAATATTTCTGTCCAGATCTTTTGCCGGTTTTGGCCATTTTACATAATTTTTTAAAATGATCTCAACTTGAAGCCGTTACCTTAACTATTATATTGACAGGGCCAGAATAAGAAACAGACGGAGTAGCAACAGTTACGTACAGCGTTTTTGATTGTCCCGGACTAACTTCCAAAGGTAAAGATTGCGAAAGGTATGTTGTAGGTATAGCAAAACCTGTTGTATTGGTTGTGACCGATTGTACATAGATTGGAACCTTACCGTCATTGGTTATGTTTAGTTCATAATCAAAAAAGCTATCCGCCTTTATAGTAAATGTTGAGCTCGGCTGTAAAACGCGACCCACGATAACTGCTCCTGTTCCCGGTGGCTGATAAACTATCAGGTTTATACCTTTAACATATACTTCAGGAGTTGTGACATAGTTCTGGTATATAACACCGCTTATTATAAGCAATATAGCTACCACAGCTGTTAAGGTAAAAACATCTTTGTTCATCCTACTCACCTACAGGACTTTTTCCACTCTCTTTTTTTATTATTCCTATACTTTCAAAAAGAGCTGAAACTTCATTGAGCTTTACTGCTGGAGGCTTTATCCTTAACTTATAAGTCAGTTGAAACACCTGAGGGGGAACAACTGACCATTCTTTGTGCTCTGAAGCCCTAATAAAAGCTTCACGAGGTGTTCCCTCATAAGCAACTTTCCCATCATAGAAAACTATTGCTTTATTGCTATAATCAGCTGCCTGCTTTACGTTATGCGAAACCATTATTACCGTTATTTTATAATTCTTATTGAGGTCCTTTATGTACGATAAGATTTCTTCTCCAGTTTGCTTGTCCAAACCTCTTGTAGGCTCATCGAGCAAAAGTATTGCTGGATTATTGATCAGTACGCTGCAAAGAGTGAGAAGCCTTCTCTGTCCAACGCTTAACATGTGCGGGCTTGTGTCTTTGTAGGAATAAAGACCAAACATCCTTAGCAACTCTTCCGCTTTTTTCTCAGCCTCTTCTTTGCTTTCCCCCCTTAACCTAGGTGAAAAAGTTACTTCGCTCATAACTGTCGTATTAAGGATCATCTGATCCGGATCCTGAAAGACATATCCGACAATCTTTGCTATCTTTGCCATGTTAAGCTTTGCTACATCATCCCCATTGAGCACAACTTTGCCTTTTGTAGGTTTCTGTAACCCGGCTATAATTCTTAATGCTGTAGTTTTACCAGAACCGTTAGGTCCCATTATAGATGCAATTTCTCCTTTTTTGACGGTGAAGTTTATTCCCTTTAACGTGAACTCTTTGCTTCTCTCATACTTGAACCATACATCGTTAAATTCTATCACGTTTTCTGTTTCGTTTGAAAGCAACGTATCTGGGTCGATAAACGGAAGATTTCTGTCCAAAAGCCCTTCAACGACTGGCTTGTTCATATCTATAAATTCATCAACGTTTAAAGGCGCTATCTTAGCTGTAGGGTTCACCATCTTATGTATAGCTGCTATCTGAGGTTCTTCAATGCCGTACGATTCAATGTTACGCATAAGCGCCTCCCTTATTGGGGCATCTATTGCTATTTTCTTATTATGAATGAGGACAAGCCTGTCAACTAAACCGAGAACCCTTTCTACTTTGTGCTCTGCCATTATTATCGTTATCCCGTATTCGTCTCTCAGCCTTCTTAGAGTGTTGAAAACTTCTTCTGTGCCCAGCGAATCGAGCATGCTAGTGGGTTCATCTAAAATAAGAAGCTTAGGCCTCATTGCAAGCGCACCCGCTATAACGAGCCTTTGTTTTTGGCCTCCTGAGAGCAGAAAAGTTGGTGCTTTCCTTTGCTCCCAAAGATTAACTTCTTTAAGCGCCCACTCTACCCTGTGGGCTATTTCTTCGGGAGGGACTGCCATGTTTTCAGGGCCAAAAGCTACATCATCTTCAACTATAAGGGCAAAAATCTGATCTTCTGGAACCTGGTAAACTGTTCCAACATATTTTGTTATCTCTTTTAACTCTACTTGCTGTGTATCTATACCAAACACCTTAACAGAGCCCTCAACGCTTGCTTGGATTACATGCGGTATAACGCCATTTATCGCGTTTAACAATGTTGACTTTCCTGAACCTGTCCTTCCAACAAGAAGAACAAACTCCCCCTCTTCTATTTCCAAGTTTATGCCGTCAAGCGCGGGCTCTGATTCTAAACCGTACGAAACGCTCAAGTTGCTAATTTCAACAGCTTTCATTACTAACTCAGCACCTAAAAAATAGTTTATAGTTATTAATAAATATTTTTTTTAGAATCCGCCGACTATGACTTTCTTTATGTAGTATACTAAGGGCGCAAGTATTATTCCTACTATTATGCCGCCTATTCCGTTTGTCAGAGTTTCAAACAAAACATAGTGTAATGTGTACAGGTATCCTTCAATAAAAGTTGCCCAGAATCCTTGATACCAGAAGTTGTACGCAATCATCACTATAAAACCTACTACTGCTCCATCAAGGAAGTAAAGTCCTGGTATTTTGCGCACGTTTTCCTTTGGTTTTGACGTTTTGCCAGCTTGAGCCTGCGCTTGGGCCGTCTGATCAGCGACTGCCTGAGCCTTAAAAGATAGAACTTTCTGATAAGGAGTTCCCATGTACTTTCCACGGATTAAAAGGTAAAGGTCTATCAGTATAGCGTAAGCTGTTACCTCGTAGATAAACCAGAAAGGCTCTCCTCCAAAACCGTAGTGGAATATATCTGATAGTAAAGTGTATATTATCATCATTATTGAAACACTTCCCGGTTTTCCTATAAGTGCGGCAACCAAGAAGAGTATGAAAAGCTCTCCTATCGTTGGATAGTAAAATATTGTAGTTATTGCTGAGAACCTAGGGATCAGTGGCGATATAAAGAAGTTCCATATTACAAGAATAGCCGCTAAAAGACCCATGTACACATAATCTACTGTCCTAAAGCTAGCCAGCAAATGTTTCTTCCATCCGTATACAAATAAGGCGGCTATAATAACGAAGTATAATGCCATTCCCCACCATGGTATTACTGTATGCATGTTAAAGTGGACGCCGTTCCATGTCATAATAATTAAATATTAACCCGCGGCTTAATAAACATTTCTGTCCGCATTTATAAATTCTATGTCCCATAAAGTTTAAATTTAGAAATCTCGATACCGGTATTTTTAAACCGTCCGGGATTGCTTTTAAATTAAACGGTTTACATAATCCTTCTAATTTTATTAATGATCTTAAAATTGAGTTAATTGTATTTACGTCTATAAATTATTATGAAGGAGAAATATTTTTTGGTATTAAACAAATGCGTTTAGTTAAAGCAAAAAATAAATACTATTGGTAATTAACATTATGCATGTCGTTTATTGAGCTAGACGAAAAACCGTTAAACAGGTTCATCGTATACATGACAATCTTAGTCGGGTTCGGAACTTTTTTAGATGGTTACGACCTTTTGAATGTAAGCATAGCATTGCCTTTTTTGATCAAAGTCATGAGAATTACAACTGCCATTCAAGGAATGCTGGGTACAGCGACATATCTTGGAGGAATTTTTGGAGCGGTTATTTTTGGTGTGTTCAGCGACCTAAGAGGAAGAAAGTCTGCCCTTATATTGGATCTGTTTTTCTTTTTTATAGCATCATTTGTTTCAGCTTTTGTTTCGAATGTTACGCAGCTTATAGCAATTAGGTTGGCTATAGGGTTTGGTATAGGCGCTGACATAGTTTCTGGACCTGCCCTTTTATCCGAAATGCTTCCAAAAAACAAAAGGGGAACAATGCTGGGCATATCTCTCCTTATGATGCCGTTGGGTGGCCTTGTAAGCGTGCTTGTAGCTTATATGCTGTATTCTTCTGGGATTTCTGCCAACATCATATGGAGAATTATATTTGCGTTAGGTGCCATTCCTGCTCTTATTGTTATACTGTTGAGGAGCTATCTTCCTGAATCCCCAAGATGGCTTGCAAAGTTCGGCGATCCTAAAAAGCATGCTCGAGAGTTTAGAACGTTTGGGATAAATGTCCAAAAAAACAAGAGACAAAGTTACTTGGAAATCTTTAGAAAATACAAAAGGGGGCTTGCGTACTCGTCTATAGCTTGGTTTACAGCAGGAACAACTTCCATGCTAACAATCTTCACCCCGCTCATACTGCAAAGGTTTGTTACCAAGGGCTATTTTCAGTTGATATCATTAACGCTTGCAGTCTGGATTTTTGCGCTTTTTGGCGCTTTGGTTTCAGCACTTCTACAAGATTATGCGGGGAGAAAGAAGCTTGCTGTTGTCTCTATAATGTTTTTAGGAGTTTCTTATGTGCTTCTTGGATTTTCTTTGTTGTTAAGCGCTCATGTACTCGAGCTTATTCTTTCGTTGGCAATGTTTTTCTCTTTTATGAACGTAGGCGTTGCGTATGCTGTACAGACAGAAGTTTTTCCAACAGATTTAAAGAGCTTCTCTGACGGTTTAGCGTTTTCTATAAACCGGGTTGCTAATTTCGCTTTCGGTTCGTTAGTTCCTGTTCTTCTAGCTTTAGGCGTATTAACACATTTTCTGTGGTTTTCGGGTTTACTTGTAATGCTACTGGCTGTTGTGCTTGCTGCTCTAGGCATAGAAACAAAGAACAAATCGCTTGAAAGAATAGAGGAAGAACTTGCTGGACGAGAGATAACCGATTAAAATTATACGTTGGAATTCTTTACTCCAAAATATTTTAAATTTGCTGAAGCGCTTTTATATTTCATTAAATATTTATTATAGTAAAAAATAACAACATCTATGTAATAAATATAACATTAAGAAACATTTTTATACCCTATCGTTAATTATGGTTCAATGATAGACCTTATTCCACGTTACTGGTATAATATAGTACCTGACCTTAATAGACCATTACCTCCACCACTGGATCCTGAGGATTCTGACTTTTCGAGGATTGAGCTTCTAAACAGGATAATCCCTAAAGAGGTTCTCAGGCAGCAATTTACAGCTGAAAGATATGTTAAGATACCTGATGAAGTAATAGAGCTTTATTCGCTTGCTGGACGGCCGACGCCTCTTATGAGAGCAAAAAGGCTCGAAGAACTTCTTGATACACCAGCAAAGATTTACTTTAAGTACGAAGGCGCGACTCATTCTGGATCTCATAAAATAAACACAGCTATACCTCAGGCTTACTTTGCTAGAGAAGAAGGCGTAGAGAGGGTTGTAACTGAAACTGGGGCAGGACAGTGGGGCACAGCTGTGGCACTTTCGGCAGCATTAATGAAAATAAAATCCACTATTTTTATGGTAAGAGTTAGTTACGAACAGAAGCCTGGCAGGAAGACTGTTATGAAGCTTTACGGCGCCGAAGTATACCCAAGCCCTTCTGAGATTACTGAATATGGTAAAAATGAGCTGGCGAAGAACTCAACTAATCCAGGATCTCTTGGCATAGCGATGAGCGAAGCTATAGAATATGTAATTAAAAACGATTATAGATATCTAATTGGAAGCGTTCTTGAAGTTGTTCTCCTGCATCAATCTATAATAGGCCTTGAGACAATAAAACAGTTTGAGTTGATTGGTGAAGAGCCTGAGGTCCTTATAGGGTGTGTCGGGGGTGGTAGCAACTTTGCGGGATTCGCTTATCCTTTTATAGGTTCTAAAATAGGTTCTCGCTATATTGCTGTTAGTTCTTCTGAAATAAAAAAGTTCAGCAAGGGGGTGTATGAATATGATTTCCCCGATTCAGCGGGCCTTTTGCCTATGCTCAAGATGATAACGCTGGGGAAGGATTACGTTCCTCCGCCAATATATTCTGGGGGTTTAAGATACCACGGCTTAGCTCCTACTCTAAGCCTTATGATTAAAGATAAATTTATTGAATGGATGGAGTTCAGTGAAAAAGAAACCTATAGTGCTGCGAAGCTTTTTGCGAACGCTCAGGGTATTATTCCTGCGCCTGAAAGCGCTCATGCAATAAGCGCGGCCATTAAAATAGCGAAAGAAGCAAAAGAGAAAAATGAAAAGAAAATCATAGCATTCAATCTTAGCGGGCACGGTCTGCTCGATCTTTCATATTATCAAAAGATGGAGGCCAAATGATAATGAAAAAACTCTTGGTAAGCTATATAACTCTAGGATACCCTAATGAAAACGACTATTTAAAATTTGTAAAAAATGCCGATGATTTAGGTACAGATATTTTTGAGCTTGGCTATCCACCCAACTTTGCTAAGTACGATGGACCTCTCATAAGAAGATCTTATTTAAAAGTAAAGTCAATGTACAAAAATTTTTCAGAACTTATTTTACGTACAAGAAAAATCACAAGGAAAAAAATAATAGTACTAACTTACCTAGAAAATATCCAGAACAATCTTGATGAGTTTCTTGGTACGATCAAATCTTCAGGAGCGGACGGAGTTTTACTACCGGATCTGCTGATCGATTTTCCTGAAAATTATTTCAAATATTTAAACAAAATTTCAGAAAAAGGTCTTGATACGGTTATTTTCGTTTCTCCTTTTGTACCTGACAAGATAATATCCGATGTTTACAAATTTTCCTCGCCTTTTCTGTATTATGGCGTAAGGCCAACAACAGGCATAGTTACTCCAGTTAACATAAGCTCACTTTTAAAGCGTTTAAAGAACCTCACTGATAGCAGGGTAGTTGTAGGCTTTGGCCTAAAAGGCTTAGAAGAAATAAAGGAAGCGCTTAGCGCAGGCGCCGATGGAATTGCTATTGGATCAGCTTATGTTGAGGCCTTTGAGAACAACGGACTTAGTAGTGCTCTTGACATTGTAAAACAAGTGAGATGTATCCTTGATGATTTTTAATAAAATTTTAGAAACGCTACTTGAAAGAAAAAACTTAAGTATGGAAGAATCTTTTGAACTAGCTTCAGCAATAATAAGGGGAGAACTTTCTGAAGCACAGACCTCTGCAATACTCGTAGCACTCAGGGCAAAAGGGGAGACTTCACAAGAAATAGCGGGATTTGCGCTTTCTATGAGGAACTTCTCAGTCAGAATAGGGCCATGGTATGATGCCGTTGACACAGCCGGGACAGGAGGGGATGGTTTTGGCACATTTAACGCCAGCACGGCCTCTGCAATAATAATAAGTAGATCTGTAAAAGTCGCCAAACATGGCAACAGAGGTATAAGTAGCAGGAGCGGTTCTGCGGAATTCCTTGAGACGCTTGGCTATAACGTGTTAGTAAGACCAGAAGAAGCTGAAAGTCTTGTTCAGAACTCTGGATTTGTGTTCCTTTTTGCCCAGTTTTATCACCCTTCTATGAAGAACGTCGCTCCCATAAGAAAAGCCCTCGGTATAAGAACGATTTTCAACATATTGGGACCTTTGACGAATCCAGCAGGAGTTAGAAAGCAGGTGATAGGCGTCTATTCGCGCGACCTTCTACAGCCAATTTCGGAGGCACTTTTTACTTTAGGCGTAGAAAACGTTTACCTCGTGCACGGTTATCCTGGAATTGATGAAGTTTCCGTATCAGGCGTTACAGAAGTTATCAGAATTAAAAGGAAAAGTTATGAAAAATTTAGAATATCTCTAGAAGATTTAAAACTTAAAGAGCCCATAAACATTGACAAGTTAAAAGTCCAAGAACCTGAAGACTCGGCTTTGAGGTTCATAAGGGCTTTAAACGGAAAAGATGACGATGTTAAGAAGTTCATAACTGCAAATTCTGCATTAGCGCTTTTAGCTTCAGAGAGCGTCTCGAGTGTTACAGATGGGCTAGATTATGCAGAACAGCTAATTGCACAAGGTAATGAGACGTTGAGGAAAGTTGTATCATCTCACGGTGATATTCACAAAATTGAAAAGCTCGAGGAGATGACAGCTATTTGAAAGTAAAGTTCTGCGGGATTACAAACCTAGAAGATGCGATTATAGCTGAACGACTCGGAGCCGATATGCTAGGCTTTATACTGGAACCTAGACAATTAAGATATGCTGCACTGGAGCTACTGAATAAAGCCAGAAGAGTCTTAACAGTTCCTTTAGTTGCTGTAAAGCTACAACCAAAATTTGACGAAATTTTAGGGTTAGCGGACTTTATACAGATACATAGAGTTTTAGAAATAAAAGAGTTAGAGATGTTAAATTCGTACTCATCGCGGTTCATACTTTATGTACCATCATCAAAAGAAGGCTTAAATTACATCAAGCTTTTAGACAGCGTGCCAAACGCAGTACCGCTTATAGATTCACATAAGAAAGGTATTCCTTCCGATCTAGTTTATGCAAAAGAGTTGCTTAAAATGAGACCAGAGTCTGGTCTTGGCGGTGGCATAACGCCTGATAACGTTAATTTGTACGCTAAGCTTAATCCTGCGTGGATAGACGTTTCAAGCGGTATAGAATCTTATATCGGAAAAAAGGATGAAGCGAAGATGAAAAAGATTATAGAGGTTGTTAAAAATGAGCGTAACTGAAAAAAAGATCTTCCAAATGCCTGAGCCCTATAAGCTTTTTTCTTGCATAGAAAAAGAAAACGAAACGGCTGCACTTTTCGAAAGTGTACGGGGGCCTGAACATCTTACTAGATATTCTATAATAGCTTGGGGTACAAAGGAAAGAATAAGCGGTAAAAAAAGAAAGGTTTACGGAACATTTTCAAGAGACTTTTATGACCCAGTTGAAGTTTTCAGCGAACTCATAGCAAGGTCTCAGGAAATTCCATTCCCGGGCAGGTATAAAGGCGGACCGGTGGGTTACCTCAGTTACGATGCTGTAAGATACTGGGAGAACGTAAAAGATGAGAAGCCTGAAGCTGAACCGTGGCCCGAATTTGAATTCTTTATTCCAAAAAACATCATAGTTTATGATAACTATCAGGAGAACGTTTACATCTTTGGAGAAGAACCGAAAGCCACCTGTGGGGATCCTGATGAATTTAGAGTCAAGTTAGAAGGGGAATCTGTTAAAAAATACGATTTTGAAGATTCTGTCAGGAAAGTTCAGGAAAAAATAGTTTCGGGTTATGTGTTTCAGGTTGTTATTTCCAGGTTTTATTCATACACCTTCAGCGGCGACCCATTAACTTTCTATAAAAGACTACGGAACGTAAACCCTTCACCTTATATGTATTACCTTAAGTTTGGAGAGAAGAAACTTATCGGGGCTAGTCCCGAAACACTTTTCAGTCTTCAAGATGGGGTAATCGAGATTTATCCCATAGCGGGATCAAGACCTCGTGGGAAAACCACTGAAGATGACTTTAAACTTGAAAGGGATTTAATAAGATCAGAAAAAGAAAGGGCCGAACATCTGATGCTTGTGGATCTCGCAAGAAACGATGCAGGCAAAGTGTCTTATTACGGATCTGTAAAAGTTCCTGACCTTATGTACGTGGAAAAATATAGCCACGTGCAGCATATGGTAAGCAGGGTAATCGGCACAATAAGAAAAAATGTTTTCGCTCCAGATGTTCTTAAGGCAACTTTTCCAGCTGGAACTGTCAGCGGTGCACCAAAACCTTATGCTATGAACGTTATAGAGGAAATTGAACCTTACAAACGCGGACCTTATGCTGGTGCTGTCGGATTTTTTTCTTCTAATGGCGATTCAGAATTCGCTATCTCAATAAGAAGTGCGTTTGTTAATAAAGACCTTATGAGGATTCAGGCTGGCGCAGGAATTGTTTATGATTCTGTTCCTGAAAATGAGTACTGGGAAACCGAGTTTAAGATGAAAGCGCTTAGGATAGCTGCTGGTGATACAGAATGAGCGATTTAACTCTTATAATTGACAACTATGACAGCTTCGTTTATAACATAGCCCAGTATGCTGGAGAGCTTGGAAGTACAGCCATAGTAGTTAGAAACGACGAGATATCTGTTAAAGCTGTCGAAAGGATAAACCCTGATAGGATAATAATCTCTCCTGGACCTGGTTCCCCTGAAAGGAAGGAAGATTCAGGAATTGTTATAGACCTTATAAGGGTTATTGGCAGAAGGGTTCCTCTGCTCGGCATTTGCTTTGGGCATCAGGCCATAGGAGTAGCTTATGGCTCTAAAATGAAGAACGCCAAAAAAATTATGCACGGAAAGATCGACAAAATAAGGCACCTATCCAATTCACCCATTTATCAGGGTATTAATTCTGAATTTACCGCCACTAGGTACCACAGTCTAGTTCTTTATGATGTTATAGATCCTCTTGAGGTTGATGCTATTAGTTTAGATGATAATGAAATAATGGGTATACACCATAAAGAATACAGAATATATGGAACTCAGTTCCACCCTGAAAGCATAGGAACTTCTGTAGGAAAAAAGATACTTTACAACTTTTTCAACAAGGTGTAGATATTGCCCCGAGAGTTAACTGGCTGGCTCAATGAAGTAGTAAGGGCCGCACAAAAAAGAAAACCCATAATAAAACAAAGAGAAAGGGCTTTTTATTATCTAAAAGAAAAAATACTTAAAAAGAAGGAAGACGGCTTAAATCCGATAATCGCCGAATTCAAAAAAAGATCCCCTTCTGGATTTATGCAAGATAGAGACCCTATAAAATACGCCAAGTTTATGGAAAGTGCTGGGGTTGTAGGAATAAGCGTTTTAACTGAGCCTGTTTACTTTTCAGGCAGTTATGAAGTTTTTGAGGCCATTGCCAAGACAGTAAAGCTGCCTCTGCTTTTTAAAGACTTTGTAGTTACCGAGGATCAAGTACACACTGCTTACAGCATAGGCGCAGATGCGGTATTATTGATCGTACACATACTTAAAGAAAAAGAGCTCTGCAACCTTTTTGAAATTATAAAAAGTTATGGCATGACACCTCTAGTAGAAGTAGAAGACGAAAGCGATTTAAAAACTGCAAATGATTGCGGAGCTGATACAATAGGAATAAATGCTCGGGACTTGAGCTCTTTAACAGTAAGCGTTGAAAAGATTATTCAACTTATTAAAATTACGCCTAAAAAATCTTTAAAAATAGCTGAAAGCGGTATAAACGAAAGACATCAAATACTCAAGCTTAAGGAAAATGGAGCTGATGCGTTTTTAATAGGTACAGCTTTAATGAAGGATCCGCGCAAAATACAATTTTTTATATAATTTTTAGCTCATAAATTACAGTAATTAAGCATAGAAAGATAAAAAATAAAGAATACCTAATGAATTCTTTGAAGCCCAATACGTTTATCTCTTCATATTTGCTAAATTTTCTGTTTTTAAAAATGTTCGCAAAAAACCTTAATGACGGTTCGATTAATGGTAAAACAAAATATAATGGAAGATAGATAAAGGCTAGAAAACTCGCTAGAAAAATCAAAAATGGATATTTTGGATCCATGTTCCTGAACGTTAACCTGCTCTCTACGTAAAGCACCTCGGCCGCATTATAAGAAAATAACAAGAACCCAATAAGTGCTTTTGTAAGACTAAGGTAGCTTAGAATTGAAGTAAAATAATAATAAAGGCCAGCAAGTATAGAAGAACCTAAAACCAGTGCTTGTACTGATCTGCCTTTTCTTCTTACAGCAAAAATAAGATATACGGATGTACAGATCAACGAAGGCAAAATTCCTAAAAGGACAATCATTCCATTTAATGCAATAGCTATAAAAATCGGAACTGCATCCAGCAAAAACGTTACCATGTAATTTATATTCCACGGCTTAGCTGAATTTTCAAATAGAAAGTCTAACGTTAATAAGAATAGCAGATATGAAATTAAAGCCAATAAAAAACTAGACCATTTAAAATTTAAGCTGGAAAAAACGGCTAACAAAAAAGAAAAAGTAAGAATGCCTGCAGAACTTTTTTCTCTGGGCAGTCTAAAAGTGTTCTTTGGAAACATTTTTATTTATATAGTTTTTTATGCTTGATTTTTAATTTTTATCTAAAGCTGAAATTTTTTGTAAAACCACTTCTAAAGTTAATTAAATTGATCATTGATCTTGGATCTCGGAGATATTCATGCTTCAGTACTCTCCTAAAGCTATCCCTTCTCCTCTTATGTCTGCATAAGCTATTTTTTCTCCGTTTATAAACTGTATTCCATGCCCTACACCAGTTGGGCCTGGATATTTTACCTTCTTTTCAACAAATTCAATGCCTTCTTCTGCAAATACTTCATGCCCATTCCATAAAAACCTAGGAGATTCTATCGCATCGCCTATGTTCGTGCCCCTTTCTACAATGTTATTTATGATGAGAAAATGCTGTTGAGGTCTGTAATGGGCTCCGCTTATTCCAAAAGCAAATGATATCCTTCCGTCCTTGGTCGCTATTACAGACGAAAGAGTATGAAGTGGTCTTTTATGAGGTAGCAAAGAATTGGGCCCGCTGAGCTTAAAGTCGCTCGCTCTGTTGTTTAGCGTTATCATATAATCAGGATGAGTTATCCTTGAACCAAACGAATGATATAAGCTTTGTATGCCTGAAACTACATTGCCTTGTTTATCCGAAATTACAAAATTCGTTGTATCGCCGTCTTTCAGCTCTGTTTCTGAAAGGGAAACAGATTCTTTCAAAATCTTTTCTACAGGAATACTTACAAATCTTGGATCTCCAACGTACTTGTCTCTTAGAGCATAAGCCTTCTTATATACATTTAATATTTCTTCTAACCCTTTTTTGCCAAAAATTACTTTCTTTCCATTAAACGCGTTAAGTATCAAGAGTGTTGTTATACCTTGGCTGTTTGGGGGTGACTCGTAGATCGTGTATCCTTTGTAATCGAGCTTCAAAGGTTCAGAAAACTCTGGCCTATAGTTTTTAAAATCGTGTTCTTTAAGAACCCCTCCCATTTCCTGAACATATTCAGATAAACCTCTTGCTATTTCCTGATAAAAAAATTCGGGCCCATTTTCAGCTATACCTTTTATCGATTTTGCTAAACCTGTTAGCCTGATCCTTTCCCAGAGGTTTTTATTGTAAAGTTTTCCTGTAACACTGTCGTGATAACCAGAAAGCATGTCTTTTATTGCGGCCAGCATTTTACTTGTAACAGGAACGCCTTTTTCTGCGATCTCCGTTGGTGTTTTTAAAAGTTCTTCCCACTCAAGGCTTCCGTACTTTTTCCACATTTCATAAACCCCATAAACCATTCCAGGAACTACAGGAGATAATGGACCGTATATTGGTATTTCAGAGAATCCTCGTTCTTTTATAGTTTTGCTTAGATCTTCTGGAGCCCAGCCTGATCCATTTATAAAACTTATTTCGCCTTCTTTGTATATCATTGCCATAAAATCCCCGCCAAGACCGTTCAGAGCAGGTTGAACTACAGATAAAGCGAACGACATGGCTACTGAAGCATCTATAGCGTTTCCCCCTTTCTTTAAAACCTCTACGGCTGTTATAGTTGATAAAGCATGCTCGCTAGTGGCTAAACCCTTTTCGCCTATAAAAACTGGCTTTAACATAAATATTTTTAACGCTTGCAAATAAAAATTTTTCTTTCTTAAATCGGTTTGATTAATTGGTTTTTGACAGTTTAAAGTTTGTTATACATCTTGACCAAAAACGTGCTAACTTGAAAAATATTTTTTATTATTATAAAAATGTTATGTTGAATAATTGTTATAAAGCGCGCCCGCTTTCGTTATTTTATGTGCCAAGAAAGCTCCCGCAATAATAATAGCAAAAGATTGGTAAAAAGTTATCGACAGAAGGGACTGGCAAAGTACAACGAACAGCTGGTTGTCAGGGGAGAGATCCTATTGTCTATTGAGATGTTTAAAAACTGAGACAAAGAGCTTGAGACATGAGCAAAGGAAGTTCGGGGAAGACCTTAAGGCCAGAACTGTGATAGGTCTCCTAACGAAGCCATACAAAAATTTTGGGCCTATGATAAAATGATGGGCTTTGCCAAAAAATAATTGGCTTATGAATTAAACAGAATAAGAAAAACAAAGAGATCTATATGATTATTAAACAGAGCAAAAAAATTCAGTTTATAAAGAAGGATACAAATTACTTTTTAAGCAACGTAGGCAGACTGAATATTACTGCAACTGCAAGATTTATAGCTAAAGCGATGATTCCTATCCATATCAAGTATCCTCCCATGTGATAAAGGCTAGTCGTAAGTGGCCCAAATTTGTTTGCTACTTCTACAAGGTATATTCCAGAAGCCATTCCAGCTATGAGCCCTGCCATAAGAGCGTACTTATTAAGCTTTTTTGTGACAAGACCCAAAAATACTGGTGGCAAAGTTTGAAGTATTATTATACCACCTAAAAGCTGTAGCTGTATTGCATATGTTGCAGGCACAACAAAGACAAAACCTAATGCAGTGAACTTGAAAATCACAGAAGCCCATTTTGATATTCTCGTCTCAGTTTCTGGCTTTAACTGAGGCTTAATCGGTTTTATTATGTTTCTTGTAAGCAGGTTTGCCTGAGCTATGGCCATAATAGCTGCAGGAACAAGGCCTCCAATAAATATTCCAAGCAACACTAAGCCAGCAAACCAATCTGGTAACGTTGACACTGCAAGGGCTGGTATCGAATATATACCCATTGAAGATAGCGGAAACTTGCTCAATAAACTCATAGCCGCTTTATCAGAATATGCTAGAAGCCCCAAAAGGGCTAAGAGCGCTAATCCTATTCCATAAATAGGAAGGAAAGCGTCGCTTATTGCGAGCTGTTTCTTGCCCGAAGCGCTTAGAGAGCCGTTTATTGAATGTGGATAGAGGAAAAGCGCAAAAGTGCTTCCTACCCATAAAGTAGTGTATCCAGCTTCAAGCGCTGGCAAAGGCTTCAGATAAGTTATACCAGTTGAAAGCCATGCAATATTTTTAGCAGCTAATGCAGAGGCAAAGCTCTGGGCATCAGAAAAAGCCGACGAAAAACCTCCGAACTTCAGAGGTATAATAATTATAAGAGAAATCACAGAAATGAAAATAAGTATATCCTTGAGAACGGCTCCAAGAGTTGCACCTCTTAGCCCGCTAGTAAACGTAAAAGCAGCCAGTATAATGAATGAGACTGTAAGAGCAATATCGCTTACTAGCTTTACGTTGCTTGTAACCCCAAGGAGCATTATTCCAAGAACCGCCTGCATACCCACTATTTGCAGAGCTATGTAAGGCAGTTCTGCTATTATTCCTGTAATTGCAACCAATCCAGCTAACACTTTGCTGTTAAACCGATCCTCTACCATGTCGGCTGCTGTAACGTAACCTTTTTCCCTTGACCACTGCCAGAGTCTAGGCATCGTGATCATTGCTACCATAAAAGTTGTTGCTACATAAGGAACTGCATAAAAGTAAAGAGCTCCAGATGCAAACATGCCTGAAGGTACAGCTACAAAAGTATATGCTGTGTAGACGTCAGCCCCTATTAAGAACCAAGCAAGAAAGGCTCCAAGCCTTCTTCCTGCAAGCGCCCATTCATGAAGTTTGTTAAGGTCTCCCCTTCTCCATCTTGCACCGTAAAAACCTAGAAAAGTAAAGAATAAGAAGAGAACTATGAAAGTTATCCATCCAAAAATACCTATCACTCTTTTTCACCTCTATAAATTAGGTATGCTGCCGCTGCATAGAAAATTGACGAAATTAAAAGCCATAACGTCTGGTACCAGTAAAAGAAGGTTATGCCGAACAGCGTTGGCTGAACTTTGTTGTAAGAACTGATCCAGAGGTAGGCTATCCAGGGAATTATCATCAGAATTATAGCAATTATTTTGTAGAAAACGCCGTTATTTTTAGCGTTTCCTTGCATTAGCATATTTTGCAATAATTATTTATAAGTTTTTTGTTTCCAAAATATAATTTATTGTCATATATTTTTCTTTAAATTAAGTAATAGCACATTTATTCGAAGCCGAATTTCAAGTTTACTATAAAGTACGCGTTTTCGTTTTTAAAATCATAAAAAACTATGCCCCAAAACTCTGCGTGTTAAATTAGTTAAGGATTTAAACCTAAATTAAACAAATAAGCGTGAGGGGCCGTCGTCTAGCCTGGTCTAGGATGCCAGCCTGGGGCGCTGGCGGTCGTGGGTTCAAATCCCACCGGCCCCAGTTTTAAGGTGTTAGATTTTTATCTTTCTGTCAAAAAAGATAATCTATTGAGCAAAAGATCAATAAGTCTTTGGCAGGCAACTGCAATAGGGCTTGGAAACATAATAGGGGCTGGAATATTTGTATTAGCGGGTTCTGTAATACATCAAGCAGGACCCGGCGCTATCATATCTTTTTTAATAACGGCTGTTCTTGCAGTAACAGTTGCATTAAATAGCGCTGAGCTTTCATCAAAGATAGTTTCCCATGGTGGGCTTTACTCTTTCGCGAAAGAAACGATGGGAGAAGCAATGGGATTCATCGTCGGCTGGCTCAGAGCTATCTCTTACGCGATCGCAACCTCCGCTGTAGCGCTCGGATTTTCATCTTATCTTTTAACTATGCTTGGTATTTCCTCTATAAACTATGAAATATTACTGGCTATAGTACTTATGGCATTCGCCGTTTTCCTTAACTATATTGGAATAAATGTAGTTGCAGATATAGAAGAAGTTTTAGTGATTCTAACAGCTGGTGGGCTTGTCATGTTTATTATTCTTTCATTGATTTATGGGAAGTGGATTCCAACAAGATTCACTCCATTAATTCCCCATGGATATTTTAGCATAATACAGTCCGCTTCATTGGCTTTTTTTGCCTATTCTGGTTTTAACACTGTAGCTACTCTTACTCCTGAAATAGTCCATGGCAGAAAAAATGCTCCGAAAGCTATAATTCTTTCACTTGGAATAAGCACAGTTCTTTACCTTCTAGTTGTTGCAGGGATGATAGCGTTAATGCCGTGGCAGTTATACTCTGTAACAGCGGATCCTCTTTTAGAAGCTCTTAACTTTTCAAAAGCCCCACTATTTGTAGACCGGATAATCGGCATAATTGCCGTTGTGGCAACAGTTACCGTGACGCTTTCGCTTATAGTGGCAGGTTCAAGAACTCTTCTACAGATGAGCGATGACGGGCTACTTCCAAAAACCCTTGGTAAAGAAGATTCTCCTAAGCGGGCTGTTTTGCTTATTGGGATAATAGCGATAATTTCTGTATTTCTTGGAAATATACAATACATAGCGCTTGCTTCAAATTTTGGTGTCATATTTTCATATGCAATTACTGGCCTTGCTGTTTATATTGTAAGAAAAAGGAAGATCGAAGGTCCTTTTAATTCCCCACTTTATCCTTATGTACAGATAATTTCAATACTGCTTTCTATACTTGTTATGCTGGCGCTAGGTACGCAGGCTCTATATATCGGTTCTGTTACGATAATTGCGGGAATGTTCTTATATGTATTAGAAAAAGAAGAAATAGGCCTTTTGGATAAACAAAAGCGTTTGTAAGTTATACAAAATTAAAAGGACTTAACATTCCCCCTTCATACCCTTTGGTATCGTAACGCCTTTTTGCTTAAGATAACTCCCTTTATAGCTGTATTTTCCTTCTGCCCTTACAAGTATTACATGAAGGAACCTCATGCCTGGTCTCAAAACTATATAATTCCCGCTCGTATTTATGATTTCTATAGTTATATTGCCTTCAAAACCAACGTCTATAATGGTGGGGCTCATCGATAAACCATACCTCGCAAGAGTTGACCTTAGGTTACAGAAACCTACTAAGCTGTCTGACAACTTTACCCGTTCAAGAGTTGTTAGTAAGACAAAGCTGTTAGGCGGAACCGGAATTCTAGAGTCCTTTGCCTCTACTATTTTAAAAAGACCCGAAGAGTTTTCAATTTCACAAGGATCAACTATTTGGTTTGAAAAAGCGTATTGCGCATATTCGTATCCAACTCTTAGATCTATTCCATTTTCTCTTACTATGCTTTCATCAAATGGTTCTATTAAGAGCTCTTTTTTTCTAATGCTATCTAAAATTATGTCGTGAGTTAAGACGCCCATGTTAAGTTTTTTATCGATCAATATTATTTATCTTTTTTATACAAGTTTTACATCATTGTTTATATTATCAAAAAGAGATCGATATATGTGAGCTGGAAGATAAGCGGCGAGGCCAGGCTTCTAATTTATTCTTCTTTTATAATTGGTTTAACCCAAGGTTTTATGTGGGTTGACTTCCCTGTTTATCTGGATCAGATAGGTTACAGCCCTTTTCAAATAGGGGTAATACTAACTTTTAATACGTTCATTGGGGCGCTGCTTATGCTTCCCATAGGATCACTTTCTGATAAGTACGGGAGAAAAAATTTTATAATTCTTGCTAGGCTTGTTTCTTCTGTTGCATTTGTTTTGCTGACAATCTTTACAGGCTTTTTTGAAATTCTTCTTGCTGTATCTTTATTGGGTATAGCGTTTGCTAATTCGGGATCGAGCTATATGGCCCTTTTGACAGAAAAGAGCGAAGAAGCCACAAGAAATTTCGTTTTTGCGTTTTCTAGCTTTATAAGCGGTATCGCTTCTTCAGCGGGCATGTTGCTGGGAGCTTTACCGCCTTATTTATCAAAATATCTTCAGCTTTCTTTAGTTAATTCGTATAGAGTTCTTTATATAATAGCTTTTGTAGGTTCTCTTGTTTCGTTATTACCAATTTTAAAAATACAAGAACGTTATAGGGGGCATGCAGGAAATATTGCGCTGTTCCCTAAGACCTCAAGAAAAATTGTTATGAGGTTATCAGTACTTGGAATGATAGGACTTGGTGCTGGGGTTCTTGTCCGAATTTTTCCTTTGTGGTTTTATCTTAAATATAATACAAACGTTAACGTTCTAGGACCACTTTTTTCAATGACCCAGTTTTTAACGGCGATTGCAAGCCTTATAACGCCTTCCATGGCAAACGCAATGGGTGAAATCAAAACAATTGTATACACTGAAGCCGCTTCTGTAATTATATTAATAGCGATGCCCTTTATGCCTTTTTACTATCTTGCTGGAGTTCTTTATGTTCTAAGAAGCCTTTTGATGAATATGTCTGCACCAATACAAAATAGCTTCATAATGGGACTTATACCAGAAAACGAAAGGGCGCTTGCTTCTTCTATAATAAACTTTTTTGACTCTTTACCTCGGTCATTTGGGCCTTTTATAAGTGGGTTATTTATACAGCTGGGTTACCTTAACATGCCTTTCTTTTTTACTGCAACGCTGTACAGTTTTTCTGTGGCCGGATTTTACGTTCTTTTTAAAAAGGCAAAAGAAAACATCGAAGCTAAATAAAAAACTAAAACGCCGTCTTTGTCTAATTAACTTCAATGAGTTTTTGCTTCTTTCTCCTCTTTTTTACTTTTGGTTTTCTTGCAAGGCATAAAATAGATTTTCTATAGATGTATAAAAATTTTCGCGCCTTTTTCTGAAAAAATTCTTTATTAATGTAATTTTTTAAAAATAAAAACCGGCAAAATTTCTAAATTCGAACTGAATAAAAGGTTCAAAAATTATAAATTTATGAATAAACTCTCCAGGTGTATCCGCATTTTGTGCATCTATAAAATTGCGTCGGAGGTTCATCTGCTGACCTAGTCTGCACCATCCACCAGTAAGCTTTGTTGTTTCCACATTTGGGGCATGTAACGTTTACAGTGGGCAGAGCTGAAAGGTCGGTATTTTCATCTATTATTTTGAGTGATTCTTCTTCTGCTGAAACTTTTTCCTCGAGAACCTTTTCTTTTTTGTACTTTTCAGTATAGCCACACGTTGGACATACATAAACAAGCTCTACGCGTTGCCCTTTCTTCTCGCTCTTTAGTTTCATCAAAGTTCCATCTTTAGGACAAAATTTTGGCATTATGGTCTAGATAAAGCGTTTTCTATCTCTTCTTTTAAACTTTTTGTCATATCCTTAGCCTTTTCTATACCGTCCTTAAGTACTTGCTTTGGATCTGATCCATCTGTTAATATGAAAAGATACACCTCTTTGGTTAGAATATGACCCCTTTTAACAGATATGTTTTTGACCCTTTTGTCATCAATAAGATTTGTCTGAATTATTTTTAATAGAGAAAAATCTGCGTTCTTAAACACTATTTCTAATGAATTATCTGTTCTCGATATAACTGATATCTCCAATCCCGTTCAAAATAAAACTATAAACTGAGCTTATAAACTTAATGTGATAAACAAAAAAATATTTTAATCTACGTATCCTTGTGCGTTTATCTTAAGGTGCATTATGTACCTGAGCGCTATCCATGCTCCAATCAGCACCATTATCATGAACAGGAAGCTTGAGACGGCCATCTGTATGTTTCCGCTAAGAATATGCCCTGATGCGCAGCCGTTAGCCATTCTAGCTCCGAACAGGACCATAAAAGTGCCTATAAAAGAACCGATAGCTCTTTTCGCTTCTGAAGGCCCAAAGTTGTGCTGCCAAACAAATGGTACTTGTTTTCTGTATCCAATGAACCTTTTACTGATTAAAAGCGAAGATACCAACCCTCCCAAGAACGTTCCAAGATCTGAAAACGGTTCCCAGCCTATTTCGCTAAACGGGTTGTTTATCGGAACACCGTTAACTATGTGCATGCCACCGAAAAGCTGGAAATACGGATTGGAAGCTGCCCACTTTGCATTTATTAAGTATGATATTTGCGCACCAATCCAAGAATATGTGGTTGACTCACCAAATATCTGTCTTAGTATTATAACAGCTACAGCTGTTATTGTAAATTCTATACCAAGTAGTATTATCGACCTAGCGTTTTCTATGCTGCTTTCGTTTATGAGTTTTGTTATGTATGGCCTTGCATTTGGATACTTGATGCCTTCCTCATCAATGACTTGGTCGAATCTTACTGTTTCTTTGTTTGCCCCAGCAAGGTGGTAAGCACAGGATTGTCTTGTTGGCTGTTTTGGAAACCTTGGAAGGAAGAAGAACATCAGCAGGAGTATTATTCCAAACACTATGCTAACAGCGAAAATCTCTGGCCTTGTTGTCATTCCAAATAGAGAAGCCCATGTTACTGGACCGAAGTTTAGCGTGTTCCATAGAATTCCTCTTACGTTTCCGAATATTACTGACCATGTAAAAGCGCCAAGAAGGCCACCAGCAACTGCATATATTGCGTCTCTTCTGCCCTGTCCAAGGGCTATCCAGACAGTCCCTGGAAAGTAACCTGCAATCCCGACTCCTAGCCCAAATATTAACCCTCCTAGAACTA
>ERZ1669250.151-NODE-151-length-36833-cov-42.400402_pt1 | contig 36833 bp, 37 predicted proteins | sample MGYA00579295_ERZ1669250 | MGnify/ENA primary metagenome ERZ1669250 (study PRJEB41166, sample SAMN08046056) | hot springs metagenome | biome: hot spring; feature: acid hot spring; material: thermophilic sediment; isolation source: thermophilic sediment from acid...
TATAAAAGCCCCAGAGATTATGTAAAACCACAAGTCTACCACGGTCTACAAGTCTACCACGGCCTACAAGTCTGCCACGGTCTACAAGTCTACCACGGTTAGCAAGTCTGCCACGGCCTACAAGTCTGCCACGGTCTAAAGGGCGCAAAGCCCTTGGTCTAAAAAAACATTATTATGGAGAAAACGGTTGAGAAATGCCACTTAATCGTGGCAGACTTGTAGCTGGAGTACACATAGCTACAGATTGAGTATTTGACGGAGGACAGTATCATACCTTGAGGTCCTGTAAGGTCAAAAGCGCTTGTTCCACTAGGTAAATACCCAAGAGTTGTAACTAGCCCAAGCCTGGCGTTAAAATATTGGTGGTAAACGGTGCTGGTCAAGTGGGGCTTTGGGAAGATATGGCGATGAAAGTTTGCCATGTTTTTCTTGACGATTGCTATAGTATACGACAAATTAGCAGATAGGTCTTCCCAATGAGTAGGGCTATAGCTTATAGTTAAAACAGAAGCAGCCACTAAAACGTAGGATTTTAGTATAATAATATTATGTTTTTCTGGAAAAAATCAGATACAGAGAAAAAGGCAGAAGAAGGCTCTAAGGAAGCCATACTAGCATTAATAAGAGAAGGTAAAACGTCAAAAGCCGAAAGCATATTGGAAAAATTTAAGGATAATGAAGAACTTAGGAAGATACTTTTTGAGCTTTATTTAAATAAAAAAGAATATTACAAAGCATACACACTTTTAGATAGATATAAGGATGTAGGTACAGCACCAGAAAGAGCTTTAGTTTACGAAGAGTCTGGATACATCACAAAAGCCATTGAAGAATACCTAAAAATCGGAGATTTTAACAGTCTTTACAAAGCTGGTCTTCTTTATAAACACATCGGTGATTATCAAAAAGCTTTAGAGATCATAAACAGAGCTTATCAGATAGTCCCTTACGATAAAAAGAAAGAAGTAGAAGATGTAATTTTCGATTTAAAGAAAATATTGGGCATAGTAGACATACCAAAAGAAAGTTTTTTTGAAAAAATAAGTAAAACACTACAAAAAACAAAAGACGCTATACTCTTAAATACAATATTTATAAACAGGAAGATAGACGAAGAACTCTTTGAAGAGTTAGAAGAAAAGCTTATAAGAGCAGATATAAACGTAAAGCTTGTTTTAAGCATTATAGAAAATCTTAAAAAAGAGGCTATAAAAAGAAATCTCCAAACTGCCGAAGAGCTAAAACCTCTTCTAAAACATGAGCTTTTAAATATTGTTAAAAACTGTGGAAACAAAGAGCTATTTTTTGAGCTTTTAAACCAAAAAGAAAAACCTTTTGTAATACTATTTTTAGGAGTAAATGGCTCTGGCAAAACCACTACAATAGGAAAACTTGCAAGTATATATAAAGCCCAAAACAAAAAAGTGCTTTTAGGTGCAGCAGATACTTTTAGAGCGGCCGCCATAGAACAGTTAGAAGTGTGGGCCCAAAGAGCCAATGTCGATATAGTCAAAAAACACGAAGGAGCGGACCCAGCTTCAGTAGCTTTTGAAGCAGTTAAAAAGGGCGTAGAAGAAAATTACGATGTTGTAATTATAGATACTGCAGGTAGGCTTCATACCAAAGAACCTCTCATAAACGAACTTAGAAAAATTAAAAAATCCATTCAAAAAGCCTATGAAAAAGCCCCTCACAAAGTCATGTTGGTATTAGACTCCACCATAGGTCAAAACTCTATATCTCAGGCAAAAATATTCAAAGAAGCCGTAGATATAAACGGTCTTATCATAACAAAGTTAGACGGCACATCAAAAGGTGGTAGCGTTGTATCTATTTGTAAAGATCTGGGACTTCCTATATATATAACCGCCGATGGTGAAAGGATAGAAGATTTAGACCCCTTTGAGCCAGAAACTTTTGTAGATGCTTTGTTAAATTAGTTAGTCTACATCCTCTTCTTCATTTTTATCTAGTTTTTGAGCCAAAACAAGAGCTCCAGTTATAGCAACTACTATTACAACAAGCACAACAGCCCCCAACCCTTCAAAATGAAGAAATCCTAAGTTGCTCATGTAAAATATTTTAAAGTACCATTATAAAATAGATATAAAATTAAGCTAGTTTTAAGAATAAAGCCCCTAAGGGTGGAAGTGTAAGCTCTACACAAAAATCAAACTTATGCCAGCGCTCTTTTTTAGCCTCTACAACATGTCCATTTCCTACGTTTGAACCCCAATAATAAATAGAATCCGAATTTAATATTTCTTTATAAAGTCCTTCTTTTGGAACACCTACTTTATAGTTATATCTAACCACCGGTGTAGCGTTGAATATACAAAGTATAAAATCACCGTTTTTGGCTTTTCTTAAGAAAGAAAATATAGATTGCTCTACATCTTGAAAATCTATCCATTCAAAACCAGCAGGGTCATGGTCTAATTCATGTAAAGCCCTTTCGCTTTTGTAAAGTCTATTTAGATCCCTCACCAAACTTTGCACACCTTTATGAGAGTCAAACTCTAGAAGATGCCAATCTAAACTTTTATCGTGATTCCATTCATCAAATTGACCAAACTCATCGCCCATAAAAAGAAGCTTCTTGCCTGGACTAGCGTACATATAAGATAGCAAAAGTCTTAAGTTTGCAAACTTTTGCCAGTAATCCCCAGGCATCTTATTTATCAAAGAGCCTTTGCCGTGCACCACCTCATCATGAGAAAGTGGCAATATGAAATTTTCATTAAAAGCGTAAAGCATTCTAAAAGTTATATCCTGTTGATGGTATTTTCTATGTATAGGGTCTTTAGAGAAGTATCTTAAAGTATCGTGCATCCAACCCATATCCCACTTAAATCCAAAACCAAGCCCTCCTAAATAAGTGGGTTTAGTAACCATAGGCCAAGCAGTGGATTCTTCAGCAACGGTAAATATACCAGGGTTAAAGTGATAAACCGCTTCGTTCAGCTTTCTTATAAAATCTATGGCTTCCAAGTTCTCTTTGCCACCATAGATGTTTGGCTCCCACTCTCCCTCTTTTCTAGAATAATCTAAATAAAGCATTGAAGCCACAGCATCTACTCTTATACCATCAGCATGGTATTTATCAAACCAGAAGTTTGCACTGCTTATCAAAAATGACCTTACTTCGTGTCTTCCATAGTTAAATATGAAACTTCCCCAATCAGGGTGATAACCTTTTCTTCTATCCATATGCTCGTAAAGATGGGTCCCATCAAAAAAGGAAAGGCCGTAATCATCTGTAGCAAAATGTGAAGGTACCCAGTCTAGTATAACCCCTATATCGTTCTGATGCAGCAAGTCTATAAGATACATAAAGTCTTTAGGTTCCCCGTAGCGTGATGTAGGAGCAAAGTAAGAAAGCGTTTGATATCCCCACGACCCGTAAAATGGATGCTCCATAATAGGTAAAAATTCCACGTGAGTAAAACCCATGTTTTTGACATACTCTACAAGTTGATGTGCTATATCTTTATAGGATAGAAAATTATTCTCTAAAGTCCTTTTCCAAGAGCCTATATGCACTTCGTATATATTTATAGGTTCATGATAGTGATTGGCGTTTTTTCTTTTTAAAAGCCAACTATCGTCTTGCCATCGATAATTAGACAAATCATAGATTATACCAGCGCTTTTTGGAGGTATCTCTGTATAAAAGGCAAATGGGTCTAGCTTTTCCACTTCATAACCAAAATTTGAAACTATAAAATATTTGTATAATTCAAAAGCTCTCAAACCTTCTATAAAAATCTCCCATATTCCAGAGCTACCTTTTGGCCTTAAAGGATATTCTTTCTTGTTCCAAAAATTGAAACTCCCTTCTACATAAACTTCCCTTGCGTTTGGAGCCCATACTGCAAAATAAACCCCATCCTTCAATACGTGAGCACCCAGTTTTTCATAAAGATGATAGTGGGTCCCCTCGTTGAAAAGATATAAATCTTCCTCTGTAAGAAGACTTATATCGTAGTTGTATTTATAATAGGCCATTTTGCACTACATCTTTCAAAAAGCTAAAAAACTCTTCTTTCAAATCTTCTTTTTGTAAAGCAAATTCTACTATCGTTTTTAAATAGTCTAATTTATTGCCTGTATCATATACTTTTGCCTTTATCTTATAGGCATAAACAGCCTCTTCCTCCAAAAGCATTTTCATAGCATCCGTTAGCTGTATCTCGCCGCCCTTGCCTGGTTTTGTATTTTTTAGCTTTTCAAATATAGTAGGTGTAAATAGATACCTTCCAAGTATAGCCAAATTTGACGGAGCTGACTCTACATCCGGTTTCTCCACCATATTTTCTATTAGAAATATATCGTCCTCAATTTCTTTACCAGAAACTATACCGTATTTATTGACCTCGTTTTTTGGCACCTCATACACCGCCACTATGCTTTTACCAAACTTTTTGTAAAGATTCTTCATCTCTGAAATTATATTGACATCCGTTTGAATAACTATATCACCAAGGGATACCACAAACGGCTCAGCGCCCACCGCAGGCTCAGCTGTCAATACCGCATGCCCAAGGCCAAGTTGCTCTTTTTGCCTTATGTATATAGGATTTATAAGATGTGATACCGTTTTTATATTCTCTAAAAGCTCTTTTTTGTTGTTCTTTTCTAAAAAGATCTCTAAATCTGTATTTACATCAAAATGATGCTCTAAAGGTCTTTTGTGTCTTCCGGTTACAAATATTATATTTTCTATATCACTTATCAAAAGCTCTTCAACTATAAACTGAATAACGGGTTTGTCTATTATAGGGAACATCTCTTTGGGCATAGCCTTAGTGGCTGGTAAAAATCTTGTGCCCCACCCAGCGGCTGGAATTACGGCTTTTCTTACTTCCATAATTTTCCCCTTCTTGTATTAGTTAAAATAGGTGAGACAGGGGTCGAACCTGCGACCTACGCCTTGTAAGGGCGTCGCTCTCCCACTGAGCTACTCACCTTAACACATTGTATTATTTATAATAACATAAAATAAAAAAGTTTGCAAAAGTTTTTATCAGTAGATGAGCCCTATCACTTATTATAAATTTTTTATATTCTAAATATATAATATTGAATATGAAAGGGTTTACTAAAGAAGAGAGAAAATCGGTTTTAGGCATAACTTTCGCCATATCCGTTAGGATGCTTGGGCTTTTCTTACTTTTACCGGTGTTATCCCCTTACGCTAAATCTTTACCAGGTTCTACCCCTATGCTTGTAGGATTAGCTTTCGGAACTTACGGTTTTGCTCAGGCTTTTTTGCAAATCCCTTTTGGATACTTATCTGATAAGTATGGAAGAAAGCCAATAATTACTATAGGTATGCTAACTTACGTGCTTGGTAGCTTTTGGGCTGGCTTTGCACATACTGCCATAGAACTTGTTTTAGCTAGATTTCTTCAAGGTTTTGGCGCCGTTTCTTCAGCGCTTTCTTCTTTAGCTGCAGACCTCACAAGAGAAGAGGTAAGAACTCAAGCTTTTGCCCATATAGGTGCAGCCATAGGTATGGTCTTCGCTTTTTCTATAGTAGTAGCACCCATTATGGCTCATTATCTCGGTGTACCTATGATGTTTTATATTACAGGTATACTATCCTTTATAGCTATGCTTTATATCCTGCTTTTCATAAAAGAACCAAAAATCCACGCAAAAGATAGAGAGATACACCCTTCATTAAAAAATATAATAACTCTCATGAAGGATAAAAATCAAATTATGCTAAACACATCTGTAACAATAGCTCATTACTTTTTAGTATCTATTTTTACAGTAGTGCCAATTTATTTCATAAAACACAACTTTCCAAAATCTCATCATTGGATAGTATATTTACCTACGGTATTTGTCGCCCTTGTTATAATGGTACCAGCCACTATAATAGCTGAAAGAAAGGCAAAAATGAAGGAAGTTTTCCTAACAGCTATCTTTATGCTAATATTGGGCTTTATATCATTTTTTGTATTAAAAGGAATAATAGCAGGTGCTCTTCTCATACTTTTCTTCTTTATAGGATTTTTCTTGCTAGAACCCATTATGCCGTCTCTTTTAACAAAATTGACCCATAAAGATTTAAGAGGACTTTCGATGGGATTTTACAACATGAATCAATTTGTAGGAGCTTTCTTAGGTGGTGTTTTTGGTGGTATTTTTCTTACAAGCCCAAAAACAATGCCAATAGTAGACATTGTCATAGCTTCATTTTGGCTTATATTAACTTATAAATGGTTAAACTCTATAAAGATACCAAGAAGCTCAAGAGAGTTAGAAGAGGAATTTATAGAACCGCCTGGGCTTTACTGATAGGTTTTTCAATACTCTTATGTTCTTGCTCTAGTGCCACAAACAATTATGGCTACTATATATCTTCTAAAGTAAATTCCTTGGTAGGAGCAAATCTAAGCACATTGATAGAAGAGTTTGGCCCACCTTCAAGCGTTGTCAAGCTAAAGGATGGGTCTAGAATATTTAGCTATATCTTTGTAAGAAGATACGTATACCCCTCAACCTGCACAGGATATTCATACTATTTTGGTGCAATAGATTGTTTTCCGCCTGAAGTAGAAGAAAGAAAGTTTTATGCAAACTTCTGGGTAGACAAAAACGATAAAATTTATAAAGCTGAGTTCTCTAACAGTAAATTTTAAAGTTAACCTTCTTCTATAGGCTCTGGTTTTAAAATGTATTTTTTACCTTTTTTATAAACTTTCAAACGTTTATAATACCCTTTTCTCAAATCCTTTACAAAGAAATATTTAGGAACATAATACATAAGCGCTAAAACAGCAAGCAAAACACTTATACCGATATAATCGTCTATATGCATGTAAGGTGCTCTTATAAGAAGCTCTCTCAATACAGCTATAATAGTAGTTTTGATAATAAGAGCCGTATCAAGTCGTCTTTCTTTTAGATACACTATCATAAGCCTAAAAAGCTCCGCCAATATAAAAAGGTACGTAAACTTTGGGAGTATCTTAGAGAAAGAGTATTTATCGTATATCATATCTTGTGCTATATCTAATATCGCCAATATACTTAAGTAGAAAAGTAGCAAAGTAAGAGATACTATAATAGCATCCTCAAAGAATTCAAATAAATCGCCTAACTTGTCGTGTAGCTTATGAGGTTCTAACAATGACTTATAGGTTTTATATATAGATTTTAAGTTTTTCATATAAAATTATTATAATAAATTCCACCATTAAATTAAGAAAAATATATTAAAATATATTTAATAAACCTTTAAGGAGGTATCTATGAAAATAACATTAAGCGTTATCAAAGCGGATATTGGAGGATATGTGGGTCATTCGTGCACCCATCCAGATGTTGTAAAAGCCACAGAAGATTATGTGAGAAAGTTTGCCGGAAGCCTAATAATAGATTTTAAAGTGCTCACCTGCGGCGACGATATAGCCCTTGTAATGACCCATCAGCATGGTGTCGATAGTGAAAAAATACATAAGCTAGCCTGGGATGCTTTTAGCGCAGGCACAGAGGTTGCAAAGAAGCTGAAGCTTTACGGAGCAGGTCAAGATTTGTTAACGGACGCTTTTAGTGGAAATATAAAAGGTCTAGGACCAGGCGTAGCAGAGATGGAATTTGAGGAAAGACCATCTGAACCAGTTATAGTTTATTTTGCCGATAAAACATCACCTAGCGCTTGGAACTTAGCTCTCTATGAAATGTTTGCAAGCCCAATGAACACCGCAGGTCTTGTTATAGACCCAAAGATGCATGAAGGTTTTACGTTTACAGTATTAGATGTTTATACAGGAAAAGCTGTAAAACTAAACACACCTTCAGAACTTTACGACCTTTTAGCTCTCATTAGCTCAGCGTCAAAATATGTTGTAAAAGAAGTACACAGAAATATAGATGGCGAAATAGCAGCGGTGGCATCTATACAAAAACTATCTTTGATAGCAGGTCAATACGTAGGAAAAGATGACCCAGTTATGATAGTGCGTACCCAAAGCGGTTTCCCAGCGGTAGGAGAAGCCTTAGAACCTTTTGCTAGACCTTGGATAGTGGAAGGCTGGATGAGGGGTTCTCACAATGGACCAATCATGCCAGTTAGCTTTGAAGACGCCACACCATCAAGGTTTGACGGACCACCAAGAGTTATAGCAGCAGGTTTTCAAATAGCAAACGGTATGTTAATAGGTCCAAGAGATATGTTTAAAGACAAAGCCTATGATCACGCTAGGAAAGTGGCTTCTGACATTGCAAACATACTAAGAAGACAAGGCATATTTGAACCTCACAGGTTACCCAGTGAGGAAATGGAATATACCACTTTACCAAAGGTAATAGAAAAGCTTAGCTCAAGGTTCTTTGATGTAGACAACAACGTAAGCACTGATAAATCAAATATGCTAAGCAAAGAAGACATGGATTAAGGAGGATATAGTTAAGATATGGCAAAAGGTACTGTAGCTTATAAAATATTAGAAAATCACTTAGTAAGTGGAAAACTAATCCCCGGCGAAGAGATAGCCATAAAAATAGACCAGACTTTGACCCAAGATGCCACAGGCACAATGGCTTATCTACAGTTTGAAGCAATGGGGGTAGACAGAGCAAAAACAGAGCTTTCTGTAAGCTATATAGACCATAACATGCTTCAAACGGACTTCAAAAATCCAGATGACCATAAGTATTTGATAAGCGTAGCAAAAAGATACGGTCTTTACTTGTCAAAACCCGGCAACGGCATATGTCATCAAGTACACTTGGAAAGGTTTGCCAAGCCAGGCAAAACCCTCATAGGTTCTGATTCTCACACCCCTACCAGTGGTGCTGTAGGCATGATAGCAATAGGAGCAGGTGGCTTAGATGTAGCAGCAGCCATTGCAGGTGAACCATTTACTCTTAAAATGCCAAAAATAGTAGGTGTGGAGTTATTGGGTTCATTGCAAGAGTGGGTAAGCGCGAAAGATATAATTTTAGAGCTTTTAAGAAGGCTGACGGTGAAAGGCGGCGTAGGAAAGATATTTGAATACTTCGGTGAAGGCGTGAAGACGCTTACAGTCCCAGAAAGAGCCACCATCACAAATATGGGAGCAGAGTTAGGCGCCACTACATCCATATTTCCATCGGATGAGCAAACAAGGTTATTTTTAAAAGCCCAAGGAAGAGAGTCAGATTTTATTGAGCTTTTAGCCGACAAGGATGTAGAATATGATGAAGTTATAACTATAAATTTATCAGAATTAGAGCCGCTGATAGCTTGCCCACACTCTCCTGATAATGTCAAAAAGGTAAGCGAGGTGGAAGGAATCCCTGTAGACCAAGTGGCTATAGGTTCATGCACAAATTCGTCTTTTGCGGATCTATCAAGAGCTTCTATGTTGCTAAAAGGCCAAAAGGTAAACGATGATACAATATTTGCTGTAGCTCCGGGTTCAAAGCAGGCTCTAGAGTATGCCGCCGAGACAGGTATACTACTAGACTTTTTAAAAGCTGGTGCAAGGATTTTGGAAAGCGGATGCGGCCCTTGTATAGGTATGGGATATGCACCACCTTCAAAAGGTGTTTCTGTTAGAAGCTTCAATAGAAACTTTGAAGGACGCTCTGGTACAAAGGATGCTCAAGTATATTTGGCCTCTCCGGAAGTTTGTACAGCTTCAGCTATAGCTGGAGTTATAAAAGACCCAAGAAAACTTGCCAAAGAAAGAAACATACCATATAAAAAAGTTGATATGCCAGAAAGATTTCCTTATGGAGACGAGGCTATAATACCACCGCTGCCAGAAGAAGAGGCTAAAAAGGTAGAGATTTACAGAGGACCCAACATAAAACCTTTGCCTGATTTTGATCCTTTCAACGACAACGTAAAAGCCAAGGTAGCCATAAAGGTTACAGATAATATAACCACAGACCATATAATGCCTGCCGGAGCTCAAATACTACCTCTTCGCTCAAACATTTACGCTATATCAGAATATGTTTATTACTTGGTGGACCCAGATTTTGTAAAACGCACCAAACAAAACAAAGAAGAAGGATACGATAGTATCATAATAGGTGGAGAAAATTACGGACAGGGTTCTTCTAGAGAACACGCCGCTTTAGCTCCGAGGTTTTTGGGTGTTAGAGCCGTCATAGCAAAATCCTTTGCAAGAATACATCATGCAAACTTGATAAACTTTGGCATAGCTCCTTTGGAGTTTATAAACAAAAATGATTACGACAAGTTTTCTCTAAACGATGAAATAGAGATAGTAGATATAAGAAAATCTATAGAAGAAAATAAACCTGTTAAGGTAAGAAATCTTACTACTGGAGAGGAAGTAGAGGTAACTTACAATCTAACTCCTAAACAAAAAGAAGTACTTTTGGGTGGTGGGCTTTTAAGATATATAAAATCAAAAAATAGGAGATAAAGCATGGGGCACAAAAAAACAGTCTCTATAATAGGTGCTGGAAACGTAGGAGAACACATAGCATCTCTTTTGGTATTAAAAGGTGCTGTAAATATACGCATGTTTGATTTACCAAAAAAAGACGGCGAAAAACTCTATGCCCATGTAAAAGGCAAGGCACTTGATATGTTGCAAATGGCCTGTGCCCTTGGAATAGATACTGATATACAAGGCTTTGTAGTAGACCAAGAGGGTAACGGGTATGAAGCCTTAGAAGGTTCAGACATAGTGGTAATAACAGCAGGATTTCCAAGAAAACCTGGTATGTCAAGAGACGATCTTCTTGGTATAAATATTTCTATTATGAATACGATAGCAACACAGATTAAAAAATATGCGAAAAATTCGGTAGTAATAGTCGTTACAAATCCAGTGGATATAATGACATATTCAGTGTATAAGTTACTCGGTTTTGATAAGAAAAAAGTTGTAGGAATGGCTGGGGTGCTTGATTCCTCAAGGTTTAGAACATTTATATCCCTTGAGTTAAACGTATCCCCAAAAGATGTTCACGCTTATGTGATAGGTGGACATGGAGACGAAATGGTACCTTTAGTAAGCGTTTCAAACGTAGGAGGCATACCTGTTTCAACGCTTATAGACGATAAAAAAATAAAAGAGCTAGTAGAACGAACTAGATTTGGTGGTGGTGAGATTGTAGACTATATGGGGACGTCCGCCTACCACGCCCCTGCAGCCTCTGTAGTAGAAATGATAGAGTCCATAGCTTTAAACGCCAAAAGAGTGCTTACTTGCTCTGTGCTTTTGGATGATGAAGCTTCAAATTATTATGAAGCTCAAAATCTTTGTGTTGGTGTTCCTGTAAAGCTTAGCGAAGAAGGTGTGGAAAAAATAGTAAAAGTACCGATGACAGATTACGAAAAAGAGCTATGGAGAAAATCTGTAGTCTCTGTTAAAAAAAATATAGCCATAGCCGATGAATTTATAAGTAAGTATATATGAGGACGATAGATGCTTGGATTAAACATTTAGAGAGAACTAGAAGCTCTTTCACAAAAAATTCTTATATAAACAATATAAAAACTTTTTCAACAGTAATTTCTAAAAGCTTAGATACAGAGGAAGATTTAAAATACATATCCTCCAGAGATGTTTATAATTTCGTAGACCATTCTTCTTTATCCCCTCAAACTATGTTAGCCATACTAAGCGCTCTTAAGCATTATCTTAAGTTTTCCTACAGAAGAAACATATTAAACGAAGATATTTACAATGATATGCTAAAAGCTATAGACGAAGTAAGAGAAGACTTAAACATGAAAAAACAAAAATATCCTCCAAAAGCCCTTTTAGAGTCTGAAATAGAAAAGATACTTAAGGCGGTTAAAAATACGAAATATTACAAAATATACAATCTGTTTCTAAACAGCGGTATAAGGTTGATAGAGTTTGAACGATTAAAACCAGAAAACTTCTTTTTAGATAAATCCAACATACTGTGGATAAGACTAGATGCCAATATGACAAAAAGGAATAAACCACGTATTACACCTATAATAAGTTTTAATAAAGAAAAAACTATAGAAATAGGTCTTCAAATATACGAATGGACAAAAGATTTTGATGAAAATTTTAAGGTAAAAAGAGGCGTATTGCAAGTTTACACAGATAGGTTATCTAAACGTTTAAATATCAGCTTTAGTATCCACAGCTTTAGGCATACTTACATTACAAACTTAGTAAACTACGGATTTTCGGCAGAGATAGTTAAAGAGTTTGTTGGGCACTCTGATATTAAAACTACAATAGACACATATTACAAGTTTTCTCAAAAAAGAGCACAAGACTTGGTCAATAAACTATTTGGCAACAACTAAGGCTGTGATATATAATAATATATATGCTTTTAGAAATATTAACAAAGGCAAATGAAAGTTCGGTATCAGATATACATTTAAAGGTAGGGTCAAAGCCGTTTTTTAGGGCTCATAAGCACCTTTACAAAGAAGAATCTTTACCAGTTATCACTGAAAACGCTATGCAAAACATCGTAAAAGAGCTTACACAAAAATATCCCAACAAGTTAAATGAATTTCAGGAAAAAGGTGAAATAGACATCTCTTATGAAACAGAGTTTTCAAGATATAGAGTAAATATATATAAACAAAAGGGTTATACTGCTATAGCCCTTAGAGTATTATCAAACTTTATACCACATCCAGAAGATATAAATCTACCAAAAGTAATGCCAGATACTGTCTTAAAATATTCAAAAGGGCTTATACTAGTCACTGGTCCAACAGGTAGTGGTAAATCTACAACGTTAGCATCTCTCATAGATAGAATAAACGAATCTTACGATAGGACTATTATCACAGTGGAAGACCCAATAGAATATGTTTACAAAGACAAAAAATCTTACATAGTCCAAAGAGAAGTAGGGCTTGACACCACTTCATTTCAAACAGGGTTAAGAGCCGCTTTAAGAGAAGACCCTGATGTTATACTGGTAGGTGAGATAAGAGATACAGAAACAGCCCTTATAGCTCTTCAAGCGGCAGAGACCGGACATTTGGTGTTTTCAACCCTTCATACGATAGATGCCAAGGAAACTATAAACAGGTTCATAGGTATGTTTCCTTTAGAAATGAGGGAACAAATAAAACTCATGTTGGCTGGTGCTCTAGTGGCCATATTTAGCCAGCGGCTTTTACCAAGAGCAGACAAGCCTGGTGTAATACCCGCAATAGAAATTTTATTAAATGTAGGTGCCACAAAAGATATATTGTTAGACCCGACCAGATTAGATGAAATACCAGAACTATTAAGACGAAACAGAGCTGCTTACGGTACTCAGGATTTTGACACGCACTTGTTAGAACTTTACAACAAAGGACTTATATCTAAAGAGGTAGCCCTGTTAAACGCTTCAAAACCTCAAGATATGTCCTTAAAAATGCAAGGTATTACGTAAATGATACAAAATTTATCTGGTGATTCTAAGCTTTTTCTTATCAATATAGTATGGGCTATTATGCTATTTTTTGGAATAATGGGCTTTGTTTTTATTAAAAGCTTAAAAAAAGAAAACGTTGAGAAAAAAGACGAATTTGATTAATATCATTGTTATTTAATTTAGAATAATTATTATCTAATATTAAATTAAAATCTTATTTAGGAGGTAAGAAAGATGTCAGAACACGTTCATGTTGGTATGATGGTACCAGATTTTGAAATGGAAACCTACAATCCAAAAACTGGTTCTTTTGGAAAGTTTAGCTTAGCAGATGCCAAAGCTAACAAAAAATGGACAGTGTTATTTTTCTATCCAGCCGATTATACGTTTGTATGCCCTACAGAGCTAGCAGACCTAAAAAGCATCCAGGATGAGCTTGAAAAAAACGGTGTTGAGCTAATTTCTGTAAGCACGGATACAAAGTACGTACACCTAGCTTGGGCTAGAGATGAAAAGCTCTTAGAGGGTATAAAATTCCAAATGGGCGCAGATCCTACTGGTAAAGTTTCAAAGCTTTTTGCAGTATACGACGAAAATACAGGTTTGGCTTTAAGAGGTACCTTTATCATAAACCCAGAAGGTAAATTGGTAGCATCAGAGGTAAACTTCTATAACGTAGGAAGAAACGCTGATGAGCTATTAAGAAAAATAAAAGCAAACATATACCTTATGAGCCATCCTGATGAAGCATGCCCTGCAAAGTGGCAAGAAGGTGCCAAAACCTTGAAACCTTCAGAAGCATTGGTAGGAAAAGTATACGAAGCGCTAAGCTCTTAATGTGTATAACGCCCCCACAATACTGGGGGCTATCTTCAAAAAATCATAAACAAGTTTGACATCCTGTAGCTTTGGCTAGACCTTGAGGCATATTTTTTATCAAAGCTAACATGAACATAATACTTTGTAGTGTTTGAGGGTCTTTTAACTCTTTTAAGACACCAAATACACTTGGTCTTTGCTATTTCTGTGAAAACTCTTTAGTAGTTTGATTAATAGATTCAAGCAAATAACTACCAATGTTTTGAGCTCTAAGAGAAGTAAAATAATCTATTGTATCCACTACAATAGAAGCAACTCTTTCTAGCATAGAATCAGAAAGGGCATTGCGTATAGTCACCAGAGCCTTTGCCACATCTATAAGGGCTCCCATACCACCGTCTTTAACCAATGTACTTAGCATAGGTATTATAGATTTTAGTTCTGCCATCCTTACCTCATCGGTTAGCTCACCTAGTTCCGCCATAAAAGACACTATTCTTTCTAGCATAGAATCTGTAAAAGCGTTACCTAACACTACCAAAGCATTTGAAAAGCCTATTATAGCATATATAGATTTATTTAGGGTATCTGCGTTTTTGGCTATTTTTTATACCACTTCTACAAGCTGGGAATTTGATATGCAGTCTGTTAACTCTACTATTTTAGACAAATTTACCACTAGCCTTTCTATTATAGTATCTGAAAAAGCGTTGTTTAACGTGTTTATAGCCGATAAAAGCCCAAAAACAGAGTCTAACAATGATTCCAAAATATCAGCGTTTTTAGATAGCTTATCAACTACGCTAAGAAGCTTAGAAGAGGCTATAGCATCTGAAATCTCCGCCAGAGTAGAAACACTACTTATAAGTCTTTCTACCATTGTATCAGTTAACGCATTTGTAGCTACATCCAAAACCTCTTCCATGTCATATCCTCCTTACAATACACCTCTTGCCGTAAGCCAATACATACGGTTATAACCTAACTTCAACCAATGTATCTTCTTAGAATGAGGTATAGGGCTTGGTGGCGTAGTATAGTTAAATGAATATAGGTACCCTTATCAAACCCAGTTTCTATAAAACACATAACTTTACCATCATAATCTCTAGCAGAATGTCCCTCTTTTATCTCAGCTATAAGGTTATCTGCCACTACATCAGATTCAAAGTGAGCCGTGGAACCAGCCTTTGAAATGGGCAAGTTTGTAGTATCTCCAGCCACACATACGTTTTCGTATCCTTCATACTTTAAACTATATCTATTTGTTGGTACCCAACTTTCGTTTGAAATACCAGAATCTATAATAGCTTGTGTCCCTCTATGAGGAGGTATGGTAATAAGCAAATCACATTCAACCGTAAAACCCTCTGCACTATGAACAGCTATAGTACCGTTGTGAGCTTCTGTTTTTTCCATATTAAACAGTGTTTCGTATTTTATACCTCTTCTCTCAAACTCTGGGACACCCCATTGAGCTACAGGCTCTAACGTATGTATTCTACCTATTGGGTATGTATAGTATATTTCTACTTTATCTCTTATACCTTTTTTGTTAAAGTAATCATCTAGCATAAAAATAACCTCAAAAGGAGCCACTGGACACTTATGAGGAACCCCCATAGCTATGGTAATACGCCCTTTTTCAAACTTTCTAAGCTTTTCTCTCAACTCTATTGCGCTTTCTAACGTGTAAAACATATTCCCGTGTTCTTTAAGCCCTGGTATTAGCCCTGGCATAGGTCTTGAGCCTGTAGCTATTACAAGGTAGTCATACTTTAGTTTTTTTACCCTTTTCCGTATGCACTTCACCAGCTTTTGGGTCTATACCCACCACCGTATCATGGTGAAATATAATAGAAGGAGCCAACAAACTCCTTTGGTCTCTTATCAGTTCATCTGGCCTCATTTTATCAAATAGTACATACAAAAATCCCGGTTGATATACATGCTTATCGTCTCTGCTGACCACAGTAATTACAACCTCAGCTTTAGCGAGCTCTTCTTTTAATCCTCTTGTTAAAAGGTTAGCTATTATGCTACACCACCACCCACTATTACAACATGTTTAGCCATGCTATTTACCTCCTCTATTTAAGTTTCTTTACGACTATGGACCAATATCCATTCTTTTCTTCTACGCCAACCATTTCATGACCAACTTTCTTTACCCAATCTGGTATATCTTTTACGGATCCTTTGTCCGTAAAGAGTACTTCTACTATGGTGGTGCCCACAGGGTTTGACTTTATGGCAGCTATAAGCTCCATCAAAGGCCCCCTGGACAAAAGCTTCCTCTTGCATCAATTACCTTATCAGCCATTCAAACCTCCTTATACAAAAAGAATTTTTGCATCTTCAGCCATATCAAGGAATGCTGTTAAGCCTATAACATCATCAAACAAAACTTCTTCTAAGCCTTCCATATTCCACCCTAACACATCCACTGCCATTGAACAAGCGTATATCTTTACATCTTCAAGCATCTTTATTTGTTTAAGGATGTTTATAAAGTTAGGAATATTTTTGGTCAACATAAGTTTTGAAAATTCCCCTTCTGGTATAAACTCTATCTTTTAAATCCTTATTTTTTTGAAAAGCCAAAACTCCGTTCATAGAGATGAAAAATAAAACTTCTCCACCCACAGTGGCATGTATTGAAGCCATCATAGCAGCCAATTGAATTTTTCATGCACTTGGGTAGATATTATGAAAGCAAGCTTTGTCATTTTACTTCCTCCTATCTTTTTAACTGAATTTAATATGTAAGCTTTAACTATTCCATAGATAGTCTTTATACTTAGCAAAATAGATGTTTATAAGCATATATAAGCATATACTAATATAATCAAGCAGATTTTCATTGAAAACAAATGCCTTTATATGTTAATATGTTTAGATGGATTTTAAGTTAAAAGTCCCAGCCTCTATGAGCAACTTAGGAGCTGGTTTTGATACATTTGGCTTGGCGGTAAATCTTTACAATATTTTTCATGTTAAAAGCTCTAATACATTCTTCATATCCTTTGAAGATTTAGATATAAAACCAGAGGAAAATCTTTTTTTAAAAGTTTACAAAAGATGTTTAGAGGCTTTTAAAGAAAAAGAAATTCCAGTAGACATCACAATCAAAACCGAGATTCCTTTTTCAAGGGGATTAGGCAGTAGCAGCAGCGCTATAATAGGTGCTATAAAAATCTTTGACATATTATACAAAAAGGGGCTTTCTTACGATGATATTTTTAAAATAGCCTATGAATTTGAACCACATCCTGACAATCTTGTGCCAGCTTTGGTAGGCGGATTTAACGTATGCTTAAAAGACGATAATCAAACATTTTTTAACAAATTAGACTTTCCAAAAGAGCTAAAAATATTGGCTATAATACCAGATGTAAAAATATCAACAGAAGAAGCAAGGAAAATACTTCCTCAAAAGATAGATATAAAAGATGCAGTTTACAATATCCAAAGGTCAAATTTACTACTTAGTTCTCTTATATCAAAACGTTTTGAGCTTTTAAAAGAAGCTGTAAAAGATAAGATACATCAACCTTACAGAAAAAGCTTAATACCATATTACGACGATATAGAAAACATAGCCTATGACAACGGCGCCTTAGCGGTTTTCATAAGCGGCTCAGGAAGTACCATAGGAGTTTTCACACTAAGAAACGAATGCTTAATATGTAAAAGGGCATCTCTTTTTTTGAGTGCCAAAAATATTAAAAGCTCCTGTAAAATATTGTCTGTAGATAGAGAAGGTGCTAAGATATGTCAGAGTTAAAGAGTTTTTTCTTTGAAAAAGATACCCTTTTTATACTTGATCAGAGGAAATTACCTTTTGAAGAGGTGTATTTTGATGCAAAAAATATAAAAGATGTGGCTTACGCTATAAAAGAGATGCTTGTAAGAGGAGCCCCTGCCATAGGTTGCGTAGCTGCTTATGGATTTATGATGGGTATAAAAGAGGGACTTAGCGTAGATGAGTCTTACAGCATCTTATATCATACAAGGCCTACAGCCGTTAACTTAGTATGGGCTTTAGATAGGATGAAAAAAGCTTACGCCCAAGGAAAAGATCTTCTCCAAGAGGCTAAGAAGATAGAACAAGAGGACGTAGAAACAAATCTAAAGATGGCTAAACACGGAGCATCCTTAATAGCAGGAAAGTCAGTGGTTTTAACCCATTGCAACACAGGAGCTTTAGCCACAGCAGGTATTGGAACAGCTCTTGGCGTTATAAAAGAACTTCACAAACAAGACAAGATAGACTACGTGCTAGTGGATGAGACAAGGCCTTACCTTCAAGGCGCAAGACTTACAGCTTTTGAGCTCTTAAAAGCCAATATACCGTATAAAATAATAGTAGATTCATCAGCACCTTTTATTATATCAAAAGGTATCGTAAAAGCTGTTTTTGTAGGAGCCGATAGGATAGCATCAAACGGAGATACCGCCAACAAAATAGGTACTTTCATGCTTTCTTTGGCTTGTAAAGCTTACAATGTCCCCTTTTACGTAGTAGCTCCCACTTCTACCATAGACTTCAATGCAAAGTCCTTTGAAGACATACCAATAGAAGAGCGCAAAAAAGAAGAAGTCCTAACATGCAAAGGCACATTTATAGCTCCAGAGAATTCTGATGCGATAAACTACTCTTTTGATATAACACCCGCTCAAAACATAAGTGCTATAATAACAGAGAAAGGGGTTGCTTATTATCCTTACAAAGAAAGTTTGCAAAGATTTAAGGAGTAACATATGAATATAGTAGCCATAGGAGGAGGCACCGGATTATCAAGTCTTTTATCCGGTCTTAAAAGGCTTGTAGGGAAAAACGTAAACAATCTTTATGCTATAGTCACTGTGGCAGATAGCGGTGGGAGCACAGGACAGCTAAGAAAGATATACAACATACCAGCCCCCGGAGATATAAGAAATTGCATAGTGGCGTTATCAGAACATGAAGACGTAATGAAAAAGCTTTTTCAACATAGATTAAAAGGTGAAGGACTTGAAAACCACGCTTTTGGAAATCTTTTTCTTACTGCTCTCACAGAAATTACGGGTAGTTTCATAGAAGCTATAAAGCTTACTTCTAAAATTCTTGATACAAGAGGTAGCATCATACCTTCTACCACAGACAGCGTAAGTCTTGTGGCTAAATTTAGCGATGGAATTGTAGTAAAAAACGAAGAAGATATCACAAACTACGGCAAACAAAAAAAAGCACACATCGTAGACATATGGATAGAACCAGAAAATCCCTTTGTACCTATAGAAGCTATAGCCGCCATAGAAAGTGCTGATTTTATCATCTTTGGTCCAGGAAGTTTATACACTAGCATAATACCAAACCTTCTCATCAAAGAAATAAGGGAAAGTGTAAAAAACTCACCGGCTAAAAAAATATTTATATGCAATGTCATGACACAACCAGGAGAAACGGACGACTATACAGCTTATGACCATATTAACATGTTTAGGAAATTTACACAGATAGAATGCATAGATATAGCTATAGTAAACACCAAGATGCCGCCAAACGATGTATTAAAAAAATACATAGCCACAGGACAAGAGCCAGTAGTACCAGATGTAGCAAAAATATCCAAAGAAAATATAGACGTATACGCAGAAGACCTCATAAGCGAAAACATATCCTTCGTAAGACACGACCCTATAAAACTTACAAATTTATTGGAACAGCTTATAGGAAAGTATGTACTATATTGAATTTGATACTGATTTTATACCAAACAAAGAAGCAGATATTTTGGTAATAGGAAGTGGTATAGCTGGGCTTTTTTGCGCTATTACTCTTAAAAACCTAAAACTAAACCCAATACTTATTACAAGGGGCATAGGAAATACCTACTACTCTCAAGGTGGGATAGCTGCTGTAGTATCAAAAGAAGATTCCACAGCATGGCATGTATTAGACACTTTAAGGGCAGGTAGAAATTTAGGAGATGTAAAAAATATAGAGGTCCTTGCCCAAGAGGGACCAAATCGCATAGTGGATTTAGAACTATATGGTGTTAACTTTGACAAAAAAGAAGACGGGACCTTTGAGACCACTATAGAAGGTGGACATTCTTACAAAAGAGTTTTAAAGGTAAAAGATTATACTGGGAAAGCTATATACGAAGCTCTTTTCAAAAAAGCTAAAGAATTGGATATCACCATATTAGAAGGAGAACTGCTGGAGATAATAACCCAAGATAACGCTTTGGTAGGATGTGTAATAGAGCAAAACAATGATCTTGTTTTTTGGAGATCAAAATTTTTGGTATTGGCTACTGGTGGAGCAGCTTCTATGTATTCTCATACATCTAACCCTCTTAAAACAAGAGCAGATGTAATAGGGGTAGCCCTAAGAAGGGGGTTTTTGATAGAAAATCCAGAGTTTATACAGTTCCACCCAACGGTTTTTGAAAACACAAACCTTCTAATATCAGAAGCTGTAAGAGGTGAAGGGGGTATTTTGGTAAATCAAAACAATGAACGCTTCATAAACGAACTAGAACCTCGGGATGTGGTAGCAAGAGCTATATATAAAGAGATATTGAAAGGTAACAAGGTATACCTTGATATGAGAGGTTTAAAAGTAGACATAAAATCAAGATTTCCTACCATATACAACTTTCTTATAGAACACAACGTTGACCCTTACAAAGATTTGGTGCCTATAACACCAGCGGCTCATTATTACATAGGTGGTATAAGAACAGACGAAAATGGAGAGACCACCGTCGACGGAGTTTACGCTATAGGAGAAGTGGCTAGTACAAGGGTGCATGGAGCCAACAGGCTTGCTTCTAATTCACTGTTAGAGGGTGTAGTGTTTGGATATAGGGCTGCTTATTCTATAGCCTTATCAAAAAGAGGTTTTAAGCTTTTAAAAGCCAAAAACCAAAGAAATAGTATAAAAGATATAGATTGCCAAGAGTATTTTGAAAATATAAAAGACATTATGTGGAAATACGCAGGGCTTGAAAGAGATGAAGAGGGGCTTTCCTATGCCATTAAAAAAATAAAGGACATTATAAAAATTTGCACATTGGCAAAACCCACCAAGAAAAATAAAATAATATTTGACGTTGGATTATCAGCCTACGCCACGCTACAAGGGGCTTTAAAAAGAAGAGAAAGTAGGGGTTCTCATTTTAGAAAGGATTTTCCCTACGAAAAAGATGAGTATAGATACAACACAAAAATATGCCTAGAAGAATCGTTGGATAGTATTTTTGATTAACGTATTTTGTCTTTGCTATAAGAAAGTCTTATATCTACAAAATGTTTATAACATTATAATTATATTGTTAGACTATATAGGAGGTTTTGTATGAATAAAGTCCTTTTGAATGCCTTAACCACCCAAAAAGAAAGCCCAGAATACCTTGAAATAAGCATGGCCGCCGCTATGACACTAGGTCTGGTGCCAGGCACATTCTATAGAAATGCAAAACTAAGTTGTATAAATACGCTTCTTACATATCCATCTGGTTGCCATGCCAATTGCGCATATTGTGGATTACAAAAAGCCAGAGAAGAAGAGTTCTCTAAAAGAAACTTTATAAGGGTAGAGTGGCCTACAGTAAAATTGGACGACATATTAGAAAGGGCAAAACAAGTTGGACACGTGGAAAGGCTATGCATAGCTCAAATAACACATCCTCGATCTATAAGAGACACTAAAGTAGTTTTAGAAAAGGTGTTGCATGAACTTGGAGATAAAATATTTGTATCGCTCCTTATAAACGCTACTGGTACTAGATACCAAGACATAGAAGATTATAAAAGGCTTGGGGCAGACACTGTTACAGTAGCTCTTGATTGCGCAACGCCAGAGCTTTTTGAGAAAATAAGAGGCAAACCTTTAAACAGCCCTCACAAATTTGACTATTTCTGGAAAGTGTTAGAATGGTCGGCCGAGGTAATGGGAGATGGCTTTGCAGGATGTCATTTAGTGGTAGGCTTAGGTGAAACAGAGCAAGAGATGATAGAGCGTATTCAAAAGGTCAGAGATTTAGGCGCTAGAACACACTTATTCTCTTTCTGGCCAGAAGAAGGCTCTTTGATGGAAAATGAAAAACCTTGTCCAGCTCCTCAATATAGAAGAGTCCAAATGGCAAGGTATATAATAGACAACGAATACGGTAGATATGAAGACATGAAATTTAACGAAAAAGGTCAAGTTATAGATTTTGGTATAAAGAAAGAGCTCTTCGAAGAACTTTTCTACAGCGGAAAGCCTTTCATGACAGCAGGGTGCAGAGGTAAAACTACAGAAGTGGCTTGCAATAGACCCTTTGGAGATAGTTCGCCTACAAATCTAAGAAGTTTCCCATTCCAGCCCAATAGGTCAGATTTGAATAGCATTAGAGAACAAATATTTGATTACGATATGGAAAGAGCGTATCCCGACATACTGCATCCAAGCACTGGTAGATATTTTTAACTTGGCAAAAGCGAAAAACTCCGGAGGCTATTATGCCTCCTTTTACATTGACTTATAAAGTTGTTTTTATAAATTTATTTCTATGAAGAAGGTTTTATGGCTTTTAATACTAATTAACATATCTTTTGCAGTACGTATAAGAGATATAGTAACCTTTGAAGGCAATAGAAGCAACGTATTAATAGGATATGGCATAGTAAGCGGTTTAAATGGTACTGGTGATAGCAAAGCTACCATATTTACAGTAGATTCATTGGTAAATGTGCTCTCTCGGATGGGTATAAATTTTACACAAGCTCAAATCAATCAAATGACCACTAAAAATGTGGCTGCAGTAATGGTAACCGCCAAGGTTCCACCTTACGCAAAGGCTGGCACTCCTTTAAATGTGACAGTTTCGTCTATCGGTGATGCTAAAAGCCTACAAGGTGGTGTGCTTTTAATGACTCCTTTAAAAGGACCAGATGGTAGAGTTTACGCTTTAGCCCAAGGTCAAGTTGTTGTTCCGTCCGCGGGAGGTAATGCCACAAACCAAAATTTAAACAGCGGTTATATACCAGACGGCGCCACTTTGGAAAGAAGCTTACCTTTTACCATGCCAAAAAATTATATAGATTTATACTTAAACTATCCTAGCTTTAACACGGCCAATGCTATACAAGACGCTATAAACAACAAATTTGGATATGGAACAGCGGTGGCCATAGATAGCGATACAGTAAGGGTGAAGTTGCCTCCTTACAACGCTGTTGATTTTCTATCTATGATAGGGGATTTAAACGTGCACGTCCACAATCCCTCTAAAATCGTGATAGACAGTAGGACCGGTACAATAGTAATGGGCGGAGACATAAGGATATCTCCTGTGGCTGTGGCTTCTGGTAATATATCAGTAGAGGTAAGACAAGCCCCAGCAAATCCCCAACAAGCAAATAAAACCACGAAAAAAGGAAAAAAATACAGTGTATTCTTTGTAAAAGCTCCAACGTTAAGACAATTAGTTAGCTCTTTAAACAGTGTTGGTGCTACACCCACAGATATTATTAATATCATACAAGCTATGGCAGCTCAAGGTGCCATTCACGCAAAAGTAGAGGTAGAATAAAGGAGTAGATTATGTCAGATTTTAAGCCAAACTACATCAACCCAAACTATTTACTTCCACCGGACAACTTTGCAAATGAATTTTCACACCTAAACAACAAAGAGAAGATAAAAAAAGCTTCAGAACAGTTTGAAGCATTTTTTTTGGAAGAGATTTTAAAAGAGGCTTACAAGTCCTTTAACACTTCTAACGATTTTCAAGAAAACACTTATCAGGATATGTTTTTCCAAAATATTGCAAAGGTGCTAAGCGAAGCTGGGGGCGTTGGTTTCGGAAAATTTATAGAAAAAGCCGTAGAACAAGAAATAAAAGATCTGCATCAAACTAACTTGTTAAACCAAGAAAAGGGCAACAAGATAAATGGCAAAGCTTAAAGACTATTATGCTATATTAGGCATAAGAAAAGATGCTTCAGAACAAGAGATAAAAGCAGCTTATAGAAAACTCGCCAAGGAATACCATCCGGATGTAAACAAGGATTATGAAGAGCTTTTTAAAGAGATAAACGAAGCCTACAGCGTCCTAAGTGATAAAGAAAAAAGAGAAGAATACGATAACCTTCTTATAAACCCTGACGAAAACAAAATAAGAAACTTTACAGAGTATATCCAAGAATTTATAAACTCTATATTTAACGGTGAAAGAGAACAAAAACCTAAAAAAGGTGAGGATATAAGGCTAAAGTTGTTTCTTAGCATAGAAGAGGCTTATCTTGGCACTTCAAAGGAAATAGAATACGAAAAATGGATACCGTGTCCAGAATGCAACGCAAAAGGTTATATAGGAGAGCCAGACAAAGTAAAATGTGAAGCTTGTGAAGGGACAGGTAAAAGAGTAAGCGGTATATTTTCTTTTCCAAGACCTTGCTCGGTTTGTAGAGGAAAAGGATACATTATTAAAAACACATGTAGTACATGTCTTGGCAGGAAAAGAATAGCTAAAAAATCAAAATTAATAGTCCAAATACCACCTCAGACCAACGATGGTGATGTATTAAAAGTGGTTGGTAAAGGTCATGCTGGTTTTGGCAATAGAGAACCAGGCGATTTGTATCTAAGGGTTTTTATTCAAGACCATGAGATTTACAAAAAAGTTGGTAACGATATACACGTTGAGCTTCCAATCAGCTACGCAGATGCCGTATTAGGAGCAAACATAAAATTTAAATGGATAGACGGAAAAGATTTGGATGTTTTTATACAACCTGGCGCCGAGTGTGGCTCTCAAAAAGTATTACCAGGCCTTGGCTTTCACAACGGTAACCTTATTTTTCACATTAAAATCCAAATACCAAAACAATTGTCTAAAAAACAACAAAAGTTAATAGAAGAGCTAAGAAAATTAGAACACGAAGAAGATAGCAAATCTATAATAGGTATAGTGAAAAATATATTGCAAAGATAACTATTTCCAAAGGACCTTTTCTTTTGATTTATAACACTCGTACAAAAAAGCGTATTTCATAAATACGTAAAACATCCCAGAAAAAGCTATTATAAGACCTTTTACACCTTCTTTGTATCCGGCTTTTAATATAAAAAATTTAAAGAATATCCAAAGTGGATTTATTATAAGGTTGTAAAAATGAAAAGGTTTGTTGTTTTTGCAGAGTATATCAGCGCTAATCTTTGCATACTTTAACGTCCTTTCAAACTGGTCTTTTAAACTTTTAAAAGAATAATGGTTTAGATAACCATTTAGCTCATATATTTTATCGCTACTGCATAATACTGTTTCGTGAAGCTCACCAGTATATTTACATACATCTTTTTTGAAAACCCTTATTAACCTTTCATCATTCCATATATGTTTTAAAAAATCACCCATATAAAAAGCCCTTCTTTTTACTATACCTACCTCATACGAAGAATTGAGAAATTCTATCAAAGAGCTTTTAAGCTCTGGAGCAAGCTCTTCATCTGCATCTAGCACAAAGACCATATCGTTTTTGGCTTTTGATATACCAAAATTTACTTGCAAAGGGTAGTTAGTCCATTCGTTGAATATCACCTTAGCGCCTAAGGAGTTGGCAATCTCAACAGTTTTATCTTCTGAACCAGAGTCTATCACAAGTATCTCATCCGCTACATCTTTTATACTATCTATAGCTCTTTTTATATTTTTTTCTTCGTTTTTTGTAAGTATGACAAAAGATATTTTACGAGCCGACAAACTCATGAGACCATTTTCCTATGGACCCGGCTCCCATAAACACAATAACGCTGTCTTTGAAAGATGACAATCTATCAAAAAGCTCTTCTTTAGAAGGAATATAAATACAGTCATTTTTGGATACTTTTTCAACCATATCCAAAGAAGAAATGCCAAAAGTATTTTCCTCAGAAGCTCCATATATATCCATTAAAAGCACTTTATCCAACTTCTTGAAAAGCTCCACAAACTCATCCATTAGATAATAAGTTCTAGAATACCTATGCGGTTGGAACACCACCACTATGTCTTTGTTGTTATGCTTTAGTTTCAAAGCCTCATACACGCTTTTTATCTCTGTAGGATGATGCCCATAATCATCGTAAATAAGATTTCCATTTTTTTCACCTACAAACTCTATTCTTCTTTTGGCATTTTTAAAACTTCTAAGAGCTTCTCTTATAATAGGTTGCTCTATCTCCATGAGCGTTGAAACCGCTATAGCTCCAAGGGCGTTGTAAACGTTGTGTATGCCTGGTATTTGAAGTTCTATATTGTTCAATTTGATACCCTTGTAAAATACGTCAAAAGCTGTAAGCGTTGGTAATACTCTTATATTCTTTGCCTGAAAATCCCCAGACTCTATTCCATAGGTTATAACTTTTTTATGGATTTTAGAAATAATAGATTTTACACCCGCATCGTCTATATTTATTACAGATGCTCCATAAAAAGGAACGTTGTTTATAAATTGTGTAAACGCTTCTTTTATGTCTTCATAATCTTTGTAGTATCCAATATGCTCTTTGTCTATATTTGTTACTACGTTAATGACAGAGTTTAGTTTTAAAAAAGAGCCGTCAGATTCATCGGCTTCTGATATTAGAATCTCACTTTGCCCAAGCACAGCGTTTGAACCAAAAGTTTGTAGTATACCACCTATCAATACTGTAGGGTCAAGCCCAGCCACATGCGATATATGAGATATCATAGATGTAGTTGTGGTTTTACCATGAGAACCAGATATAGCAATACCTTCTTTCATTCTAAAAAGGTCAGCAAGCATATCACCTCTTGATATTACATGAAGACCAAGTTCTTTAGCTTTCAACAGTTCTTCGTTTGCGTTGGATATAGCTGAAGAATACACTACAACCTCTTTACCTATGACATTTTTAGCATCATGTCCTATATATATTTCAGCGCCTTTTCTTCTTAGTTCTTCTATAACATCGTTTTCTCTAACATCAGACCCAGATACCTCATAACCCATATCAATAAGTATTTTGGCTATACCGCTCATTCCAATACCACCAATGCCTATAAAATGAAATTTTCTAAATTTTTCCCTAAACATGATGGTTATTATTATAACATCTACGACACTTTGTATAAAGATATTAAAATAAAATAGCTTTTATATGTTATAATATTTGACATGTTAGGTATATACAACTATCCAAAAGTTATAAACAAGGCGGAGGACAAACCATTAGAGATATGCATGCCAAAAAACTACTCTTTTAGTAGGGATTTTACAATAGTCCCGGTTGGCATGTCGGAGTTGGTTTATTTGGCAGCCCTTTACCCTATCGTGTTTGCCCATCACGAAGGAGTATTTGCTGCTTTTGCAGTCTTAGGTGGTGATAAAAATCACTATCTTACCAAGGACGGCAAATGGAAGATAGACCATAAGCCTAGGGTTCTCGATTTTTATCCTTTTGGTGCCATAAGAGATAGGGCTACCAACAACGTGGTTGTATTTTACGACAAGATGCCAGAAGAAGCTACCGAATGCGAAGAGATGGAGTTTATAAACGTATTGGGAGAAGATACAGAACATCTTCAGAGAATAGCTCAAATGGCTCTTAGTTTTTACCAAGACTTTGAAATAGCCGCAAACCTTATAAAAGAGATGCACGATCTTAAAATCCTAAGACAAACAGATTTAGAGTTAAAAATAGACGACGATGAAAAATTTCTTATAGAAGGCGCAGTGATGCCAGACCCAGGCGTGCTTCTTGGTATATCTCCGGAGAAGCTATACGATCTTACAAGAAGAGGTGTTACACCTGTAATATACAACGTAGCATCTTCTCTTATGAATGTGGAATTTATAAGATATTTAAAGAGGATGGGTTAATATGGAGATAATAAGAGTAAAGAGAACCTTCAAACAACCTTACGCTGGTGGCGCTGATTTTCATACCTTTATGGAAAAAAGTCGTTATGTGATAGCCCGCGACCTGATGGCACAACTTCCAAGGGACAACTATGAACAAACAAAAGTGCCAGAACTTCCTAAAGAATACTACGGTGAGGACTTAAACGGGAAAAGTCTTTTGATACTAAACCTATTTGCCCTTGGTGACTCTTTGATGTTTACGCCGATCTTAAAACATCTCAAAAATAAGTATCCCAAAAGCTACATAATAATGGAAACAAGACCAGGGTACAATCTTTTAGAAGGAAACCCTTATGTAGATGAATTTATATATACACCAGTACCTTATACAAGATTCAAAGAAGTAGATTATTATACTGATTGCTACGAATACGTTGGATCTTACTTCTACAACTATATGAATCTGGTAGACTTCTGGGCTGCAAAGCTAAGACAGTTTGACATAAAAGACAAAGACCCAGTAGTAGTACCTCAACAAGAAGCCATAGAATATATGAAGCCAATAATACAAAAAATAAGAGATGAAAATCCTGGTAAAAAGATAATAATGGCTCACATGGTAGCATCCTCTATACACAGAAGCTTACCCCCTTACCTTGTGGCAAAAGTGATAGATAAGATGAAAGATGATTACGTGTTTGTAACTGCCCATCCAAAATGGGAAGCTCCGGCTGTTGATATATCCAAAGAACTTTACATGATGGATGTAGAAAACCTATCCCCTTATATGGAAAAGCCTCAATACTTAGTAGCTTTGATTCAGGAGGTAGACGGCGTTATATCAGCAGATACAGTGGTACCTCACATTGCAGCAGCTCTTAAAAAACCTTGCGTTGTAATATCTGGCGGTGTAGCACCAGAAGCCCAACATTTCCCTAAGATGAGCTATACCACATCGCAACCAGTGTATGCAAAATACCTTGGAAATACGTGTTCAGCCCCTTGTATAATGCACGCCGTAGCAGGCCCATGCCAAGAGGCTCAAATAAAGCAAAAATTTTACAGCCCTTGTTTTGACAATATAGACGTGGATGAGGTGGTTTCCAAATTTAACACCATAGTACATTACATCCAAAACCCAGACAAGGATATACCCACTGAGTGTCCAATTTGTAAAGAATCCAACATTTACTTTGAAGAGGTAGAAAAATCTTGGGGATATAGGCTATGGGAGTGCAGTGTTTGTGGTTCTATATTCTCTTTACCAAGAAAAGTCCAAAAAACCTTAGACGATATACTAAATAAAGAACAGCTAAAATCTTTTTATGATACAAAAGATATAGAAAACTTAGATAGTATTGACAACAAAGAAAAATTAGGCATCACAAACATATTTACCATATATACTTACCCAACTTTAAGAACACTTATTGATATAGAACCAAGCTTAAAAAACAAAAAGATGCTTGATATAGGCTTTAACAGCGGCAAGCTATTAGCTGTAGCAAACGAGATATTGGGTTTAGAAATCTACGGAGTAGAACGCTCTAAAGAACAGGCGGAAAAAGTAAAAAAAGCGTTGGGCGATATGAAGTTGGATATAGCCAAAACATTAGATCACAACTATATCAAAAGCCTAAAAGACAAATGGGGAACCTTTAGTATTGTGATTTTAGAAAACATAATTGGAAGCTTAGAATATCCATACGAGTTTTTCGAGTCAGTAAAAGATATATTGGAAGAAAGCGGTATTGCAATATTTACATTCCCAAACAAAGATAGACCCTATATAAAAGTTAGAAAAGGTTTAGACTGGTCTGTGGAAGATGGCGATTATCAATATACTATAAATAGAGTGAGCGCAAGAGGTTTAGAGATAGCGCTTAGGAAAGCTGGGTTTGGCTATACGTATGCTAATGCTACACCGCTGTTTCCAGGAGATGTAGTACAAATGATGGGTCCACCACCAGTTTTGACGTTAAACACCGGCAACAACCAGCAAATGAACATAAACCCGGCAGGTATGGAGACATATATTTATAACTATATGAAGCCGATTTTTAACGCTTTTGGGCTACATGGTCAATTTGGTATAGTATTGGCCTCTAAAAAGCCCATAAACAACTATTGGTTTAAAAGACTCGATGTGCTTTGGGAACTTATCCAGACAAATGTGATGAGAAGAGAGTATATTGTCAATACTTATTTAGAGAAATGAAGCTCACACTAAAGATAAAAAGACAGGATAAATTTGAAACCTTCGAAATACCATATAAAGAAGGTATGACTTTGCTGGATGCTTTAAACTATATAAAAGAATATATAGACCCTTCGTTATCATATAGGCAGTTTTGTAGAGCTGGTATATGTGGGACGTGCGCTTTGAATGTAAACGGATTTCCAAAGCTTGTTTGCAAAGAGCAAGCCTTACCTTACGCCTTAGATGAAAGCCCAGTAATTTTAGAGCCCCTAAACAACGCAGATGTCATAAAAGACTTGGTAGTAGACACATCCACTATAGCAAAGCGTATAAAAACTTACAAGGTTTGGATAAACCCATTGCCAGAAAACATCTCCATAGAACAAGAACTAAGCAAGAAAATAGAAGAAGCTTCAGATTGTATATTGTGTTATGCTTGTCAAAGTTTTTGCCCAGAAGTTTTAGATAGAGATTATGCAGGGCCTTTGTTTTTTGCAAAACTATACAAGCTTTTCATAGACCCAAGAGACGAAGAGCATAATATCAGGCTTTTAGAAGCAAAAGAAAACTTGATACTGCACTGCCTTTCTTGCAACAAATGCAACAATGCATGCCCTAAAGAAGTGAAACCTGCCACCTTAATAAGGGAGCTTTTAGATAGTTGACTCAGGTTATATATCCAGGGACTTTTGACCCGCCTCATTTAGGACACCTTGATATAGTAAAAAGAGCCTCTGCGATATTTGACAACGTATTTATAGCAATAGCAAAAAATCCACACAAGAATCCCATGTTTGATGCTAATTTAAGGAAAGATTTATTTGATAGAATAATAAAAGCCGAGAATCTAAACAACGTACATACAGAAATTTTTGATACCACCCTTGTAGAATATGCGAGATCAAAACATATAAATCTTGTTATAAGAGGTGTAAGGCTTTTTACAGATTTTGAGTATGAGCTTCAAATATCTATGAGCAACTATATATTGGGTGGTCTTGAAACGCTTTTTATGATGCCAAGCCAAGAATACATACATATAAGCTCCACCATAGTTAGGGATTTGATAAGATATAAGTCCTCTCTGAAAGGTTTTGTACATCCTATTATAGAGAAAGATGTTCTTTTATCTTAAAATATAAAATTTTTATAAAAATCTTGTTTTATCGTTATTTTTAAATAAATATATTGACTTTTTCTCTGTTTAGTGTCATTATATTATTAGAGCTTGAATTAGTTAGCATTTACTTGGAGGTTTATTATGAATGTAACAAGGCGAGGATTTTTAAAGGGAATGGCTGCTACTAGTGTTGCTACGCTTGTTGGTAAAAAGTTGCTAACCCCAGAACAGGCAAAGGCAATACAAACTAAAAACATTCAATACACCTATAAACCAAATATATGTAATTTTTGTGCAAATGCCTGCGGTATAAAAGTAAGGGTAGCTTATGTGGATGGCAAACCAAACAGGCTTATGAAGATAGAAGGAAATATTCATCATCCTTACAATAGAGGTGTTGCTTGCGCCAGAGGACAGAGCGGAATATCCTACATATACGATAAAGACCGCATCAAAAAACCACTTATAAGAATTGAAGGTTCTAAAAGAGGAGAGTGGAAATTTAGAGAGGCCACTTGGCAAGAAGCTTTTGATTATATGATGAACAAGCTAAAAAATATAAAACCCTATGAAATGGCTTTAATGGGTGGGTGGCAAGGATGTGCTTTTTATGGAACATATCTTTTGCCTTTTGTGTTAGCTGCTCAAATTCCTACACTTTTTGGTTCTCCAATACAGCATTGTGTGGGTTCAGAGCATTTGGGTCTTCATACGGTGTTTGGAAACTACAACACCCACGATGAGGTGGTGTGTGATTACGATAGAGCAAAATATATATTGGCAGTTAGAAGCAACGGCTCTTTAGCTGGTATATCAACAGGAAGAGCCCATAGATTTGGAGCGGGTATCAAAAACGGTGCAAAGGTTGTGGTATTAGACCCAAGAGCATCAGAGCTTGCTGCCAAAGCGGATGAGTGGATTCCTATAAGACCAGGCACTGATAACGCTTTTGCTTTGGCTATGCTTCATGTGATACTAAGAGAACAAAAAGACGGTAAGCCTTTGTACGACGAAGAAACACTTAGATATTTTACAAACGCTCCATTTTTGGCTTATAAAGACGAGAAGGGTAATCTGCAACTGTTGTCTGATGTAGATAAAGACGGTGCCGTAGAAGCTTGGTATGTTTACGATGAAGCATCAAATTCTGTTCAAAAAGTATTTGGCTTTTACAATACAAACAAAATATCTAAGGATGGTAAAAACCTAAAACCAGCCCTTTTTACAAACAATCTCAACGTAAACGGCAAAAGCGTAAAAACCGTATTTGAGTATCTTATAGACTATACAAAAGACTATACCCCAGAATGGGCTTCCAAAATAACCGACGTACCAGCTTCTACCATAAAAAGAGTTGCCGTAGAGTTTGCTACTATGAAACCAGCCATTATAGAACCAGGTATTTACGATTCTAGGTATGAAAATACCATTCAACTAAGGAAAACGTTGGCTATCATACAAGCTATAACAAGCGGATACGATAAGCCAGGTACTTGGGTGACGGGTGGAAGCTACAAGATGCTTATAAAAGACTTTTTTGAGTTTACAAAGAAAAACGGCAATAAAATCACCATACCCATCAAAGGCTATCCAGATGTAGACATACCCGGAATGCTTAGAGTATTGGATGTAGGGTTTAAATACTTTTTTAATCCAAAAGCTTGGACACATGGATATCCATCTATTCAATGGGCTTATTTACAAACTGAACTTTCAAAGGGAAAAGAAGCTACCGTGTTTCCTTTTATTACTGACAACGGCTTTTATGAATCTACTAAGAAAGAGGTTTTTTGGAACGGTCAGCCTTATCAAATAAAAGCCGTTTTCATCTACGCTCTAAACCTTATAAGAGGCGATGTGGAGACCCAAAGATGGAAAGAGTTTTTAACAAATCTTGACTTGGTAGTAGGTTTTGATACCATGCCCTCAGATACCATGCTATATGCGGATGTTATTTTCCCAGATATTCCTTATATACTCAAAAAAGATATAGTTTTTGATATAAACACATCTCACGATTATAGTTTTGGTACAAGAGAAGCCGCTATGGAAAAAGACGGCGATGAGATGCACGCTTTAGATTTTATGTACATGCTATCAAAAGCCATGAACGTACCTTGGCTTGACAAAATGGCAGAGATTTATCAATATTGGAAATGGGACAAAGAAGAGCTCAATCAAAAATGCGAAGAGTCTTGGAACAAATACCATACGATAGTCCCAGCCATAAGAGAACTACAACTTAGAATGGTAGCTGGCGAGCTAAAAGAGTATAAAGGAGTGACAAAATCTGTAAAAGAGCTTGATGAGGAAATATCAAGAAAAGGCGTAATAAATGTGATGGATAGAGAAGAGCTGATGGCTAAATACTCTGTCCCATGGCATCAACCTGTACCTACTCCAAGTGGGCGTATGGAAATTTATTCTAATGTATTTGCCACACTTCAAAACATGTTTGGTTATAAACCAAATTACGACCCTTTAATAGCGTATATACCACCAAAATGGAAAGGGGATATTGCCCCAGAAGACGTGAAGCTTGAAGAAAACGAATTTTTTATAACTCACGGTAAAATACCGCTACAATCTCATACTTGTGCTGCCACGGTAGACAATCCTATACTTGTAAGCATAGGAAAATGGAGAGAAGGTGTTTATTACGGCATTTGGATAAATGAATCAAAAGCCAAAAAACTTGGTATAAAAGAAGGTGATGAAATTATTGTTGTAAATGCTATGTATCCAAACTTAAAAGTAAAAGGTAAGGCGCATCTTACCAAGCTTATAAGACCAGATACGATATTTATACCAGCAGCTTTTGGGGCTTCTTCTAAAAAACTCACATACGGTGGTAGCTTAGGAACTCCTTTAAACGAGTTAATACCCTATAGACCAGAACCTGTCATAGGTGGATATAGGGCAAATGAATTTACTGTAAAAATAGTGAAGGCTTAAACATTTTAGGAGGCTTTTATGGAAAAAGTTATACCAAAATGGGTGTTCGTGGTGGATTTAAACTCTTGCGTAGGGTGTAATGCTTGTATGGCAGCTTGCGCTCAAGAAAATCAAACACCTTATTGGTCAAACAAATGGAGAACAAAAGTAGAACAGTTAGAAATAGGAGAGTTTCCAGAGGCAAAACGCGTATTTTTTCCACATCTTTGTATGCAATGTCAAAACACTCCTTGCTATTATGCTTGTCCTACTGGGGCTACTTACAAAACTGAGGAAGGCATAGTCCTTGTAAATCATGAAAGATGTATAGGCTGTGAGGCTTGTGTAATAGCTTGTCCTTATGGAGCGAGATATCCCTATGAGTCTGATGATGTAGATGAGTGTGAAAAACTTTACGGCGAAGAGGCAAGACACACTACACCTCATATAGACAAGTGCACGTGGTGCTATCATAGATTAAAGGAAGGTTTAGAACCAGCGTGTGTAGAGACGTGCCCTACCAACTGCCGTATGTTTGGAGATTTAAACGTAGATTCTTACGTGTCAAGGCTTGTACTTGAAGGCAAAGCTATCCCTCTTAGTCCTCAGCTTGGTACAGAGCCTAAGGTATTTTATGTAACATCAAAAGAAACACCTGTAGGCGTTGTTTCTCATCATCTAAACGAACCGCCTTACAAGCAAACTATTTGAAAAGGAGGTATGATATGGACGGACTTACCATGTACTTTGGAAATTATCAACACTTTGTGCATCAGGCTGCATGGGGATGGATGATAGCTGTTTATCTTTTCTTAGGTGGTTTAGGTGGTTCAATGGGAGCGTTGTCCTCTTATTTTTATCTTATAAGAAAAGAAAAACATCCTTTGCTTTTTGGTCTATCCACGCTCCTTGGTATTGGGCTTGTAAATTTTGGTGGTATATTCTTACTTATACATATGCTGAAACCTTGGTTTGCATTTTTTGTGTGGACCCATCCCACTAGCTGGATATTTTGGGGTGCATCGTTTATTATGATATATACTATCGCTGGTGCTGTATGGGGCCTTTCTTTAATATCTTCTTCTATAAACTTTCCCTTTTCTCAAAAGCTAAAAACCTTAAACCCTTCTTTGGTAGATAAACTTGGATACATAAGTGGAATTATGGGACTTTTAACCGCTGTATATACCGGGCTTTTACTTTCTACTGCTCCAGCTATAACGCTTTGGTCAAATCCAGGATTACCTGTGCTTTTTATGGTATCCGCTCTTTCTACTGCCACAGCTTATTTTATGCTGGTATCACCTTCTCATATCGCCCACGAAAACGAAAAGCTCGATATAGCCTTACTTGCTTTAGAGATAATTATAATCTCAGCGTTTTTCAACTATCTTTTTATATCAAGCGCTGCTGGTAAATACATAATTTCTAAAATGCTTTCATCTATTGGATTCATGGGATTTTTTGTAATACTTGGGCTTATAACGCCTTTTATACTTGAAATATACGCTATCAAAAAGCATTCTAAATCACTAGTAATACTTGCTTCTATATTGGTACTAATGGGTGGGTTCTTGCTAAGGTTTTACATATTAAAGTTTGGATATTACACATACCCATGGTGAACGTTTTTGAGCTTTTAGAACTAAAATTTCCCATATACATCGATGCAAAAAGGTGTATAAACATTGTAAAAGCAAAAAAAGAGTGTGAGGCTTGTAAAGATATATGCCCCACCAACGCTATAGATTTAGAAAATCCTTCCGTAGAAGCCTCTAAATGCACCCTTTGCGGTGCATGTTCTTTTACTTGCCCTACCGAAGCTATCAAGATAAACATAGACTACGTTGATTCTATAAAAAACTTAGAAAAAGAAGAAATTTCCATAGGTTGTGCAAAATCAAGCAAAGCCGAGATTATACTACCGTGCCTTTTAGCTCTTAGCGAAAAAGATTTACTAAACATATCTTCTTCAAAAAAGCTTTATATAGATATAAGTCCATGCGAAAATTGTATTTACAGCTTTTCAAAAGATATAAAAAACTTTATATCAAAAACTATATATTTATCAAAGATATTTAGACTTAAATATATTCCTTCTTTTGTAAATGAAGACTACAAACCAAAGTTTAGATATACTCATTTTAAAAATCAAGAAAAGCAAACCTTTAAACCATTAAACATAAAAGATTTATGCTCTAATACAATCCCTTTTGAAGGTAAATTTGGATACATAGAGGTTTCAAAAGACTGCAATCTATGTGGTGCTTGTGTTTCTATATGTCCTCAAAAAGCTATAAAGTTAGAAGAGGGTTTGAAATTTTCTCACGGGCTTTGTATAGCTTGTGGTTTATGTGAATATGCTTGTGTTATAAGCCATCCTTTAAAACCTCTTACTCTTAGAAAAGCTATTATACCGTCGAAATATAACGATGAATATGAATATATCTCAAAATCCGATAAAAGAACTTGCGAGAATTGTGGAAAAACTTTTTATACCAAGGAAGAAAACCAAAATTTATGTTTGCTTTGCCAAAAAGAGCAAAATCTACAACA